>Ga0180436_10006301_pt1 | contig 10319 bp, 9 predicted proteins | sample SS_ome_2_FD_132434 | JGI IMG/M metagenome (GOLD analysis project Ga0180436, IMG submission 132434) | Hypersaline lake sediment archaeal communities from the Salton Sea, California, USA - SS_3_S_2 metaG | ecosystem: Environmental > Aquatic > Non-marine Saline and Alkaline > Hypersaline > Sediment...
GAGGTCCCGCAGAATTGTTTCCTGACCTACAATCCTGAACTCAATCGGCTGTACATACACGTCATGGAATGGCCCTTCAGGGCGTTGCATCTCGACGGTTACAAGGGAAAGGTGAAATACGCCCAGCTGTTGAATGACGCCTCGGAGATCAGGTTCGTGGAAAGAGTAGGGCACTGGATTGACGAGGAACGCGGAGCGGACACGCTAACCTTGCAGCTGCCGGTCAGGGAGCCTGATGTGGCAGTCCCGGTGATCGAGTTATTTCTCGAATAACCCGGGGTTGAGTGACGGGTTCCGGTCCATCCTGAGGATGTAGTTTCCGTCCGGAACCCGGATAACCGGTCCAAGCGTCTTGGCCTTTTCGAGCATGATCTGCAGTTGTTCCTCGCTCACCAGTCCGGGGATCGTGGAGAAAATAACAAGGTCCACGTCATAAATCCTCAACAGGGCGACCGCCCGTTCATCGGGAAACAGGTTTACGATTCCCAGGTAAGGCAGGGTCGGTCCTCCGATGAAACTTATTCCGTTGAGCAGCCGGGCCCAGTGCAGTGTTGACCCGAGCAGAAGATGGGGAGTGAGCCTGATACGGGGCCTGATATTATCGCGATCAACCCTCAGGGGATTAGAGGGCTGTTCTCCCCGCAGCCTCTTCTTGTAGTCAGTGGTATCCGTAGGCAGCAGATAAATGACTGTAAGTTCCCGGCCTTCTTCCCGGCTGATCCGAAATATTTCCCTGTCAACAGGCCGATACTCGAAACCGCGGTCGGTGTTTACCGGCAGGAAGAAAGGGAATACCTCCAGGAGAAACAGCAGGGAAAGTCCTCCCGTCAACAATGATTTTTTTGTTGACGAAGTCATGCGGGAAACCAGCAGAAGGATTCCGAAAGAGGAGAGTATAAGTATTCCAAGATAGACCAGCAGTGAGAATCTCGGGGTGGCCCTGATTAATCCAAAGTATGGGAACAGGCTGGTGAACCATCCCCAGGGCAGGGAAACATCAAACCGCAGAGAGTTATACCCGAGTGAGAATACTCCGCCGATGAAGATCAGGGCCAATGCCAGTGCGGCCGGCCTGAATCCATCGGCGGAATTGTTTTTCCGCCTCCTTGAAACCAGCAGGCAGAGGCCGGGGAGAGAAAGCAGCAGGGGAACTAATCCGACGTACAGGGTATTTTCTCCCCATATTGAATACCTTTGGGAGGGGAAGATCCTTCCGGCTAGAGTGGCCCTGGGAGGATGAAGGTAATCCAGGGGAAGAATCTGCTCTCCGGTTTGCGCTGTCCACTCCAGGGCTTTGAAACCGCTGAAGGAATTCTTCTGTTCTCCGTAGGCAAGGACGAAGGGAAGCATCACCAGCCCAATCACCAATGCGGCGGAAATGCCCCTGGCCATGGTTGACCAGTTAAAGTGTTTTTTTCCCAGGCTGAAAGTGAAGACTATAAGGAGCGCGAATCCGTTAATCACCGCCAGGTACCAGCCAACCAGGGACTGGAGCAGGGTAAATAAAACCAGGCGGCAGAGGTGGCGGTTATTGTCGGTTCGCAGAAAGGATATCAGCGCATCGGCACAGTAGGGAATCCACTGGAAGGAAAGTATCTGCAGATGAGAAAAATGATGGGCCCGGAAAAACAGGAATCCCCAGAAAATACCGGCCCAGAACGCAGCCCAGCGGTTCCCGGTGAGAGTCTTCCCCAGGCGATAGCCGCCCATCGCTGATATGAAGTAGGCCAGAAAAATCAACAGGTTGTATCCTGTCCAGGGACTTGTGGAGAGGACCTGTAAGGGGGCGTTCAGAACTGCCAGGGAGGTCATGTGATCCCAGGCGGTCAACGAATTTTCCCTGGGGTAGTATGCGTTTCCGTCAAGGAGGTCAAGGGGATTGTTAAGAAGGTTGTGGCTCACCCTCTGGAGGATCCAGGCATTAAGTGCTGGGTCTCCACCCTGGATGCTGTGGCTGCCCAGATTATTCCAGCTGAAGAAACAGGAGCTGAAAAGGACCGCCAGAAAAAGGTAGACTGCCGCCGGCAGCAGGGCCTCACGGATACTCTCCGGCAGAGCTTTGCCGGGCCGGGCCTTTTCAGGATTCGTCCCTGTATACCGATCCGCCATCTTCTTGCTTCCTGTTCCTTTGAAAGGCGAGACGTATGCCCCATTTTATCGCCGCGACCATACTCTCCGGGTTGGCGGAGAAGGTTCCCGCAATATCATAAGCTGTCCCGTGATCCGGGGATGTCCTGGTTATCGGAAGGCCCAGCGTTGTGTTGACCGCCTGATCGAAGGACAGCATTTTCAGGGGGATCAGTCCCTGGTCGTGGTACATGGCTACTACACCGTCGAAGGCTCCGGATGCCGCTTTATTGAACACGGTGTCGGGAGGGTATGGGCCGCTGAATGTTTCCTTTCCGAATTGTTCCTGAAGTGCCAGCACAGTTGGAAGTATGATTTGCTCCTCCTCTTCGCCAAAGAGGCTGTTTTCGGAAGCATGCGGATTCAGGCCGCTGACCGCGATGCGGGGTTCAGCACAAATCCGTTTCAGCGCTTCCTGGAAAAGGCAGCAGTCTTGGTAGAGGCCGGAGCTGTTCAGACTTGCGGGTACCCTTGATAGCGGCATATGGATCGTTGCCAGCAGCAGGTGGAAAGTGTTGGACAGGAAGGCCATGCAAACTCGCCTGTCACCAAATGATGATGCCAGGTACTCGGTCTGTCCTGGAAAAGAGAATCCTGCCAGACGCAAAGCCATTTTGTTGACCGGTGCGGTAACCAGGAGCGGTAGACCTCGGTCCCTGCAGGTTTCGACCGCCTGGTTGAGGGCGTCGAAAGCGATTCTTCCCGAATCCTCCGCTACTTTTCCCCAGGAGGGTGCGAATTGAGTGCCCCCGACATTGATGATTTCCATTTCCTGCCAGGGGAGGTTGGTTCCCAACTCCCGGTCCAGCTCCCTGAGATAATGCTCGTTCCCGGCAAGTATGGGTCTGAAATGAGTCTTTCCATGCAGCAGGGAAAGCGATTTGAGAGTGATTTCGGGACCTATGCCGTTGGGGTCCCCGGTAGAGAAAACGATTTCTGGAAGGCCGTTTTGCGAATGATATGCGGATGATTTTCCAGCCTGGTGCATTGATGGATGGCCTTTACAGTCGGGATGAAGTAATTTCCTCAATCCGCCTAACTTCCTGCTTCCATCTAATGAATGGGAATAGGCGAGGAAGCCTGCAATTGAAACGCAAGGTGCTTTTCCGCGTCTAATGATAGCATCGGGGCATAACATTTACAATTGAATCGGTTAGAATCAAAAGTATGTCGAATCGAATATTACTGTTGTTGCTGGCCATCCTGATGGCCGGCGTGAATCTTGCGGGCCAGAGACCCGGCCCACCGTCGGAAACCCGGCGAAGCCAGGGCCCGGTCCTGATTAAGGATTTTGAAGATCCTGAATCCGGCGAGGAGAAGGTTTTACCTCATGATCCTGCCCAGGCCAGGAAGAATTATGAGATAGGCGAGTACTACTTCAAGAGGGATAATTACGCGGCAGCTGAAAACAGGTTTATGGACGCCGTAGAGTATGACAAAAGCTGGCCGGAATCCTACAAGAAGCTCATCGAAACCTATGACAAGCTGGAACAATATGAATCGGCTGTAGAAGTATGCCGCAGATTTGCCGAAAACAATCCCGAGTCGAGCGAGCTCGGCTATTTCAATGAGGTTGCAGGCGAATACCGATCAAAGCTGGAACGGCAGGCCGATGAGAAGCAGGAGAATCGGGATTGAAGGATGCCCTTCCGACTGTCGATGTGCGCCTGGATGGGATTCAGCGGGCCTGATTGTGATTGGGGTGACTGGCGGACCGGGATCCTTCCTTTCTTTTTCCGGAAGAATTGCCTTCGCGGCATTTTTCACCTTTTCCCCTGTCATTTCTGGGGCAATTGTGCCTGCGCGGAGCCTCTTCATCACCCACGAAATTAAGACAGCATTTGAGCCTTCCGCACATGCCGGTAAGCCTCGAAAGGTTCATGCCCAGTCCCTGAGACTTAACCGTTTTGACGCTGACTGATTCCATTTCACTGAGGAACAGCCTGGAGCAGTTTTCATGCAGGGCGCAGCAACCCATGCTCCCGACAAGTCGGGCTTCGTCTCGAGCCCCTATCTGCCTCATTTCGATTCTCGTTCTGAGTTCCCTGGCCAGGTCTTTGACCAGTTCCCTGAAATCGACGCGGTGGTCTGCCGTGAAATAGAATATGACCCTGCTCCCGTCAAACAGGTATTCCACCCGGGAGAGTTTCATCGGGAGTTTGCGCGTTTCGATTCTTCTTTTACAGAGAGCGGAGGCCTTGAGTTCTCTGTCCTTGTTTTTTTCGTTGATGTACAGATCCCGCTCGGTCGCTTTTCTCAGGACTTTGTGAAGGTTTTCTTCCGGCAGCTTTTCAACTCTCCTGATATCGGTTACCGTGCCAAGTTCGACACCGCGGTCGGTCGTCACGATACACCTGTCTCCGATCCTGAGGTCAGTTCCGCAGGAGGAAAAGCTGATTTTTTTTCTGGTTATCGGGAAGCGAACAGTTGCGACGTTCACTGGTCATCCATTCTTTTTGTAGCCCAGGCAGTTAGTCCATTTTCTGCAGGGGAATCCAGAGTGTTTCAAAGCATATCTGGGGGCTGACGTTCCGGTTCAAGTCCTGGCCCGCCTGCCTGATATGGTAAAGGATTGTCTGGAGGCTGTCCAAAGACAATTTTCTGGAGAGCCCTTCCAGCTTTTCAATCTGGTCCTTGTGGACAATCCTTTCCGGGTTTTCACTCTTTACTGAATAAATATCATGACATAACTCGGTAAGGAGCTCGAGGAGTTCTTCAACTTCCGCTTTCGATTTGACCAGGTTCTTGAACGGTTCTTTCTGGCTCTGGTAGTAAACTGATGAGAAAGATCGGCGTTCAAGAAAGAGAGAAAATAATGCGATCAGCGCGTCTCTTTTCTCTCTCACATCATCGACATCTATCTCGAGCGCCCTGCCGAAAGATCCTCCGGAAAAGGAAGCTCTTAATTCCCGGTTTTCCAGATCAGGCCTGGACCCCAGCAGCCGAAGGACCGAATCAGTATCCAGGCGCTGGAATCGGAAGGCCTGGCAGCGGGACAGGATTGTGGGGAGGAGCAGCCCGGGAAAAGCGGTAACAAGGACAATCCTCGTCGTGGCAGGAGGTTCTTCCAGGACTTTGAGGATGCAGTTGGCGGCTTCTTCCGTCATTTTTTCGGCTTCATCCACGATGAAAAATCTGAGTTTTCCTTCATACGGGCGATAGCGGGCCTCCTTCCGGAGATTCCTCATGTCTTCAATTTTGATCGAATCTCCCCGCGAGCCGTCCTTGCTCTCGGATGCATAAAGGTAAATATCGGGGTGGTTTCCCGAGAGTGCTTTCAGGCATGAGGAGCAATTACCGCAAATATCGCCTGTCTCTCTAGTCTTTCCCCTGCAGTTGGCCAGGGCGGCCAGCAGGACGGCGAGGGTTTTCTTGCCGATCCCGTCCGGGCCGGTAAAGAGCGAGGAATGGGGCAGTGACCCCTTGCTCAACAACGATTTGAGGCGGGTATTACCTTCAAATTCGGATATGCTGGATGGAGTTATCATATGAAGGAATCCAGAGCTGCCATGATCCTTTGATGGACCTCGACCGGTGTCCCGGATCCATCGACGACCTGATATCTTTCGGGGTCACCGGCGGCGAGATCCAGGTAGCCGTCCAGCACTTGCCGATGGAAACCGATCTCTTCATCCTCGAAACGCCCCATATGGGCCTGATCGCTGCTGACGTTGCGGCTTCTTGCCCGGGCCAGAGCGACCTCCACGTCGATATTGAAGACAATCGTGCGGTCGGGGATCAACAAGCCTAGTTTCCCGAAAAAAAAGCCAATCATTTTGATGTCGACTCCTCTCCCGTAACCCTGGTAGGCGAGAGTGGCGTCATGGTAACGGTCCGATATTACCAGTTCACCTTTTGCGAGGGCCGGCTTGACAACCTCCTCGAGGTGCTGGCAGCGGTCCGCCAGGTAGAGCAGGAGTTCGGCGACAGGGCTTCTGGAAGCCCCTCCGTTCTTGAGCAGGATATCTCTGACTTCCCTGCCGAATTCTGTCCCGCCTGGTTCCTTGGTGGTCGTGTAGGGGATTCCGCGACGATCCAGTTCTCCCGCAAGCAGCTTGATCTGCAGCGTTTTGCCGGAACCTTCCGGACCCTCGAATGTTATGAAATTACCTTTCCCATTGTTCATCATCTACCTTAGGATTGTTAAGTTTTTCAGGATGATTGTCAATAAAACAGAGCTGCCGATTTTTGGAGTATACTCTAACCGTGATGGAGATCAGAGACGGTTTAGCCGGTATTCACAAGAGGGTGGAAGCAGCTGCCCTGGCATGCGGAAGAGACCCTGAGGAGATAAAGATCGTCGCGGTATCCAAAAGGTTCCCCGCTGAGAAGATTATCGCGGCTAACGAACTGGGCCATTCATTATTTGGGGAGAACCAGGTGCAGGAGGCACGGGACAAGATTGCCCTGCTGGAAGGAAGAGACATTGAATGGCACCTGATCGGTCACCTGCAGTCGAACAAGGCACGGATTGCCGCCCAGTGTTTTGACTGTATTCAGACCGTCGACAGGCCGAAAATTGCCCGCAGGCTGGACAACCTGGCCTCTGAATTCGGCCGGGACCTCGAAGTCCTGATGCAGGTGAATGTGGGAGGGGAAGAACAGAAGGCAGGAATCGACCCCGGCGATGCCCCGCAACTGCTTGCCGTTATTGATGAGTGTCCCAACCTGCGGCTTCAAGGCCTTATGACCATTCCGCCCTACACTGAAGACCCGGAAGATGCCCGCAACTATTTCCAAAAGCTGCGGGAAATCAGGGACACACTGAATGAGGGCAGGGGGGTTCCGCTTCAAGACCTATCCATGGGTATGAGCCATGATTTTGAGGTGGCCATCCAGGAGGGAGCGACCATCATTCGGGTCGGAACCGCGATATTCGGACAGAGGCCACCCTTGAAATCCGGTCGGTAATTTTGAAAAGTCATTCTGGTGCATACGCGGGAGTTTTTTCAAGGTCAGCCAGGATTATTTTGAAGTCGCCGACTCGAGGATCATCCGGATGATAATGGATGAATTCTTTCAATTCCCTGGCCATCCCTTCGGCGTCCCCGATTTGCCGGTACAGCTCAGCCAGGGTTACCTGGGGATGGGAAAAATGTGCCGGATCAAGTGATTTGCATTTCAGCAGGGAGTCCTCGGCTTCCGGGTATTTTTTCAGGGCCAGGTAGCTGAGTCCTAACTGGCTGTTGGCGAGGGGGTCCCGCGGTTCCATTGAGACCGCCTTTTTATTCAACTCCAGCGATTCCTCAATTTTCCCCTGGGCATAGAGGGCCGCCCCCAGATTCACGACAGGTGAAAAGGATGTGGGATCATGCTGGAGGGCAGTGCGGAAATATTTTTCCGCCCGGGCAAATTCCTGAGAGACAAATGAAATGGTTCCCAGTCGGTTCCAGGCGTCTGAGTAATGCGGGGCGATTTCAACCGCTTTTTCGAGGTGCTCGACAGCCTTGTCTGTTTCCCGCTTTTCCAGTCTCTTCAGGGCGTCCCGGTATTCATTTTGGGCTTTACGTGGAACTGTAAGCTGTTTTATGGAAACGACATCGCTTGATTCGGTCTGGTAGTCGGGCTGGAACTTGAACTCCCGTTCTATCCTGTTTTCCCGGTCGGCGAAGGAAGGGCCGATATCGATTGATTTCTCCATTTGCCCCCAATCCGGAATCGAGATGGTAATCCTGTATGGGCCGGGGGGAAGGTCCTTGAAATTGAACCGGCCTGAAGGCCCTACCAGGGTATTGGTTGTGTATGGTGTCCTGACCGACCTCAGGAAGACAACGGGAACCGATCCCCTTACGGGTTTGCCGTCGTCGAATCTGACAATTTTGCCCTTCAACTCATAAAGGTCTCCGTCTGCGGGCAACGGGCTGACGAAACATCCAAACAACAACAGAAACATCGATGCCCGCGCAAGCATTCGGCAGGATTCTCCAGGCTCGACCATACCAAGATGGTAAACAGGAAGAATAGTTTTGTAAACAGGAAAATCCGAGGAAGCAAGGTTGAACTCGTTGATTTGGCTTACCGCCTTGCGTAATCCTGGAACCGGATCTAGCCTATAAGCTAAACTGGCTTTGACAGGAGGAAACTGGGTAATGAAAAAGGTATTCGCATTGTTGCTGGGATGCGCGCTGCTTACAGCTTCGTGCAAATCTCCTTCCGAACTGGAGGGCGGCAGGATGGATGAAAACGAGACGGTTAAGGCAGAGGAAAATTCATTCGGGGAAGACCTGGAATTTTTAAGGGAACATACTGAAGTTGTACTCCTGTCCAACGGGCATGGTTCGATGCTGGCTGTGGTTCCTGAATGGCAGGCCAGGGTCATGACCAGCAGTTGCGGCGGAATGGAGGGGAACAGTTTCGGTTGGATAAACTATGAGCTTATCGAGTCGGAAATCTCTTCGCCGCACATCAATGCCTATGGAGGAGAGGACAGGTTCTGGATGGGGCCTGAAGGGGGGCAGTTTTCCATTTTCTTCAAGGAAGGAGACCCTTTCGACTTTGAACAATGGCAGACCCCGGCATTCATAGACAGTGAGCCGTTCGAAACCACGAGGGTCAGTTCCTCGGACGCTTCCTTCAAGAGGGACGTGCGCGTCAGGAATTATTCCGGCGCGGAGTTCGACCTGGGGATAACACGGCATATCAGGCTGGTTGACGTGTCCCGAGCGGAGGAAATCCTGGGTGCGGAAGAGCTTGGCTCACTTGATATGGTAGCGTTCGAGACCGAAAACAGGGTCAGGAACAATGGAGATGAGGCCTGGGATCGAGAAGAGGGCCTTCTGTCGATTTGGATTCTAGGTATGTATCTGCCTTCCCCAAAGACTACGATAATCGTACCGTATAACTCAGGGGCGGACATATCGGGACCAATTGTCAATGATGAATATTTTGGAAAAGTCCCGCCTGACAGGCTGAAAGTTGGGGAAAAGGCGGTTTTGTTTTCCGGGGACGGGGAGTACAGAAGCAAAATCGGATTGGGCCCGGAGAGAGCCCGGGATGTCCTGGGCAGTTGGGACGCGGTTCGAAAGGTCCTGACTCTAGTCCAGTTCAATAAACCGGGCGGCATTGCGGACTATGTCAATTCCATGTGGAAAATGCAGGAAGAGCCGTTCAGCGGAGACGTGGTGAACTGCTACAATGATGGGATTCCCGCACCAGGCGAAGATCCGCTGGGGCCGTTTTATGAGCTCGAAACGTCATCGCCCGCCCTCGACCTTGAACAAGGAGAAGAGGGTGTTCACATCCATCGGACCTTTCACTTCACCGGATCGAGGGGAAGACTTGATTCTCTTGCGCGGAAGGTTCTCGGTGTCTCGCTGGATGATGCCGAGGCAGCCTTTGCGATAGAATGAAGCCTCGCTTCAGGATGTGGAAACACCGAAGCGGATGGAGACTCGGGCCCTTTGGCCCGATGATATTCTTTTGCATTTTCCCTCAGCCCAAGGATAAGGACCATGGTTACGATATATAAAAAGAGAGACAGTATACCCAGGTTAGTCAACCGTATTTTGCAGACTTACCAGGACAAGCCCTCCGATCTGCATCATTTGGGAGAGAGCCCTCTCCCGGATGAAAAGGTGATCGTCGGCATATTGAAACAGGTCAGGTCCGTCGTCTATCCCGGTTATTTCGGTAAATCCACAGTCAGCCGGGACGGCGCCGAATATTATGTCGGTGACCAGGTGATGGAGATCCACGAGAAGCTTTCAGGTGAGATATTCAAGGCCCTGCAGGGATGCCCCGACTCCGGCAGCATTGAAGACTGCCATGAGAAGGCGGAAGAGTTTTCCCTGACCTTCCTGGAGGCAATCCCCGAGATTCGTGAAAAGTTGGCCCTCGATGTACAGGCGGCTTATGACGGCGATCCCGCCGCGCAGAGTCCGGATGAGGTGATATTCAGCTACCCGGGTGTTTTTGCCGTGACAATCTATCGTATTGCCCATGAGCTGCAGCGATTGAAGATACCTGTTATTCCCAGGATGATGAGTGAATTCGCCCATCGCGAAACGGGTATTGACATCCACCCGGGAGCTGAAATCGGCAGGGAGTTTTTCATTGATCATGGAACCGGGGTGGTGATAGGGGAGACAACCAGTATCGGTGACAAGGTCAAGATCTACCAGGGGGTAACTCTCGGAGCCTTGAGTTTCAAGGGCGGGGCGGATGCGATGAGGAACAAGAAACGCCATCCCACA
>Ga0180436_10006303_pt1 | contig 10318 bp, 9 predicted proteins | sample SS_ome_2_FD_132434 | JGI IMG/M metagenome (GOLD analysis project Ga0180436, IMG submission 132434) | Hypersaline lake sediment archaeal communities from the Salton Sea, California, USA - SS_3_S_2 metaG | ecosystem: Environmental > Aquatic > Non-marine Saline and Alkaline > Hypersaline > Sediment...
CGGACTTCTGGCACAACCACTTCAACGCCTACGGCCCGGACAGCTGGGCGGCGCCCGTCTGGTCCCACTGGGACCGCGAAGTGATCCGCGGCCACGCCCTGGGCAACTTCCGCGACATGCTCGGCGACGTGGCCCGCCACCCGGTGATGCTCTACTACCTGGACAACTACACCTCGTCCGCCGCCGGCCCCAACGAGAACTGGGCGCGCGAGCTCTTCGAGCTCCACGCTCTCGGCGCCGAGCACTACGAGGGCGTCATCCGCCAGAATCAGGTCCCGACGGGTCCCGGCGGGGTCCCAATCGGCTACGTCGACGACGACGTCTTCGAGGCCACCCGCTGCTTCACCGGCTGGACCTTCGACTTCGACACCGGACTCTTCGAGTTCAACCAGGACTGGCACGACCAGTTCCAGAAGTTCGTCCTCGGAACCTACATCCCGGCCAACCAGCCGGGCACCTCCGACGGCGACACCGTGCTCGACCAGGTGGCCTTCCACCCCGGCACCGCCCGCCACATCGCCACCAAGCTCGCAGCACGCCTCATCGGCGACAACCCGGACCCGGCGGTCATCGACGACGCGGCAGCGGTCTTCGAGGCCGAGTCTTCCGCTCCCGATCAGCTGGCCCAGGTGGTGCGCACCATCGTCCTCCACCCGAGCTTCCTCGCCACCTGGGGCGACAAGATCAAGCGCCCCCTCGAGATGCTCGCCGGCATGCTGCGGGCGTCCCAGGCCCGGTTCAGCTTCTCCCTCGGCGAGGACGACACCGGGACCCTGCTCTGGCGCTTCGACCAGCTCGGACAGCCCCTCTTTGCCTGGCGGTCGCCGGACGGCTACCCCGACCACAAAGAGGACTGGCAGAGCGCCACGCCGCGGGTCATGGGATGGCGATTGGCCAACTGGCTCATCGACGAACGAGACCCCGGCGACAACTACTGGCTCGATGTTCTCGGCCAGACCCCGGGCAGCGTCCGCACCGCCAACGAGCTCGCCGATTTCTGGATCCTCCGCCTGCTCGGCCGGCCCCTCCCCACCGCGGAGCGCAACGAGATCATGGAGTTCATGGCCCAGGGCCACAACCCCGACTCGGCCCTCCCCCTCGACGCCGACGACGACACCCAGGACCGGCTCCGCGCCATGGTCGGCCTGATCTTCATGACCCCGTCCTTCCTCTGGAGGTGATCCGTGACTCGACCCACACGCCGAGGCTTCGTCGCCGGCTGCTCGGCCGCCGTCGCCGGCATGGCCGGCGCCCGTTTCCCCTCGCTCGCCTTCGCCGAGCCCGGCAGCACCATCAACGACGAGATCCTGGTGGTCATCTTCCTGCGCGGCGGCACCGACGGCCTCAACCTGGTGGTGCCCCTCTCCGGCGCCGACCGGGGCACCTACGAGGCCGCGCGCCCGAACATCGCCGTCCCCCTCAGCGGCGCCGACTCGGCGCTCTCCCTCAACGGTCAGTTCGGCTTCCACCGGGCCGCCCAGCCCCTGCGAGATCTCTACCAGGACGGCAAGGTGGCGGTGATCAACGCCACCGGCCTCGATGAGGCCAACCGCAGCCACTTCGACGCCATGGAGTTCATCGAGCGCGGCACCCCGGGAGTCAAGACCACCTCGTCGGGCTGGCTCGCGCGGCACTTCGCCAGCGCCTCCAACCTGCCGGCCGAGATCATCATGCCCTCGGTCTCGGTGGGCAGCACCCAGGCCACCTCGCTGCTCGGCGACCGCGACACCATCAACCTCACCGATCCCGACAGCTTCAATCTCCAGATCGGGCCCTGGCGGTGGCGCGACGCCCAGCGCGTGGCCCTGCGCCACATGTACACCGGCAACGACACCTGGCTCCACGCCTCGGGCCTCCAGGCCCTGGACGCCATGGACATCGTCGAGCTCAACACCACCGGCGGCTACACCCCCGCCAACGGCGCCGTCTACCCCGGCGGCTCCTTCGGCGACGGCCTCCAGGTCATCGCCCAGATGGTCAAGCTCGACCTCGGCCTGCGGGTCGCCACCTTCGACCTCGGCGGGTGGGACACCCACAACGGACAGGGCGACGACGGCGCCGGCTACTTCGGCACCTTGGTCGGCACCCTCAGCGAAGGCCTCGCCGCCCTCTACCAGGACCTGGACGGCACCGGCGCCTCCAACTACACCAACCGCCTCACCATGGTCGTCCAGAGCGAGTTCGGCCGCCGCCTCTACGAGAACGCCGACCGAGGCTCGGATCACGGCCACGGCGGGCCGATGATCGTCGTCTCGGGCAACGCGATCTCCGGCGTCCACGGCTCGTGGCCCGGCCTCGGCCCCGGCCAACTCTTCGACAACGCCGACGTGGCGGTGACCACCGACTTCCGCCGGGTGCTCTCCGAGATCCTGATTCGGCGCATGGGCAACAACCGCCTGGGCTACATCTTCCCCGGCTACACCGACTATCAGCCCCTGGGCTTCGTCTCCGGCACCGACCTGCCGCCCAACTACAGCTCCAGCATCGACGGCCTCTTCGCCGACGGCTTCGAGTCGGGGGATACCTCGCTCTGGACGTCGACGGCGGGGTAGCCGACGAGTCGAGGTACTCGCCGCCGGGTTGATAGACTTCTTCGACCACGAGGAGGAACCCGGCGGCGATGACAGCACAAGGGAAGCTCGGGGAGCTACTGCGCGACACCTTCGGGCACGAGGGCTTTCGGCCGTTGCAGGAGGAGGTCTGCCGGAACCTCGCCGCCGGCGACGACGCGCTGCTGGTGATGCCCACCGGCGCGGGGAAGTCGCTGTGCTACCAGCTGCCCGGGCTCGCCCGCGGTGGGACGACCCTCGTTCTGTCGCCGCTGATCGCCCTGATGGAGGACCAGGTGCGGGCGCTGCAGGAGCTCGGCCTCGCCGCCGAGCGCATCCACTCGGGCCGCGACCGGCTGGACTCGCGTGCCGTGTGCCACGCCTATCTGGACGGCGACCTCGACTACCTCTTCGTCGCCCCGGAACGGCTCGCGGTGCCGGGCTTCCCCGAGATGCTGGCCAAGCGCAAGCCGGTGCTCATCGCGGTCGACGAGGCCCACTGCATCTCCCACTGGGGGCACGACTTTCGGCCGGACTACCGAATGATCGGCGAGCGGCTGCCGCTGCTGCGGCCCACCCCGGTGATCGCCCTCACCGCCACCGCCACCCCGGTGGTGCAGGACGACATCGTCGCCCAGCTGGAGATCCCCCGGGCCCACCGCCACATCCACGGCTTCCGCCGCACCAACATCGCCGTCGAGGTGGTGGAGGCGCCGCCGTCGGCCCGCGGCGAAATCGCGTCCCGGGTGCTCGCCGACGCGGCCCGGCGCCCCGCCATCGTCTACTGCCCGACGCGGAAGGAGACCGAGAACCTGGCCGCCGAGCTCGCCCGGGACTTCCCGGCCGCCGCCTACCACGCGGGCCTGCCCGCGGCCACACGGGACGCCGCCCAGGAGCGATTCGCCACCGGCTCCATCGAGGTCATCGTCGCCACCATCGCCTTCGGGATGGGCATCGACAAGGCCGACATTCGAACCGTGATTCACACCGGCCTGCCGGGCAGTCTGGAGAGCTATTACCAGGAGATCGGCCGGGCCGGTCGGGACGGTGAACCCTCGCGGGCGCTGCTGCTCTACTCGTGGGCCGACCGCCACACCCACCAGTTCTTCCTCGACCGCGACTACCCGGAGCCGCGGGTCCTGGAACGGGTTTTCGCAGCCCTCCGCCCCACCCCCCGGCCCGCCGTCGAGATCTGCGCCGATCTCGGGATGGACAACGAGGACTTCGGCACCGCCTTGGAGAAGCTGTGGATCCACCGCGGCGCCCTGGTCGACCCGGAGGAGAACGCCGCCCGCGGCCGCGACGACTGGCGGCGACCCTACGAGGTCCAGCGCGCCCACCGGCGGGCGCAGGTGGAGAAGATGATCGCCTTCGCGTCGGGCCACGGCTGCCGGATGACCGGCCTGGTCTCGCACTTCGGCGACCGCCACGACGACGGCGCCGACTGCGGCATCTGCGACCACTGCGCGGCCGACGCCTGCCTGGTGACCTCGTTCCGCGAGCCCCGGCCTCGGGAGCGCGAGCGACTCTCGGCGATCCTCGCCGCGCTGAAGAACCGCGACGGCGCCACCTCCGGCCAGCTCCACAAAGAGCTCGGCGGGGTTTCGGCCCGCGGCGACTTCGAGGCACTCTTGGACGGCCTCGCGCGCGAAGGCCTCGTGGAGATGCGGCCGGACTCCTTCGTCAAGGGCGGCCGGACCATCCGCTTCCACCGCGTCTTCCTGACCCGGTCCGGCCGCCTCGCCCGAACCGGGGCCGAGGACGCGGTCCGGATCGTCGATCTGCCCGAGTCCCGAGCGGCACCGAAGAAGACGAAGAGAGCGAACCGATCCCCATCGTCGAAGCAACGAACGTCCGAGTACTCGGTGACCATGGAGCCCGCCGACATCCGCCTCTTCGACCAGCTGCGGGAGTGGCGCCTCGGCGAGGCCCGGCGGCGCCGCGTCCCGGCCTTCCGGATTCTCACCGACCGGGTCCTGGTGGCCATCTGCCGCGCGAAACCCACCGACGTGGACGAGCTGCTCGAGGTCCCCGGCATCGGCCCGGCCCTGGCCCGTAAGTACGGCAAGGCCATCCTCGAGACCGTCGCTCGGGCCCACTGAGCTCGACATCGGTTGCCGCAGACGGCGCACCGTGGTTGAATGGCCGCTGTATGAGCGGGTTGATCGACAAGATCACGGTCCTCGGGCGGGAGTTCACCATCCAAACCGAGTACGTTCCGGGTGGTGAGGCGAAGATCCGCACCCTGGTCTACGACGGCGGCCGCCTGGTCACCAGCCGCGAGATCTCGGCCAGGGGCGCAGCCGACAACAGCGATGCCGCCGAGTCCGCCGTCCGCCAACAGCACCAACGCATCACCGAAACACTGCTGTCCCGCGCCGCCGAGCTGGGCTCGGCCAAGAAGGCGCCGGCGCCCCCGCCGCCCCCGAAAGCGCCGTCGGCCGCCGCGCCGCAGCCGGCCGCGTCAAAAACGCCTCGTCCCGAGGTCGAGCCGGGCTCCCGGCTCGAGGAAGCCATCGCCATCCGGCAGACCATCGGCCCCTTCGCCCTGGCCTTCGCCCGCCCGGCGCCGAAAACCGCCGGGGGCTACGAGCGCATCCTGGAATCGGTGGACGCCGCCCTCGACGCCATCCGCGACGCCCCGACCTACGACGCCATCCGGCTCGACGAGCAGCTCACCATGATCGCGCTGAAGAGCCAGCTCGAGACCTGGCGCCTCGCCGATAACGACCTGGCCATGGCGACCGAGATCTGGCCGACGGTGGAGAGCTTCGCCCACCACCTGATGAAGATCAACAACCGCAGCGACCTGGTGGCCTTCGACCACGCGATGCTGACCTGGGCCATGAGCGAGCTCGGAAAGGGTTCGATCTCCGACGAGCTCCTGCAGCGACTGAGCGGCCTCGGCGGCCGCGACGCCGAGCTCGACGCCATCCTGCGGCAGCCCGACGGCATCGCGCCGTTGGAGCTGCTCGAGGTCCTGCTGCGGCTCATGGACCAGACTCTGGCCTGAGCCGGCACCTCAGTTCACCGTGTCCGAACCGTCCTCGAAGCCGGGGTATTCGCCGGAGCCGAGGCAGTCGCCCGGCGCGGGATGGTCGCTGAGCGACACCTGTGAGAGCTTGCCGGCGATGACGTCGAAGAGCACCGTGGCCAGCACCGTTCCGTCCTGCTCGAGCAGGGCGCAGGGCCGGCCCACCTCGCCCGGCGCATCGCCCGGAACTTCGGCGAGCTCGACCCGGATGTGCGACCCCATGGTCTCGAAGGTGGCGAACTTGGTCGTCAGGTAGTCCAGGTAGACCTGCCGGCCCACCATGTCCGCGACCACCCAGCGCGACATCACCCGCACGTCGTCCGCCAGGATCGGCACCAGCGGTGCCGGGTCGTGGGTGTTGTAGGCGAGGGCCCACCGGCGGGCCGCCTCGCGCTCGGTGAGGGGTTCGGCGCTCATCGGTCCATTGTCCCTCAGCCCTTGCTCGTGGGTGGTACCCTTAGCCGATGAAGCGCGTCACCCAGGTCCTGGCCACCACCAACGAGATCAGCCTCAAGGGCGGCAACCGCAAGTGGTTCGAGCGGACGCTGACCGAGAACGTCCAACGGGCGGTGTCGGACCTGCCGGTGGAGCGGGTCAGCCGGCCCGCGTGGCGGGTGCTCGTCAGCTTCACCGAGCCGGTGGACTTCGCCGAGGCGGCGCGCCGGCTGCACACCGTTTTCGGCCTCGGCGCCATCATGGCCGTCGAGCACGCCGGCTTCACCATGGAGGAGCTCACTGCCGCCCTCGAGCCCCAGCTCGAGGGACCGATGCCGGCTCACTTCGCCGTCCGCTGCCTGCGCTCGGACAAGACCTACCCCATGACCTCTCCCGAGATCGAACGCGCGGTGGGAACCTTCGTCCAGGAAACCACCGGGTGGCCGGTCCGCCTGCGCGACCCCGACCTGACCATCCACATTCTGGTGGACGAGAACGGCCTCTTCACCTGGACCCGCAGGGTCCGCGGCCCGGGGGGGCTCCCGGTGGGGGTCAGCGGCCGGGCGGCCTGCCTGCTCTCGGGCGGCATCGACTCGCCCGTCGCCGCCTACATGATGATGAAGCGCGGGATGCGCCTCGACTTCGTCCACTTCCACTCGGTGCCGCGCACCGACCCGGCGAGCCTGGAAAAGGCCCACGATCTGGTGCGGGTGCTCAACCGGTACCAGGGCGGGGCGCGCCTCGCCATGGTGCCCCTGCTCGCCATCCAGGAGCAGATCGCCGCCCGCTGCCCGGCGTCGCTGAGGGTGCTGCTCTACCGCCGCTTCATGATCGCGCTGAGCGAACGTATCGCGCGGCGCTTCACGTCGCGGGCCCTGGTCACCGGGGAGAGCCTCGGCCAGGTGGCATCGCAGACCATCGAGAACATGGCGGCGGTGGAGGCCGCGGCCTCGCTGCCAGTGCTGCGGCCGCTCATCGGTCTGGACAAGCAGCAGATCATCGACATCGCCCGCCGCTCGGGCACCTTCGAGCTGTCCATCCTCCCCCACTTCGACTGCTGCTCCTTCCTGCTGCCGGACAGCCCGGCCACCAAGAGCCACGCCGACGAGCTCGACGCCGCCGAGGCGCTGCTCGACGTGACCGAGCTGGTGAACGACGCCCTGGACCGCACCGAGGTCCACCGGGTCAATGACGCCGCAGCCTGGGAGGAGATTCCGGTTCCCGCGGAGGCCCTCGGATGAGCGACGATCGCGTTCGTTCCCGGCGCGACTTTCTGACCTCGTGGTTCGGCGCCTTTCGAGACGCGTCGAAGGAGCTGTCCAAGGACGGGCCGGCGGATCCCGCCAAGGCTCTCCGCCCACCCGGGGCGCTCGATCCCGACGAGGACTTTCTGGCCGCCTGCACCCGGTGCGGCGACTGCCTCCCGGTCTGCCCGGTGGACGCCATCATCACCATCGAGGAGTCGGACGGCCGCAAGCTCCCGGTCATCGATCCGGGTATCAAACCGTGCCGGCTGTGCACCGATCTGCCGTGCATCGCCGCCTGCCCCGACGGTGCGTTGAAGGCGCCCGAAGGCGGTCCGGACGGCGTACGGCTGGGAATCGCCAAGGTCGATCCGCGGCGCTGCATCACCTTCAAGGGCGAGCTCTGCACCCGCTGCCACACCGCCTGCCCCTACCCCGACAAGGCGCTGATGCTCATCGGCAGCCGCCCGCTGGTGGGCTCCTCCGTCTGCACCGGCTGCGGCCTCTGCCAGTTCGCCTGCCCCACCCACCCAAAGTCCATCGAGATCGTCCCCGAACGCGACCTCGTTCCCGGCCTGCGCATCCCACGCAACGAGTACACCGGACCTGGGAAGTGGGGTGGGTAACTCATAATTGCGTTTCGACCTTGAGCTGCCGGGTCATCAACGCCTTGAGGGCGTCGGCGGCAGCCATGCGGCCCTGCAGGATGGCGGTCATCGCCTGCGTGATGGGCATCTCGATGCCGAGGTTCTCGGCGAGGGCGGCGGCGGCGGGGGTGGTCTTGACGCCCTCGGCCACCTCGCGCATCGAGCCGAGGATCTCGTCGAGGCTCTCGCCCTGGCCCAGCCGTTTGCCGACCTGACGGTTGCGCGACAGCTCGCTGGTGGAGGTCAGCACCAAATCGCCCATGCCCGCCAGGCCCCGGAAGGTGTCGGCCTCGGCGCCGAGGGCAACGCCGAGACGGGTGATCTCGTGCAGCCCGCGGGTCATCAGTGCCGCCTGGGTGTTGGCGCCGAGACCGAGGCCGTCGATGATGCCGGCAGCGATGGCGACGACGTTCTTCAGCGCGCCGGCGAGCTCGACGCCGATGAGATCGGCGCCCGCGTAGCACCGCAGGTAGTGGTCGGAGAACTCCTCCTGCAGTCGGACGGCGTTGTTCATCTCCCGGCAGGCGAGCACCGCCGCCGACGGATCACCGTTCACCACGCCGATGGCGAAGGTCGGCCCGGACAGGCAGCAGAACCGGCTCGTCCGGATCCCCAGCGCATCGGTCGCGATCTCGTCCATCCGGTCCAGGCTTTCGGTCTCGATGCCCTTTGAGGCCGAGACCAGCACCACTTCGTCGCGCAGGTGCGGCGCCAACCGCTCCATGACGCCGCGGCTGAACTGCACCGGCACCACCCAGATCCAGACGTCGGCGTGGCCCGCCGCCTCCTCGAGGTCGTTGGTGCAGCGGATGGCGGGGTGGAGTTCGGCGTCGGTGAGGAAGACCGGGTTTCGGTGATCGCTGTTGATCCCGGCCACGACCTCGGGCTCGAAGGCCCAGAGCAGGACGTCGTGCCCGCGGCGAGCCATCTGGTGCGCCAGCGCGCAGCCCCACGATCCGGCGCCGAAAACGGTGATCTGCATGAGCTACCTCCAGAAGCCGGGTCCAAGCCGGGGTTCGTCGCCGGAGACCAGATTGCGGATGTTCGAGTGGTGGCGGAGGATGATCAGGATCGCCGCTGCCGCCACCGAGGCGAGGGTGATCCAGTCGGGGCGGTCGATGAGCTGGATGAGCACCGGGAAGCTCGCCGTGGCCGTCATCGAGGCCAGCGAGACCCAGCGGAAGACCGCCAGCATCACGATCCACACCCCCACCGCCGCCAGTGCGCTCACCGGCGCGATCACCAGGAAGGCGCCGAGCCCGGTGGCGACGCCCTTGCCGCCGCGAAAGAGCAGCCACGGCGGGAAGCAGTGGCCGGCGACCACCGCCAACATGGAGGCCGCCAACCACGCGCTCTCGGGGTTGAAGACCATCATCGCCCACACCGCCAGTGATCCCTTGGCGGTGTCGAGGATTGTCACTGAGACCCCCACTTTCCACCCCGCCGAGCGCAGGGCGTTGGTGGCGCCCACGTTGCCCGAGCCCTCTGTCCGGACATCGCGGCCCGTCACGTACCGGACGAAGATGTAGGCGCAGGGAATCGAGCCCACGAAGTAGGCCAAGACAACCAGGGCGAGCTCGATCAACATCCCAGCGGGAACCTCTCGAGGGCAGTGTACACCGCGCCACCCGGGCGGAGATCGCTTGCAAAGAGCACGACCTCGGAGCATGTGAACGGCTCCGGTGCAAAGCCTCTCCCCCACTCGAGGAACCGCTCGACGGCGGCTCTCGGCCACGGTCGATTCAAACGGGCCTGGGTGAGGTGCAGTGACCAGGGTCTGCGCTCGGCAGCGAATCCGGCCGCAACCGACGCGCTCTCGACCGCCCGTGCGACCTCGGCGCCGCCCGCCGCGGAGCCGCCCACCCACGCCACCCTGGGACGTCGTGTGCTCGGGAAGAAGCCGGCACCACCCAGCGTCACCTCGACGGCAGGCAGCGATGCAACCGCGCCGGCGAGGGAGTCCGCCAACTCGTCGAGATCAACTCGTCGCGAGTCGCCCAGAAACCTGAGGGTCAAGTGCTGTCCCTCGGGCCGGGTCCAGCGCGCCCGAGGCAGCTCCGCCTTCAGCCATCGCTGCTCGCGACGGATGGCGTCCCGGATCGCGTCGGGCATCTCGAGGGCCACGAAGGCACGAACAGAGTCCGAAAAGCTCATTCGATCCCGGCGATCCGGCGGCGCAGGAGGTCGAGGGCGGAGTTGAGGCTCCACTCCCGCACCACCGGCCGGGTGCCCGGGAAGACCCGGTGCCGCGCCCAGACCCCGTTGGGGCCGGCCACCGCCCAGTGAACCAACCCCACCGGCTTGTCCTCGGTCCCACCCGTCGGCCCGGCGATGCCGGTGATCCCCACACCCCAATCGGCGCCGAGACGCTCCCGCGTCCCCGCTGCCATGGCCCGCGCCACCTCCTCC
>Ga0180436_10006305_pt1 | contig 10315 bp, 8 predicted proteins | sample SS_ome_2_FD_132434 | JGI IMG/M metagenome (GOLD analysis project Ga0180436, IMG submission 132434) | Hypersaline lake sediment archaeal communities from the Salton Sea, California, USA - SS_3_S_2 metaG | ecosystem: Environmental > Aquatic > Non-marine Saline and Alkaline > Hypersaline > Sediment...
ACAGGCTCGATAAACTCATCTGTCTCATTTTTGGCATAACTCTCATCGATATATGCTTGAGGTGACAATGAAGTCATTGGTCTGGCTTCAGCTATCGCCCGATACCCTTTTTCTACTCTCTCCCATCGATTATCTCTATCCATGGTGTAGAAACGTCCACCTATGGTTGCTATAGAGATACTCTCATCACAGATCTCTTCTATCTGCTCCACATAGCTTTTGGCAGAGGTAGGACTCACATCCCTACCATCTGTGATCAAGTGCAAAAAGACTCTTTTACCTCTGTTTTTTGCAAGTTTGGCCATTCCGATGGTGTGTTCTATATGCGAATGGACCCCTCCGTCACTGAGTAAGCCGATCAAGTGTACACGATCACTTTTTTCCAAGACATCATTGAGTGGTGAATTCTTCTCTATACTTCCATCTTCAAGGGCTAAAGATATCTTTACGAGATCCTGGTATAAAATACGCCCTGTTCCCAAGGTCATATGCCCCACCTCTGAATTTCCCATTTGTCCTTCAGGAAGACCGACACTCAGTCCATGTGTAGAGATGAGTGCACTTGGAGCTGTTTCAAAAAGTTTGTCATAGGTCGGCTTGGTTGCATCCTTAAAGGCATTACAGGTACTGTCGGGTTTACACCCAATACCATCAGTGATGATCAAAATGGTTTTTTGTTTCATATTATTTCTTTATCTTAGTATTTAATTGAAATAATAGTAAAATAAACTTTCTTAATTCTTTAATACAAAATTTTAAACCCGTATTGTGAGCATAATACGAGTTGAATGAAAGTTGCCTATGCTATATGAACTCTCCCATCTCTTAGATATTAATCTTTTCGGATACATTTCAGTACGTGCCGGTATCGCATTTTTTATCGCATTTATATTAACACTGTACGTCATGCCAAAATATCTAGCCTGGGCTATCTCAAAGAATGCAAATCAACCTATCAGCAAATATGTACCAGCGCATGAAGGGAAACAGCACACACCAACGATGGGAGGAGCTGTATTTCTTATCTCGTCTCTGATCGCAGCATTTGTAACCGTGGACCTCACTAACATCTATATTCTTGGGGGATTTATCACACTGATTGGTTTTGGATTGGTCGGATTTAAAGATGATCTGGGAAAGGTATTGGCGGGTGACAACCTGGAAGGGCTTACACCAAAAGGTAAAATGGCACTTCAGATCGTTGTTTCTGCATTTGCCACGGGGATACTGATCCTCAATGGTTTCCCTACTGAGTTCTATGTTCCGTTCCTTAAAACACCTCTTTTTGACCTGGGGTATGCAGCCATTCCTTTCTGGGTACTGGTCTTTTTAGCAACTACCAATGCAGTGAATCTTACTGACGGTCTTGATGGTCTGGCAACGGTGCCTTCTATCATTGCTCTGGTCTCTTTGGGGCTCATCGTCTATGTAACAGGACATGCTATCTTCAGTCAATACCTACTGGTTCCGAACATCAAAGGTGTAGGTGAAGTGATGATCCTTGCCGCTGCTCTCATAGGTGGCCTGTTTGGTTTTCTTTGGTACAACTGCTATCCTGCTGAAGTTTTCATGGGGGATACAGGGAGCCTAGCTATAGGCGGTTTTTTAGCCTATCTGGCTATCTTGGGAAAAAGTGAAGTGCTGCTGATCCTGATCGGTCTCATCTTTGTGATCGAAACTGTCTCTGTCATTCTTCAAGTAGGAAGCTTTAAGCTGCGTGGGAAACGGGTCTTTCTCATGGCTCCTATCCATCACCATTTTGAACTGAAAAAATGGGCAGAAAACAAGATCATTATACGTTTTTGGATGATAGCTTTCATCGCCAATGTACTTGCACTCATCTCATTTAAGTTCAGATAAAATAAATGAGTGGTGAGTAATGAGTAATGAACAACCGAATATGGAACAAAAAAATGATCCATTAAGCGAAAAAAGTTTTTCCTTTTCATTACATATTATAAAACTTCACAAATATATGCAATCACAATATATAGAATTTATACTTTCTAAACAAGTATTAAGAAGTGGAACAGCTATTGGTGCTCTTATTCGAGAAGCAAAATATGCTCAATCAAAAGCAGATTTTCTAAATAAACTAATGATTGCACTTAAAGAGGCTAATGAAACAAAATATTGGCTTGAACTTTTACATCACTCCGGCTTTATTAATGAAAAAATGTACCATAGTATAATTCCAGAGATAGATAGCCTATTAAAATTGCTTATTGCAAGTACAAAAACAACCAAAAAGGTTTAAGATGCAATCTCGGTCACTCATTACTCATTACTCATTACTCATTAAAAAACTTCAAAGGAGTTTTTTATGAAACCTACACTCTTTGGTTACGGTCTGACTACCAAGGCTATCGCTAAGAAACTTGGTGGAGGATGTACGTTCTTTGATGACAATGTCGAAGAAGCTTATACTGATGAGAATAACAATCAAATACTTCCTTCACATCTGTTTGACCCCGAAGCAAGTGAACTGGAAGTCACCACACCTAGTTTAAAGCCAAACCATCCGCTTATTAAAAGTGCAAAAAACCTTCTCAGTGAATATGACTACTTTGAAAAAGAGATGCCTTTTAGCATCTGGATCTCGGGAACGAACGGGAAGACAACAACCACACAGATGCTTACACATGTTTTGGCCAAGCGAGGGGCGATCAGTGGGGGAAACATTGGTACTCCTTTGGCAGACTTGGACACTAATGCACCTATCTGGGTACTTGAGAGCTCATCATTTGCACTTCACCATACCAAAACAGCGTCACCTGACATTTACCTGCTTCTCCCGATCACACCAGATCATTTAGACTGGCATGATACACCTGAACAGTACGAAGCTGATAAACTCAGACCTCTACTGACCATGAAAGAGGGAGAGCTGGCACTCGTGCCAAAAGGCTTGAACCTTCCTAAAACCAATGCCTATGTGGTTGAGTATGACAGCAATGCTTTCATAGAAGAGTATTTCAGTCTTGATGGCAGCCAATTGCGCTTCAAGGCTGCCTTTTTACAAGATGCCCTACTTGCATTAGCGGTGACAAAAGTCCTTTTTGATGAAGCAGACTATGCATTGATGAACACTTTTACACTTGATGCACACAGACAAGAAGAGCTAAAAGATACACAAGGCAGGCTCTGGGTAAATGACTCCAAAGCGACCAATCTTGATGCAACGATCCAGGCAGTGAAAGGGTATCAAGATAGACCGATCCATCTCATTATGGGTGGTGATGATAAAGGGGTAGATCTGACCCCTCTTTTTGAAAATATGAAGTCACTTAGCCTTACACTATATACTATAGGGCAAAATTCTGATAGATTAATCACTCTTGCAAAGTGCTATGGTATTAATGTCGTTAAATCGAAAACCATTGAAAATGCGGTAGAACAAATAGACGCTGTTCATACACAAGAGAGTATCGCCCTTCTATCACCTGCTGCTGCAAGTTTTGATCAGTTCAAATCCTATAAGCACAGAGGCGATACATTTATGTATCTGGTTAAAGCATTAAAAAAATGATCTTTTCCAGGTTTTACTTGCTGTCTTTTAAGTTTTAGCTGTTATAATTCTATCCACTTAAATAAGAGACCTTCTTTTTAAGTCATGGCTCCATAGCTCAGTTGGTAGAGCAAAGGATTGAAAATCCTTGTGTCGGCGGTTCGATTCCGTCTGGCGCCACCATTTCTTCAGAATTATTCATCAAAACTATAAAAGTTATTAATCGGAACCTTAAAAAAACGACACTTTTCTTAAAAAAAAGCTATAAGTAACTGTATTTTTCACTATTTTTCATCAATTCCTCCCTAAAAAGCCCCCTAAAAAACGGTGCTTGCGCTAAATTATTAACTTTTTGTTAACTTATTATTAATTTTATTGACATCTTGTATTTATATTTGTTATAATGACGAGTATTCAAAATAAATTCAAGGAGAATTACAATGAAAAAAACATTATTACTTTCAGTAGTAGCGTCAACAATGATTATGGCTGGTGGAGATATCGCTCCAGTTGAGCCAGTAGTAGAAGCACCGGTAGAGGTTGCATCTTGGGACTTTTCAGGTCAAGCTGTAGCATATTACCAAACAATTGATGATCAAGGAACAGGAGACCTTTTTAGCGGTTCTTCAACTTATGGTTCACTTGGTCTTCAATTAAGAGCAACTAATGCTGATGTTATGTGGGGAATCGGTGCTGGTGCAGAAGTATCTGCAATTAAGCAAGATGATGGTTTCTCATCAAACATGACAGGTGGTAATGCACAAACTGATTCTGCAGAACTTACTCAAGCATACTTGACATATGGTATGGACAGCATTAATACTAGTCTTAAAGTTGGTCGTCAAACACTTCCAAAATCACTTTCACCATTTGCTTTCTCTGAAGGTTGGCAAGTATTCAAAAACACATTTGATGCTGCTTTAGTTGTAAACTCATCTTTACCAAATACAACTCTTGTATATGCATATGTAACAGGTGCTAACAGATCTGTTGGTCCAATTGATAACTTCAGTGATATTTCTGCTTTCCCAGGTGTTATCAATGCTGAGGATAATGTACATATGGTAACTGCTCAAAATAAATCTTTTGAGAACTTAACTTTAACTGGTTCATACTATTTTGCTGCAAATATGACATCAGATGCTGGTATCCCTAATGGTGGTGATACTCAACTTTGGTGGTTAGATGGTACATACAAAGCTGAATCTTTCACAGTTGCTCTTCAAGGTGGTCAAGTTATGCCAGACGGTGTAGATGATACATCTGCATTTGGTGCAAAAATCGCTGGTAACCTTGGTGGATTTGGTCTAGCTCTTGCTTACTCTTCAGTAGATGATGGTGTAGTTCCAGTTTATAACATGGGTACTAACGTAAAAACTCCACTTTATACGCAGTCTATCCTAAACCAAAACACAATCTCTTTAGATTCTGATACAATCAAAGCTTCTGCAACTATGAAAGCACTTGGTGGTGGATTCGGTCTTCACTATATCTACTCTGATCTAGGTTCTGCAGCTAGAGGTTCTGTATTCAATAATGGTAATGTTGAAGCTGGCGGTTCTGCAACTGGTACTGGTGAGTACAGTGAACTTGACCTTACTTACAAAACTAAAGTTAGTGAAAACACAACTGTATTTGCTGGATATGTTTGGCAAGATGATGACAGACTTGTTGACTCACAAAACTTCTTACGTTTCTGGGCTAGATACAACTTCTAAGAATCACTTCTTAAAGTTCTATCCCTTTAGAGTTCAGGCTTTTGCCTGGCTCTAATCTCTCTTTTTTCTTATTAAATCATTTTATATTTTTTCAATCTTATATCTTTATTTTTACTTTTAGCTATAATGCTGAAAAAGTTTAAAATACAAACGGATTCTAATGAACACAAAAAAATTACACCTGATTAGCTTAGGCTGTACCAAGAACCTTGTTGACAGCGAAGTAATGCTTGGACGTCTTAAAGAGTATGAGATCACCGATGACAATGCTGAAGCGGATGTGATCATCGTAAATACCTGCGGTTTCATCGATGCTGCCAAAGAAGAGAGTATCAACACTGTACTCAATCTCCATTACGAGCGAAAAGAGGACTCTATCTTAGTCATGAGTGGATGTTTGAGCGAACGATATAAAGAAGAGCTTCAAGCTGACATGCCAGAGATCGATATCTTTACAGGTGTGGGTGACTATGAGAAGATCGATGAGCTCATCGCATCAAAACAGAGTACCTTTTCGCCAGAAGTATACCTTGCTACTGAAACATCAGGAAGAGTGATCACAGGATCAAACTATCATGCCTATATCAAGATAGCAGAAGGATGCAACCAGGCTTGTTCCTTCTGTGCCATTCCAAGTTTTAAAGGCAAGCTGCATTCACGTTCGCTTAAGTCTATCTTTAAAGAGGTAACAAATCTTGTAAGCCAAGGATTTTATGACTTCTCTTTCATCTCACAGGACTCATCAAGTTATGGACGTGACATGGGGCTTAAAGATGGACTTGTAGACCTCATCAAAGGTGTAGAGGCCATAGAGGGTGTAGCATCTGCACGTATCTTATACCTCTACCCAAGTACCACGACATTTACACTCATTGATGCCATTGCTGACTCCAAAGTATTTCAAACCTATTATGATATGCCTATCCAGCATATCGAGCAGTCTATGCTTAAAACGATGAAACGCGGTTTTGGAGAGAAAAAGACCATTGAACTACTTGAGTATATGAAGAGTAAACCTAATGCCTTTTTACGCACCTCACTCATCGCAGGGCACCCTGGAGAGAGCGAGGAGAGTTTTAAACACCTGTGTGACTTTATGGAGAAATTTGAGTTTGACAGATTCAATACCTTTCATTACTCCAACGAAGAGACAACTACAGCATACAGTATGGATCAGATAGATGAAGAGACGATCGATCAAAGAGCTCAGATACTTGGTGAGATTGCAGAAAAATGTACCCTCAAGTCACTTGAGAAAATGCTAGGACAAACTGTGGCTCTTTCCATCGATGGTGAAAGCGATGAACATGAATACCTACTTTCAGCCAGGCCATTACAGTGGGCTGTAGATATCGATGGAGAGATCCTCATCAATGACACTTCTGATCTTCCTATAACCTATGGTAAAAGATATGAAGCAAGGGTCACTGAACTTGTAGGTGATCAATTACTCGCAACACTTATCAAAGAACTCTAATTAGCTCTATGTTTGAACTGGATATCTCCCACCTAAAAGAAAAAAAGAATTTATTGGCTTTTTCTGCAGGTGTGGACTCCTCTGCCCTCTTCTTTTTACTCTTGGAACATGGCATTAAATTTGATATCGCACTCGTGAATTATGGTACACGAGAAACAAGTGACAAAGAAGAGATCCATGCAAAAGCCCTTGCAAAAGAACATAAGCTTTACTGTCATAACATTAAAGCACCATCCTTTGATACCCATTTTGAAAAACAGGCAAGAGACTTTCGTTATGAATTTTTTGAATCGCTTATCACTATAGAGGGATATGACACTCTTATCACAGCACATCAACTGAATGATCAGCTTGAGTGGCTGCTTATGAGACTCACCAAAGGTGCCGGTCTTTCAGAACTTATTGGGCTTGAAGAGACAAGCCAAAGAGAAAATTACACTTTAGTACGTCCACTGCTTAAGTACAGTAAAGAAGAGTTACTGTACTATCTAAAAGAAAAAAAACATCCTTACTTTGAAGATGAGAGCAATCGTGATGAAAAGTATGAGCGTAACCTTTTTAGAAAAAAGTTTTCGGACCCTCTAATGAAAAACTATAAAGAGGGAATCAAAAGAAGTTTTAACTATCTCAAATATGACAAGAATCAACTTGAAGAAACTTTTGAACCAATTTTCTCTCAAAAAAAGTTACGTATCATTCAACTTCATACTCCAAGTGCAAAGGTCAAAGCTACCGATCTTACACTTAAAGAACTAGGGTACCTCCTCTCAGCCTCTCAACGCCAAGAGATAGAAAAAGAAACTTCTCTGGTAATAGGTGGAATCTGGGCTGTAGAACTGCAAGATGATATACTTTATATTGCACCCTATATCACTACTGATATGCCTAAGAAATTTAAAGAAGTCTGTAGAGTAAACTCCATTCCCAATAAGGTCAGACCTTATATGTACCAAGAAAATATAGATCCAAAATTACTCATCACTCATTACTAACTACTCATTTGGTTTATGCTCCGTATCAGCTAAGGGGTGTGCTTTCATATACTCCTGCATTTTTTTCACAGACCGAAGTTTAGTATAAACCTGTGTGGTTGCCATCGTTTCATGTCCAAGCAGTTCACTTACATCTGCGATACGTGCACCGTTATTGAGCAGGTGTGTAGCAAAAGAGTGTCTAAGTTGATGGGGAGTTACTTTCAATCCCTGAGCCTTAAAGAGCTTTGTCAAAATATACCTCAATTGGGCACTGTTCATAGGAGCATTTCCCTTTTCAAAGAGATACTTTTTAGGAGACCTTCTTTTGATATACAAAGTGATCAACTCCTGTAAATTCTCTAATAAAGGCAATTCTCTTTGTTTGTTACCTTTACCATGGATCTGTATCCATCCCTCTTTGATATCTGAGAGCTTCAAGATACTCAATTCTGAGATACGCAACCCCAATCCATAAAGCATAGAAATAAGCAATTTTTCCTCTAGAGAGGTGCTACGTAATACTTCATCAATGTATCTCTCTTCAATGGGCTTAGGAAGGCTCTGAGGTACCTTTATAGACTCATCTCCTATAAGTTTAATGTTCATATGACATTGGTCTTCGAGATACTTTGTAAAAGAGTGTATCGCTGAGAGTTTTTTTACAATGGTCTTTTTTTGATTTTTAATGATCTTAAGACGAAAAGGTGTGATATCTATGATTGTAGAACCATCTTCCTCATAAACATGACACACTTCAAGCATCTGCCTCAGCGCGATCTCATAGGTCACAATAGAGGTTTCAGAATACCCTCTCACATCAAACAGATAATTCAAAAACTCCTCAGACACATCTTGAAGTTTTGTATTCATCTTTAATGTACCGTATGTACTAACATTTTATCATGAAGGTATTTTCTAGCCTCATCCAGGTCCATCCCCTCAAGCGAGACATTTTCTAGATAAAAATTTATCGTGGTAAATGGTTTTGGAATAACAAATTTATCCCAACTGCCCAGCTGCCAATATGAGTTCGGTATATAATTCACCATCAATACTGGCGCTTTGGCTTTGTGCGCCAATGCAACAGCGCCATCACTAATGCTATGTCTTGGTCCTCTAGGGCCATCAGGAGTGACGAGCAGATCATCTCCCTTCTTTAGTGCCCTGAATGCTTCTAAAAGTACTTGTTTTGCTCCACGACTACTTGATCCGCGTAAAGGCGATATGGAGAAAAACATCAAGATCCTCGCGATCATCTCACCATCAAAGTGTCTGGAGATGATACCTGATGCTAACTGTTTTTTGTGAAAGTGACGATAGGCCTGAGGAGACATCAAAAGTTCACCGTGCCAACATATGACAATGGACTGTTCCTGTGAGATTTCATTGGCTACATGAAAGTTTTTTTTAGAGGTATACCAGTAGAAACGCATCAGCAGATATCCCAATGGAGGAAGGATGACTTTTCCGATGCTTCGTGATAGATCTTTAAACATTTGCTATCCTATACGAGTACTCCATCCAGAGCACCCCGAGAGGTTTTTATAACTTTAACGTCTACTATTTTACCCAAAAGCTCTTCACTTCCCTCAACAAAAAAGAGTTTACCGTCATCAGAACGGCCAGAAACCCTTCCGTTAGGCTTGAGTTCATCAAAGTAGACTTTATGTACCTTACCTAACTGGGCATCCATGACCTCATCAAGGATCTCAGTATGCCGAGCCTGAAGACGTGTTAAACGTGCACCTGCAACATTATTGTCTATCTGGTTGTCAAACTCTGCAGCTTCCGTATGAGGACGCGGAGAATACTTGAAAGAGAACATCTGTTCAAAACGTACTTTCTCAAGTACATCCATCGTATCTTCAAAATCTTCATCACTTTCTCCCGGAAACCCCACAATGATATCTGTCGATATCGTTGCCTCAGGACAGAGTGTGCGTATCTTTTCACAACGGTTCAGGAAATTCTCTTTAGTATACCCTCTTTTCATCTCTTTGAGAATGGATGTTGAACCGCTCTGTAGAGGTACATGTATCTGTTTACAGATCTTCGGATTAGTTGCAAACTCTTGTATAAATGCATCATCCATATGCAAAGGATGAGGAGAAGTGAAACGGATACGCTCGAGTCCCTCTATCTTAGAGATCTTTTGCAGCAGCTGTGTAAAGTCACAGTTCTCATCTGAAGAGCCAAAACGTCTACCATAATTGTTCACATTCTGCCCTAAAAGCATCACTTCCTTTGCACCAGTTGCTACCGCTTTTTTGATCTCTTGTACGATGAGATCAGAAGGGATAGAGATCTCATCACCACGTGTGGCAGGTACGATACAGAAGGTACAGGATTTGTCGCATCCTATAGAGATATTGACCATTGCCTTAAAAGGGTTTGATCTATACTCACCAAAGGCATAGGTACTTTCATCATAATCCGTACTTACTTCCACTGCATGTTTTTTATCGACCACATCTGTGATCTTAGATACATTTCTTGCACCCAGTACAAAGTCCACAGATGGTGCACGCTTAATGATCTCATCACCTAGATGAGAGGCGGTACATCCAGTGACACCTATTTTGGCAGAGGGCTTTTTATGTTTGTTAAATACACCGATCTCAGAAAAGAGTTTCGCTAC
>Ga0180436_10006307_pt1 | contig 10315 bp, 11 predicted proteins | sample SS_ome_2_FD_132434 | JGI IMG/M metagenome (GOLD analysis project Ga0180436, IMG submission 132434) | Hypersaline lake sediment archaeal communities from the Salton Sea, California, USA - SS_3_S_2 metaG | ecosystem: Environmental > Aquatic > Non-marine Saline and Alkaline > Hypersaline >...
ACTTCGTTACTCATGAAGCAGGTGTAGTACTCGGTGTTCGGCTCGATCAGGGTAACGTCGATGGACGAATCAGCCATGCGGATGTACTTGGCCGCGGTCGCACCGCCGACACCACCGCCGACTACGACAACCTTCTTGCTGCCAGCCGCATTCAGGATTGCCGGGAAACCGACTGCACTAGCTGCAGCAGCGCCACCAGCGATCTTGATAAAACTTCTACGGGAAAAATCTTTCATGTGTCTGTGCCCCTCTTATTTCTGGCTGGCGAAAAAGGCCAATACAGCTGCCAACTCATCGTCGCTCAGCTTACTGACGGCTTTTGCCATTTTCTTAGGCGCATCACGATGGCCGGCTGCGAAATCTTCCATGCTGTACTGCAGGTAAGGCAACCACTGACCGGCCAGGATGCCGGCGTCATCGTCAGGCAAACCACCATTTTCATCGTGGCACTTGGCGCAACCTTTGTCATAGACCTTGGCGCCGGCTTTCGCCTGCGCAGCATCTATGTCCTGCGGCGCCTTGTAGACGGGCATAGCCGCAAAGTGCGTAGCCATGGATTCGATCTGGCCATCGGTGTAACCCTTGGCAATTCGACCCATGATGGTGGACTTACGATCGCCCGATTTGAAGGCGATCATCGTGTCGGTGAAATACGCTTCTGAGATGCCCGCCAGGTTCGGGGACGCCGGACCAACACTCTCGCCATTGGTGCCATGGCAACCAGCGCAAGTGTTAGCCATCATTGCAGCAGACGGATCAGCCTGCACTTGCATGGCACCGGCCGCCGCAAAAGCGCCGAGCACGGTTACCAATAGCTTCTTTTTGTAACCCATATACCCTCCAAGGATAGCTTCGGTAGGAACTTCATCACTACATTCGACTGGAAGGTGGCGCCTTCCAATCCAATTCTTTTTACTACTTATGGTGCGCTTTATGTACGAAAAACGCGCTCGGATCAAGTGCCCCAGAGCTTTGCCAGCCATTCATCGACCAGACTACGCTTCTGTTGCTCCCGTCCAATTCGGACATAGTACTCCGCCAGTTGTTCAATTTCATCATCAGTCAGCGACAGCGCGATGATTCGCATCCGGCTGTAGATGTCGTTTTTGCGCTTGCCCCTCTTGTAGGCCTTCATCGTGTCGATAAAGTAGCGCGCATTCTGCCCAGCCAAGGCGGGCACATCGATGTCACCGCCCTCTCCACGTTCGCCGTGGCATGAGGCACAAGGCTGTATTAGCCGTTTCTTATCTCCGCGGAAAACCAGCTCAACCGTCTCTTTCGTGACCTCGACATCCGGGTCTATCTCCGGTTCCGGAAACGGCTGCTCTGCATACCAGGCGGACAAAGCTGCCAAGTCGGCGTCACTGAGATCCTCGACCGCTTTCATCATCTTACGGTTCTCGCGCGACCCGTCCTGGTAGTCTTTCAGTTGCTTATAGGTATAGGCCGCTACCTGACCCGCCAGCATCGGATACTTGTCACGGTCCGGCTCAGCACCAGCAACACCATGACAGTCCGTGCAAGCGTAGGACTTGTCGGTCTCAATCGTCTCGATCTTCTTGCCGTGTCCGGCGTCGCCGGCATCAACCAGCCGTTTGGTCTCGACTGTCCAGGCAACATTGGACGACGGAGCCGCATGCACGAAACCAGATGCCACGAGCAAACACAGCAAAGTGATCAGATTGGTCATCTTGTTACCCATCACTCAGATCCCCCATCCCAAGGAACCGTAGGTATCCAGAATGAAGAACTGCAAGATCGGATAACCGTACGAAATCACCATCCAGACAGCGACGATGCCATTCCACAGGGCAAAGCCATTCAGTGGCTTGGGCACGTTCAGCGGCGGGTGAATGGCCTCTGCCCACTCGTCCACCATATTGGCCTCGTCTGCCGTCTTCAGATGAGTCAGGACCAGGTTGAGAACGAACAACAGGGAAGAAACCAGCAGAATCACGCCACCGGCGATCATCGCCACCTCGTGCGGCGCCCACTGTTCAACCAGGGGTGAGTCATATGGGGTGCTGGAGATGCGACGCGGCTGGCCCAGCAACCCCAGCGCATGCCAAGGCATGGTCAACACCATCATGCCGATCGTCCAGGTCCATAACTGCAGGACAGCCATACCCTTCGAAAAGATCGCTTTGCCCGTGATCTTGGGCCATAGGTGGTAACCGAGGGCCAGGTACATGATGACCGTCGTACCGCCGAAAATCAGATGGAAGTGCCCCGTCACCCACTGAGTGTTGTGGACCAGGGTATTCATCTGATAGCTCGCATTGATCATTCCGCCGAACCCGCCGGCGATCAGCATGAACAGCGCCATCATTGCGGCCAACACCATCGGCTCCTTCCAGTCGAGCGCTGCCAACCAACCGAAAGTCCCCTTGCCGCCACGCAAACGGCCCGCCACTTCCATCGAGGCGAGCACCGTGAAACCGGTCAACAGGGTGGGAACCGCAACAGCAAACGTGCCCAGCATGTGCAGAAACTTGAAACCTGCCGCCTGCTGAGGGTCCATGTACAGGTGGTGGAAACCTATCGGCACGCTGATCACCAGGAGCATGATGAAAGCGATGCGCCCCATCTCGTCACTGAACAGGCGGCCACCCGCCACTTTGGGCACAATCGTGTACATCGCGATGTAGGCAGGGAACAGCCAGAAATACACGATCGCATGCAGGGTCCAGGAAAACAGCGTACGCGCCAGCCCAGGATCGATCGTATCTATCAGCCCGAGTGACCAGGGGATCAGTTGGAACAGCATTTCCAGGCCAACGCCGGCACTCGTCCAGAGCCACATGATCGCGTTCGCTGTCGTCCCGTACATCGGGAGCGGCACGACCTTGCCCGGATTTTCACGCTTCCAGGTGACCACCGACATGATCATCTCTACGCACCACAACCAGGAGCCGACGACCAGCAGAGTGGCGCCGATGTAAAACATCGGGTGGGCCTGCAAAGGCGGGTAGAAGGTGTAAAGGACGGAGGCCTTCCCTGACAGGAGGGGGATAGCGGCCATCACGGTACCGATCAGCGCAATTGCCACGGCCAGCTTTGCAAGCCCCTGGCTCCACAACGGACGTTTGAGCGAAGAGGTCGCCGTGTAGTAACCGAACCCCATGATGAAGAAGGTGGTCAGCACGAAGCCCATCAGGACACCGTGAGTGGAAACCGAGGCAAAGTACCCGGCATGCGATTCGAATTCGGGGAAAAGGCCGCTGCGATTGACGACCTGATAGACCCCGAGCAGGATCGCAACGAGGAAAGCGACGAACGCCACCCACATGCTGATCATGCTTACGGATTTGGAACTGGTGTTCATGTTTGTTATCTCTTTTATCAAACCTTCGGGGTTCAGGTCTTTGGCGTCACCTTGAGGCGGGACCACATGTAGTCATGCCCCAGGCCGCAGTAGTCGTTACACAGGAACTGAAAATCTCCTGTCTTGGTGAATCGCGTCGTCACCTCAGACACATAACCCGGCACGACCATGGTGCTCATGTTGGTGAATGGCACATGGACGCCGTGCAACACATCCGGGCTGGTGATGCGGAAGGTGATATCCGTATCTGCCGGCAGTTCGATCTGGGTTGGATAAAAGGCATAGCGCGCAGCGATCATGCGCACCGTGTAACTGCCATCAGGGTTTTGCGTGACACCCAGGTTGTCCTCGGTGAACTCTCCGGACAAGTGCAGTGTTTTGGGATCGATTGTCTCGACATTACTCGGCGGGTTGAGATTCATCACCACTGCCGCGTATGTCATGGAGGCGATCATCACCACGGTGATGAACCCCACCACATACATCCACTTCTTTTCCAACGGATCGATATGCATTGCTGTGCCCCTTAGTTCACCGGGCCGTGCGACATGAATAAACCGAAGAAGAAATATAGCCACGCCAACAGCATGCCGATTCCCACCACAAGAATGAGAGTCCAGGTCCCCTTGGGCGGCGCCTCCATCAGGGCACGCTGCTCTTCTTCAGATAACTGACTCATAAAGTTCCCTCCGCATCGGTGTGATTCCTGTCACTGCATCCAGCTCGTGCTGGTTTCTTCTTCGTTCCAGCGACAGGAATATTGGTTGGTCTTTGTTCAATTTATTCGCGACCAAAACTTTGCCGCCCTATCTGGCCACAGCAGACGTCACAGGACAATAAACTGCACTAACTTTAGGTCATTCCCCAGGCCGATTCCCATGCGGGTTTTCCCTTGTTCAGTATCTCGTGGAGTGCTGTTTGAACAGCTTAACGTCTCAGACGCAAGGCATTGACCACGACAACAAGTGAACTGAGTGACATGCCTATAGCCGCCCCCCATGGCGGCACCATGCCTGCCGCGGCAGCAGGCACTGCCAGCAGGTTGTAAGACGCCGCCCAGACCAGGTTCTGCCGGATCACCTTGCGCGTTCGCTGCGCATAGTCGCGCACGGTACCCAACCCCTGCAGGGAATGCCCCATGATCAGAACCGAGCTGTGCGTCTGCGCCAACGCCGAGGCGTGCGCGAAAGAAACCGAGACATTGGCTGCCGCCAGGGTGGGCGCATCATTGATACCGTCGCCGATCATCGCCACGCGCGCCCCTTGCTGTTGCAGTTCCCGGATGTATGCCAGCTTTTGGGACGGCTGTTGATCACCCAGCGCGTTATCCACCGGCAGATCAGCACTGAACCGATCGACGCTACGCTGGCTGTCGCCACTGAGGACATGAATGCGCTGAACACCCTGCGCACGCAATCTGCGCATCAATGCCGGCGCGCCCTCACGGATACGATCACGCAGGCCATACAACGCCTGCACACCAGCATCGCTGCCCAAAGCCACTACCAGGTAATCCTGGTTTTCCAGGTCCGCTATCCGCTCGCTCAACCCTTTGTCAGAGCCAGAGGTCGCATCGACGAAACCGGGCTTGCCCAGGCGCCAGACAACGCCATCCACTTCCGCCTCGACACCCTGGCCGGGGAAATTGCGCAAACGAGCCGCAGAAAGCCCATCCAATTCCACACCATGGCGCAAGGCCCGTCCGATCGGATGCTCGGAACCCTCTTCCAAGATGGCAGCAATCCGGCGCGCATCCTCTTCATTGGTTGAGCCGACCACTGCCAGGTGTTCCAGGGAAAGCTGCCCCAGGGTCAGCGTCCCGGTCTTGTCGAATACAAAAGTATCGCACTGGGCCAGCACTTCCATGGCATCACCGCGCGTCTGCAGGATGCCTTCGTCGGCCAGACGACCCGCACTGATCGCTGCCGCCACCGGGGTTGCCAGGGCAAGCGCGCAGGGACAGGTCACGATGAGTACGGCCACAATGTTATGCACCGCCGCCGCGGGGTCGATAGTCACCCACACCGCCGCGGTGATCGCCGCAATCACCAGCACCACGCCCACGAACCAGGTGGCAGCACGTTGGGCCAGAACCGCGTAACGGGGCGCATCGCGCTGGCTACCAGCGAGCAGACGATGAATCTCGGCGACGGTAGAGTCCTCGGTATCGCGCAGCACTTCGACTTCTACCGGCTGGTCGATGTTGCAGGCGCCACTGATGACCGCCTCACCCTGCTTGCGTTCGACCGGCGTGGACTCGCCGGTGAGCAGGGATTCATCAAAGGTGCTGTGCCCGCTGGCAATGCGGGCATCGGCTGGGACGACCTCGCCTGGCGACACCAACACCCTGTCACCCGGACGCAGGTCGGTCACCAGAACCTCTTCGAGTTCCTTATCGCGGATCCTTTGAGCCAGGCGCGGGACAATTCGCCCCACCCGATCCAGGGCGTCGGTCGCCTGTATACGCCCACGCAACTCGATCCGACGTGCCAGCAAAACCAGGAAAATGAACATCGCGATCGAGTCGTAATAGACCTCGCCCTGCAGGGTGATCGTCGTGTAGACGCTGCCGAGATAGGCAATGCTCAGCCCCAGGACGATGGGCACATCCATGCCGAGACGTCTGTTCTTGAGGTCACGCCATGCGCCGGTGAAAAATTCCTGGCCCGGATAGGCCAGCAGGATGGTGGTGGCAAACAGACTGGTCCAGCGACCGATGCGCGTCCACAGGGAAATCTCGCCGGTTTCGTCCGCGTAACCCCAGATATAACCGGCGATGGCAAACTGCATTACCATCATGCCGATCACACCTGCAAAGATCAGCCGTTCCGTACTGCGCTTGCGGTGTATGGCGTTGAGCTCTTCCCGGCGACGTGGATCGTAAGGGTGAGCCACGTAACCGATGTTGACGATCGCTTCCAGTATCTCGCTGAGCTTGATCTTGTCCGGGTTCCACCACACACGCGCATGCTGGCTGGCGTAATCAAGTTCGACATCGACAACGCCGTCCAAACCCCGCAGTACCTGTTCATTCAGCCAAAGGCAGGCCGCGCAGCGAATATTCTCGAGCAACAGGGCGGCTTCGGCGGCCTCGCCACGCTGACGAATGAACGACTTCTGCACATCCGGGTGGTCATAGAAGCTGAGCTTGCGAACGATCTCAGGTACAGCATCGGCCGTGATCGCCTTGGCCTGCCGGTGCTTGTAATAATCCTCCAAACCACCTGCCACGATCGCTTCCGCCACGGCATGACAGCCGCGACAGCAGAATTCACGGGGCTGCCCCAATATCTGCAACCTGTCGCTGAAATCGACCACCAGGGGCTGCCCGCAGTGAAAACAGGAGTCAACAGGTACCGAACGGGAATCGGACATCAAGCAGGCAACCTTGGATCCTGGGAAAACTGCATCTTAGACTGATTCCCGACGAACAAAAGCCAATCCGCCCGAGGTATCACCACGACTGAATTGAAGAAATTTTGATCTAACACATTTTCCTTCTGCCAACGGATAGCGCAAAATTGGCCCCCTGATCGCAGGGAAATCGATATAGAGGTCCTTGGCTTGTCGCTATCTGGCGCAACCTTTCAGACCCTGGCTGTCCCAGAGGCCCACGATCTCGAAATTAAAACAACCATATCGAGGTAACCACCATGCTCCAACATTTTCGCACCCTAGCTTTCGCGGTAACGCTGGCCACAGTCGGCCTTTTCAGCGCGCAAGTGCTGGCGGAGGAAAGCCCTGTGCCACCAATGCTGCTCGAGTATCCCAGCCCGCTGGGTTTTGAAGAAACCCTGGTGAAGCTCGAGAAAAATGCCAAGGCCCTCGGATGGAAAGTCCCCAAGAAATGGAAAGTGGACTTCCAGAAAAACCTCAAGCGGGTCACCGGTAAGGATATCGGCAAGAACAGGGTCCTGAAGATGTGTGCGCCAGACGCTGCGGTACCGCTGCTGATGCAGGACAAGTACAAGATGCTCACCGCGCTGATGCCCTGCACCATCGCTGTTTACGAGAAATCTGACGGCAAAACCTACATCGCCCTGATGAATCTCAAGGTGATGGGGCAGATGTACGGCCCGGACGTGGCAAAGATGGCGGACGAACTTGCCCCCCAAATGGAGCAAATGCTGGTTCTCGAATAAGCCGGTTCAGCGTGGCGACGGCTTCGTCGCCACCAGCTGGTCAGTGACGCCTCTTGTCAGCGCCCTTCCAATGACCAGCCTCGGCGTCCGCGGCCACTAGCCGTCGTGCCGTCTGAAACTCCTCTTCGCTCATCTGCCCACCCACAATCACTCTCAAGCGTTCTGCATCCTTATCGCCCTGTGCAATCGCCTTGCTGAACCAGAAGAAGCTCTGTACCCGATCCACCGGCACCCCCCTACCCTCGGCGTAGATCAAACCCGCCATAAACTGCGCATCGATGTCGCCCTTGAGCGCATGCTCAAGCACCTCGGCCGCGCTTTGCGGATCATTTCTGAACAGGGAAAAATGACTCAGATCCATATCGAACACCCGAACTGCGGCAGACTGACAGTCGGATAGTAAGGCTGGAGTCTGCTCCATGGAAACATAAACGCAGACATAGCTTGAAATAAAGATTATTAGTTATTGTTTTTTATACTTTTACTTTATTTTAAGATCCGTCTGCGCAGATACCCCAGCTCGGCAGCAACCACTCCAGGAAAGTCCGCATCGTGGCAAAACGCGGCGCGGAAGTTTCTCGACGCGCCTTTACAGATCACATCGACACGATCCGTGAAGCTCACCCGGACGCGCCCGGACAACTCGACATGGAACTGACCGAAGGTGTTCTACGGCGCAACCCGGAACATTCCAAAACAGTCATGGAAACGTTGGCTTCACGCGGCATGGACCTTTGTCTGGACGACTTCGGTACCGACTATGCCTCTCTAGGCCACCTGAAGCACCTGCCCTTGCAGACGCTGAAAATTGACCGCTCCTTTACCCAGGAAATCGTTTCTTCACCGCAGCAGCGAGCAATCGTAGGTCCCACCATCAACGTGGCAAATGGGTTGAATCTTGGCGTGGTAGCGGAAGGGATCGAATCAGAGGAACAGCTTCGAGTAATGTCCGAACTGGGTTGCAGGGAATTCCAGGGCGACTTTTTCAGCCGCCCGATCCCTGCTGACGATGCTACCAGTCGGAAAGCGCACTTCACCTGGTGTCACAGACCCACCCCCGCCACTCACCCCGTATCAGAGTGCCAGTACCCTGCGACGGGCATACTGCTTCAGAATAGAGTCCACTCGCCTCATCGCTCTCTGGAGGGCAAGTTCCACGTCTGGCTGGATTTCTTCCACGTCGATGCTCGGCAAGGCACTTCCTGACACTTGTAAACGCAGCGAGCAGCATACATTCCCTTCCTGCGACTCTGCCTTTTTGGCCTGAAGCCTGACCTGCCGCAGAAAAGACGCATAGCGTGTGAATGCAATGCGAATCAACCTTTCAATCGATTCCTGGCTCTGTTCCCTACGCACCACTGAAGGGCAATCGATCACTATCTTCACGTTGCCTATCCTCTCGAAATATTAGCTTTAGTGGAAGCGTAACCACAAAACAGACAACGTTTATTCGCTTGATCAGGAGCTATTGTTCGTTTTTATCGAATCTTTAAGAATTGCCCACCTTGGCGGCAAAACCTTTTACAACGCAAGCAATCCTTATGTCACAGCTAAATCTTAAGCACCTGCGATATTTCTGGGTGGTCGCCAGCGAGGGATCCATCACCCGGGCGAGCGAAATCCTGCATCTCACGCCACAGACCATCAGCGGCCAACTGCGCATGTTGGAGGAATCGATTGGCAACAAGCTGTTTCAAAAATCCGGCCGCAACCTCGTGCTTTCCGATATCGGTCAGACCGTCTTCTCCTACGCGGACGAAATGTTCAGCCTTGAGAACGAATTGCAGGACATGTTGGAAGGCAGGCCTAATTCGCAGAACCTGACATTCAACGTTGGGGTTGCCATGGTGGTTCCCAAGCTGATTGCCTACCGGGTGCTTGAGCCAGTGATGGATATGCAGGAGAACGTCAAACTGATCTGCCACGAAGCCCCCCTGGTCGACCTACTGGCCTCTCTCTCAGTACACAAACTGGACCTGGTCCTTGCGGACGCCCCCATCAGTCCGACTTTGAACGTCAAGGCCTATAACCACCTGCTCGGCGAATCCGGGATCAGTTTTTTTGCCCGGAGTGAAGACGTCAAAAAGTATCGACGTAATTTTCCTGACTCGCTGGATGGGGCTCCCATGCTGATGCCGACCAATTCCAGTTCGTTGCGGCGAGCCCTTGACCAGTGGCTTGAGCGTGAGGGCATCAAGCCGCAGATCGTTGCCGAGTTCGAGGATCGCGCCCTGATGAAGGCCTTTGGTGAGGCCGGAACTGGCGTTTTCACCTCTCCCACGGCGGTCGAGGACGATGTGGTCGCCAAATACGGCGTCAGGGTAATAGCGCGAACGGACGACCTGCAGGAGCGTTTTTACGCCATTTCCGCCGAAAGGCGTATCAAGCATCCGGCCGTTGCTGCCATCGCTGAAGCCGCCAAGGAAACCCTTTTCGTGTGACAGCTCTGACCCCCCCATACATCGTGTTTATCGAACTTTTTTTAATGAACATACGAATAGTTCGAAACTTCAGCGTCCCGTAGTCTTGCCTCACTAGAGTGAAACAGCAGTGGAAACTCACAGGAGGCAGTATGAACCACAATTTTTCGTCGATTTCGCCGATGGCCCTGAGCCATCGACTGAAAGGTGACACAGATGTCATCCTGCTCGATGTCCGCTCGCCAGCCGAGTATCGGTCCGCGCACATCCCCGGCGCGCGCCTCGCGCCGCTGGATGGACTCGAAAAACAGGATATTTCCTTGTTGGCAGACGGTTCCGGCCGCCAGGCAGACAACCCGCTGTATCTCACCTGTCAGGCCGGTGTTCGTGCAGAACAGGCTGCACAGGTATTGCAGAAAGCAGGGTTG
>Ga0180436_10006309_pt1 | contig 10312 bp, 13 predicted proteins | sample SS_ome_2_FD_132434 | JGI IMG/M metagenome (GOLD analysis project Ga0180436, IMG submission 132434) | Hypersaline lake sediment archaeal communities from the Salton Sea, California, USA - SS_3_S_2 metaG | ecosystem: Environmental > Aquatic > Non-marine Saline and Alkaline > Hypersaline >...
CGCCGCGGTCACCCAGCGACGGATCCTCGCTCCGTCCGAAGTCCTGGCGAAGCTCGACGCGGTCACGGCCGACGAGGTCGCCGCGGTCATCGATCGGTACGTCCGCCCCGACGTCTTGCACGTAACGAGCGTCGGACCGCAGGCTTCGACCTAGTCCCAAGTCCTAGCTTCTTCAGGCCGCAGCCGTTGCGCAGCCTGTCTGGTCTCCGGTACGATGGATCACCATGGCCGTTGCCCTCTACCCAGGCAGCTTCGATCCGATCACGCACGGACACATCGACATCGCGCGCCGCGCGCGGAAGCTCTTCGACACCCTCTTCGTCGCCGTTGTCGCCAACCCGCACAAGCGACCGACCCTCACACTCGAGGAGCGGGTTGACATCACGAAGGCGGCTCTCGCAGAAGAGAGCGTCAACGGGATCGAGGTGATCAGCTTCGACGGGCTCCTTGTTGACTGCGCGAGAGAACACGGAGTCGATGCGATCGTCCGCGGCCTGCGAGCCAACTCGGACTTCGAGTATGAGTTTCAGATGGCGCTGACAAACCGCGATCTGGCGCCGGAGTTCGAGTCGGTCTTCTTCATGACCGCCAAGCGCTTCAGCTTCCTCTCCTCGTCGATCGTCAAGGAGATCGCCATGTACGGCGGCGATGTCTCGACCTTCGTCCCACCCTCGGTCGAGAAGGCACTGAGGGCCAAGCTCGGCTAGGAGTCCAGGCTCCTAGATGAGCGACTTGACGTAGCGGACGGCCTGGAGCGGCTTACCGATCTCCAACGTCTTGGACGCTCCGTCCGCGCGGTATCCCATCGCCTCGTAGAACCGCCGCGCGTCGTCGTTGTCGGCGAAGACCCACAGGTCTGCGGAGGTGAACCCCTCCTCCGTCAGGATCGACTCGCCGTGCCGGCAGAGATCCCGTCCGATCCCGTGCCGCCACGCCTCGGGCGTCACGTAGATCCCCCAGATCTCACCGGTCTGGGCGTCGAGGTCGTCGTCCCGGCACGCACCGACCGTCAAGAACGCCAGAGGCTCGTCATCCCGTACGGCGACGAAGGTCTTGGGATCGCCCTCCTCGATCAGCCGCTCGAACATCCCGGCACTGCGCTCCGGATCGAGTCCGTCGAGCCGCTCATCGGGGACGAGGCCTCGGTAGGCGACCCGCCACGTCGTGACGTGGATCACCCCGAGTGCCTGGGCATCTTCGGGAACTGCCGCTCGGACCTTCAATCGATACCTCCCCCGTGGCGAAACGGCGACCCTAGGGATCCTTCTTCAGCATGATGTAGTTGTACGCCAGGCGGAAACCCTCCCGCTGGAGGTTCTTCCCGCTCTGGGTCCCAACGTCGGTGATCGTGAAGGCCAGGTCGCACCCGGCCGCTGCCGCGTCCTCGAGACGCTTGCGGATCATCGCCGCGTGGCAGCCGCGTCGCCGGAAGTCCGGATCCGTCATGGACCACTCCAGATAGGCGGTATCCCTCCCGGTGTAGAGACTTGCCACACAGGCGGGCCTCCTATCGAAGTTGCCGACGTAGTGGCGCCACGCCGCACTCCCTTCGCCGTGTACGAGGTTGGCCGCCTTCCGAGATCTGCGCTCCTCCGACCACGCCTCGACCCCGGCGGCGAGTTCAGCGTACTCCTCAAGCTCTTCGGGACCGAAGCATCGAATCGCAGGCTCCGGATGCCGGTTTGCGACAGCCTCCGCCAGGTCCCTCACGTAGACGCATCGGAACCCACCCGGTCGGAATCCGAGGTCGAGCAGGTGTCGCCCGAGTTCGTCATTCCAGGAGTCCGGCCGGTGACAGTTGCCGGGATTCCATTCGACGTGGCAGATCCGCCCGCGCTGCGCGAAGTGCGCCACAATCTCGTCGATCTGCTCGTAGGTCTCCTCGCCGGTCAGCGTCGCGCGGCTGAGCCACGGGTGCCCGCGCGCGATGAGCACCCGCGCCGGACCGAACGTCCGAAGGCTGACGTCGGCGTCACTCCCTGGGGCCTGCTGAAGTCCCTTGAAGAAGTCCTCGGTCTTGTCGGCGTAAGCCTGATGTAGTCGCCGGACCAGTGTCCGGTCATGGTAGATTAGGCTCGATGGGTTTCGCGTCACAGTCCTCTCCTTGGATCTCTGATTGGGCTGTGGGGCCTGGAGACAATGGTAGACGGATCGTCGAAGCTCGATCAACCTTCCTACTGGTCGGCGTAGCCCTCGTCCCACGATCGGTCCGGGTCGTGGTTGCGCAGGTCGATCCCGTGAACGAGCCACGCCTTCAGCGGGAAGAGGACGTTTAGCCAGCCGGCGTGAACCTCGCTCCAGTCCCCCGGTCCGACGCCGGTCTGCGTCAGGAGGAGGTCCGTCCCTCCGGTGCCGTCGGAGGCAAGCTCGAAGCGGACCGGCGCCCCGAAGTAGTCGAGCTCCCACAACTCGGGCGGCCGACGTTCGAGGACCCGACACTCGCAGACCACGCCGTTGATGAAGCGGAAGGTGATGACGCCTTCGGCCTCCACCGCGGACTCGGCCCAGAACGACGCCCGGCCTTCGTCGGAGTCTAGCGCCTCGTAGACCCTCTCCGGCGGAACCTGCAGATGCATCCGCCACCGAATCGGCCCGCCGACCACGTCTCCTCTCATCGTCGTCCTCCTGGGGCGCTCAATCCGGCAGCGCCGTCCGCGTGATCTTGACGACGATGCCACAGGCCGTCGGGTCGGGACAGCGCACGAACTCGGTCGTCACCCCGTTCGGGTCGATCTCCTTCTCGTAGGACGTGTCCTTGTAGCGCCAGGGGAGCGTCCCGCCGTTCTCGAGGGCGCGAAGGAAGCCCGTCAGGCTGTCGACGAGCCACGGGCAGAGCTTCCCGAGATCCTCCGGGACTCGGAACGTGTCGCCGACCCTCTTCTCCGGCTCGTTCTCATCGCCGAGCATCCAGGCGCACAGGCCCTCCTCGACGAGGTTCGGGAAGTCATCGCCAGGGACGATCGCACCCTTCCCCTCGAAGATCTCGAGCGTGATCTCGTACTCGCGCATCGCGCTGCTCCTTGCTCGTCTTGTTGATCTTGCGGATCTCTCCGGATGGATCGGTTCGGAACGCTACGGACTCTCTGCGTCGTCGAACCCAGGCCAGAAGGGCTCCGATCCGGCGCCATACGCCCAATCGACGAGCCCCCGAAGGTTCCGAGCGACCGCATCGACAAACTCCAGACCGATCTCCGCATAGGTCTCCCGCACCCAGCTCTCGACCCGCTCGTATGGGAAGGTCCCCTCCGCGTGAAGCCGAGCTCCTTCCACCGACGCCAAGCCGATCCCGCGCTCGATCACCTCCCGCCAGGCCGGTCCGGTCTCCGGGTAGTTCGCCATCTTCGATCACCGAAGCATCGTACCACGAGCTGTGTCTGGGTGGCCGGCATGCCACTCTCTCCTCCCTCGCCAGGTGCAAACGAAGAACACCATTGACGATGCCGGCCGGTGAGTACGCTGGCAGGAGGACGTGTTGGCCTGATGCCGCGCCTCGGTAGTGCTAGGCTCCCCGTGGTCTATCCGCTTGGAAGGTAACCTGGACAGTTTCGCTCGGACCTTCCACTCCCCTGAAGCTGTCAGCTCCGAGGCTGGTGAGCGTGACAGTTGAGGGTGGCGTGACATCGTATTGGATAGGCCGTCCCCAGCCGTCGATCGTTGCGTTGTCGCGCCCCTCCAGCGGCACCAAATCCTCGAGACTTCCCGGGAGCCGTCCGTGGGTACTCCAGTAGGCTCTGATCCGCGTCTCAGTGATGCCGATTCTCGTGACCGTCCTGTCTCGCGGCGGAATGGTCTCGATCAGACCAAACGCGAGTAGTCTCAGAAGCGCTCTGAGAGATCTCATGAGCAATGCCCTCACCTTGGCCGACAGACCGTTCAGTATATGGCCCGACTACCAGTGAGTTGGTGCATCCCGGAACTCCCATTGGGAGTACTTCCGACAGTTGTGTCGAGCAACGGAATAGCCGTCTTGTAGACCAAGGCGTGTGCCCGTCATGTAGCTGAGCCAATTCGCACCTTGCGCCGCTGTCGGAGAGTGACGCCCCACAACCGTGGCACTGGGTACGGGATCGGGCTCGTAGACTTGGCCCTTGAGGATCGCACCAACCACCGGGCTGCTCCAACCAAGCCACGTTCTTGAGAACTGGGGCCACTGCACCCCAGTAGCCGCAAAGGAGAAACACCTCTTCGCATCGGTTCCAGCGCTGTGGCTATCAACGCAGACCTGTTGATGCACAAGGTTGTTCAGGAACCCCGCTCCGATGTTCCCGGTTTCCAGGGTGATCTCCGCTGTCGGTGCGCCGGCGGCCGTTGACGACGCCGGAGTCGGCAGTGCCGTCGCGTCCGTCTCCTCCTCACGCTGGACCAGCCCGGCGGACTGGCCAGACGACTGCTGCACAACGTGGGCAAGCTCGTGTGCCAGGAGGCGCTGCCCATCCCTACAACCGGGTCGATACTGCGATCCGCCGAACAGGATGTCCTTGCCGCGTGTGAACGCCCGGGCGTTGACCCTTTCTGCAAGAGCCTGTGCTTGGACATCGCTGTGAGTACGCACGGAGGAGAAGTCGCAACCGAAACGTCTTTCCATGAAGGACCTGGTTGACTGCGGCAGTGACCTTCCTCCGCCGCGGATGGCCTGCCTCAGAGATCGCTGCAAAGCTTGATTCCCAATCGTCCTCTGCAGGGCAGGAGTCGTGGTTGCCACACGTTTCTGCTCAAGGCCAGCCCGACCAAGCTTCGCTCCCCTGCCAGATGGCGTTGGGCGTGCCTTCCTCGTCTTGTGAGCAAGCGTGCACATGACTCAGATCACCTCATGTTCGGCTGGCTGCCCTCCCAACCATGCTCACCACATCGGGGTGCGCTCCGACTGCTCAGTGCCCCGCCACGGTTGCCAGAATACCCGCCTGCCATTCATCCTCTCTTGCCCACTCATACCAAAGCGAGTAACCGCGAACTCCATCCTACTACTGTGACGTTGACCGAGGCAAATCAAACCTACGAGACGCGTATGCCACACCGCTTACACGACTGTCCCAATCGCAGATGCACGCAAGGCCGCTCCCCGATCGGTCGATCGAAGAGCCGCATCGGGTTTCGAGTTGGCCCTAACGCTTCCCGGTGGAGAGCGAGCTAGACGCTACACCATCGGCTCGACGAGGTGCTTCCGATTCTCCGGCGCGGGGTAGTCGTCCGGCCAGTACTCGATCTGATGGATGATCAGGCCGTCCTGCACGGTAGAGAAGGTGATCGCCCGAGCCTGGATCACCCCGTCGGTGACCGAGACGTCGGAGACGGCGACTTCATCGTCCCCGACGATACGGTGCACGGTGAACTCCCATCGCCCGTGCGCCGGGTACTCCTCGTTCACTCGAGCGAAGCGCTCCCGACCGCGGATCCGCTCTTTCGACTGCGGCCAGTCGAGGACAAAGTCCTCCGCCAGCATCTCTGCGACGTGGCGGAAATCGTTCGTCCCCATCCGTGCCCAGTACTCGCGGATCACCTCGACGGCGCGTTGCGCAGAGCTCGTCACTCGCCGAGCACCTTCTTCACGTGCGGGATCAGCCCCCCGTCCTCGAGGATGGCGAGGACCTCCGGTGGGAGGGGCGGGAAGGCGTAGGTCTTCCCGTCGTGCTCGACCACCCCTGCAGCGAAGTCGATCCCGATCTCGTCCCCCGCCTCGATCGCCTCGGTCCCTTCGGCGAGCTCGATCGCCGGCAGCCCGTTGTTGATCGCGTTGCGGAAGTAGATCCGCGAGAAAGACGGCGCGATGATCGCCGCCACGCCGGCCGCCTTCAGACAGGTCGCAGCCTGTTCTCTCGACGAGCCGCAGCCGAAGTTCTTCCCGGCGACGATGACATCGCCTTCCTTCACGTTGCCCGCGAAGTCGGGATCGAGATCCTCCATCGCATGCTCGGCCATCTCCGCCGGTTCCATCGGCTGGTACGTGTACTTGCCGGGGAAGATCACGTCGGTGTTCACGTCGTCGCCGTACTTCCAAACACGTGCCTTGTTCATCGTCTTCTCCCTAGAACGCGGCGCTAGAAGAACTCGCGCGGGTCCGTGATCACGCCGGTGATGACCGAAGCGGCGACCGTCGCCGGAGAGCCAAGATAGATCTCGGCATCCCGCGAACCCATTCGCCCTTTGAAGTTCCGGTTCGCCGTCGAGATCGTCGCCTCTCCCGGCGCCATGACGCCCTGATGCGCGCCAAGGCACGGACCGCAGCCGGGGTTGAGCATCAGCGCACCGGCCTTCACGAAGACATCGATGAGTCCTTCCGACAGCGCTTCGAGAAGGATCTCCTGCGATGCCGGCAAGACAAGAAGCCGGACGCCCTTGGCGAGGGTCTTCCCGTCCAGGATCTGTGCCGCCAGCCGAAGGTCCTCGATCCGGCCGTTGGTGCACGTCCCGAGGAGTCCCTGCTGTATCGGCGTTCCTGCGACATCGCGCACCGAGGAGACGTTGTCGACAGTGTGCGGCTTCGCGACCTGCGGGTCCAGGGTCGACGCGTCGAACTCGAGGACCTGCTCGTAGGTCGCATCCTCATCTGGGAAGACCGCGGTGAACGGTCCTTCCGATCGGCCGTCGAGGAAGTCGTCGGTCTTCTCGTCCGGAGCGCAGTAGCCGTTCTTCGCTCCCATCTCGATCGCCATGTTCGACAGGACCATGCGCGAAGCGAGACTCATCGCCGAAATCGCATCGCCGGTGTACTCGACTGACTTGTAGAGCGCCCCGTCGGCGCCAATCGACCCGATGATGTGAAGCACCAGATCCTTCGCCGTCACCGGATCGGCAAGCTTCCCGCTTACGACCATCTTGAAGCTCGCCGGCGTCTTCAGCCAGATCTTCGAGGTCGCGTACAGGACGGCCATCTCGGACCGGCCAACCCCGGCGGCGAACGCGCCGAAGGCTCCGTAGGTCGTCGTGTGCGAGTCGGAGCCCAGGATCAGTCTCCCGGGGAGCGCGAAGCCCATCTCGGGGAGCACCTGATGACAGATCCCGACGCCAACGTCGTAGAAGCGGTCGATCCCATTGAAGTCGACGAACTCACGGATCTCCTTGTGGTTCTGGGCGTACTTCTCCTCCGACGCGGGGACCGTGTGATCGAGAACGATCACGAACTTGTCCGGATCCTTCACCCGCTCGACGCCGATCGACTTGAACTTCTTCGCGATCGCCGCCGTGTTGTCGTGCGAAAGGCAGACGTCCGGCTCGATCTCGACGATCTGCCCGACATCGACCGAATCCAGTCCCGCCTTGGCGGCGAGGACCTTCTGCGCAAACGTGAGTCCCATCGCGGAGCCTCCCGTTACCCTTCGATCGGATCGAAGTTCATGAAGTCGGCCAGGTGCAGGACGACCGACTCCGGCGTTCGCTTGAACGGGTCACCTTCCTTCGAGTGCGTCCCGATCATGTGCTGGACTTCCGGCGGCAATCCGTGCGCGTCGGCGAGGGCAACGCCGGAGAAGGCGTGTCGGACGAGCTTCCCTTCATGGCCTTTGCGGAAGGTCCCGTCGACCTCTTCCATCTCGAGGAGCTTGCCAACATCATGGAGAAGCGCGCCAGCGAGCAGGAGGTCCCGGTTCACCTTCAGGTCGATGCCCCCGTAGATCTCGTCGAACGTGTCGGCGGCGTAGGCGCAGATTCGTGTCACGCTCCGAACGTGCTTGGCGAAACTGGAAGTGACCTTCTTGGCCAGCGTGAACGGCATCCGATCCACGTCGTCCGGCGTCCAGCCACCGCGTTCCATCCCCGTGATCCAGGTTGCGATGACCTTCTCGCGCAGGTCCTCATCGGTGATCCACTCGATCTCCGGCAGGATCTCCAGCAGACGATCTCTCATGCCCATCCCTCCACTTTCCGTACCACGTCGATCACGGTCCCGTCACGCCACTCGATGACGGCGACCACTTCATCCCCGAAGACCGGCTTGCCCAACGGTCGGACGAGCCGCTCCACTTCCGCCTTGATCTCCTCGAGCGTCCGGACCGGAAGCCCGGCCTCGTGGAAGCTCTCCCTCAAGTCCTCCCGCCGCGGATTCACGGCGATCCCGCGCTCGGTGACGACCACGTCGATCGTCTCACCGGGCGTCGTCACCGTCGTCACCCGGTCCATGATCATCGGCATCCTCCCCCGGAGGGCCGGAATCGTGATCATCGACATCGCCGCCCCGGCGGCGACGTCCTGATGGCCACCGATCCCGTGCAGCAGGCGTCCGTCCGAGTGCGTGTTGACGTTGACATTGAAGTCGAGATCGACCTCAGTCGCCCCGAGGAACGCGGCGTCGAGCCGATACGTCGCACAACCTCTGGAGTCGTAGTTGGCGTAGAGACCCGGGTCGATCGCCACGTGGGCTTCGTCCTCCCGAATCGAGGCGATCGCATCGAGGTCGAACGCCTGCCCGTCGAGGATCGCTCGCACGAGCCCCTGATGCAGGAGGCCGACGAGCATCTTGGTCGCGCCGCCGATCGCGAAGTCCGCGGTGATCCCCGCGTTCTCCATCTCGTCGCCGAGGTACTTCGTCACCGCCAGCGAGATCCCGCCGGCGCCCCCCTGGAAGCTGAACCCCTCCTTGAAGTAGGGGGATGCGACCACAGCGTCCGCCGTCAGGCGAGCGATCCGGAGGTTCGTCGGCGAGCGCGTCAGCTGAAGCGTCCCAGAGACGATGTTGTTCGGGTCACCGATCTCGTCAATCTCGACGACCCAGTCGGTCCAACCTTGCTGGATCTCCATCGGGTACACCGGATACGGCTGCAGATCGTTGGTGACGACGACGGTCCGCTTGGCGTACTGCGCGTCGACGGCGGAGAATGCGATCGGTCCGCACGGCGTCTTCCCCCGGATCCCGGTCGCGTTGCCGTACGGATCCGCCTGCGGGGCAGCGATGAAGGCGAGATCGATCTCGACGTCCCCCGCCTCGACGGCGCGCCAACGTCCTCCGTGCGAGCGGAGCACCGCCGGTTCGGCGAGCACCCCGCCTTGACTGACGAACGCCCCGACGGGGCCGTTCATCGACCCTTCGATCCGCGAGACGACTCCGTTTCTGACATGGTCGATCACCGGCTCGTGCGTCGGGAACAGGGCGGTTGCGTAGGTTCTCAGATTCTTGAGGCCCTTCCGCGCGCAGGCGTCGAGGACCCGGTTGATCAGTCGATCCCCGTCGCGGAAACAGTGATGGAAGGAGATCGTCCCGCCATCGGCAAGGCCGCTCGCCTCGATGGCGGCATCAATCGAGGGGAGGACCTTGTCCTCGTGCTGCGGCGCGACCTTCTGCGGCCGGCACGCTTTCGCTCCCTCGTTCGCCGTCGCGAAGGCGCCTTGGAAGGGGCGGACGTCTCGGCTTCCGATCCGCTCAGGAATCTCCCGTCCGACGGAGTTACGCACTGGAACCACCTCCCGCCTTGAGAAGATCCGCGTAGCGGATCATCCGTCGCGCCCGCTCTAGAACCGGGCGATCGATCATCTTCCCGTCCAGAGCGACGGCGCCCGACCCGACCGACTCGGCTTCCTCGGCGGCGGCAACGACCCGTCGGGCGTACTCCAGTTCCTCAGGCAACGGCGAGAAGGTCTCGTGGATCGTCGGCAGCTGCCTCGGGTTGATCGAACCCTTTCCGTCGAACCCGAGCTCTCGGGCCAGCGCGCAGTCCTTGGCCAGCCCTTCCTCGTCCTCGAGATCGCTGAAGACGGTGTCGGAGGCCTGGATCCCCGCGGCAGCCGCTGCGGCGACAATCATCGAGCGCGCAAACAGGAGCGACGGCTGAGTGCGTGCTGCCCCGACGTCCCGCGTGAAGTCCTCGGCGCCGAAGGCGAGTGCCACAATCCGCGGGTCGGCACCCGCGATCTCCTCTGCGTGCAGGATCCCCTTGGCCGTCTCGAGAATCGGCATGATCCACGTCGAGCCTTCCGGCAGTCCGAGCTCCCGTTCCCGCTCCTCGAGAAGCTGTGCGAGTCGCGCGACGTCCTCCGCCGACTCCGTCTTCGGCAGGCAGACGCCGTGCGGTCGTCCGATCAGGATCTCATCGACGTCCTCCGCTCCGCAGACGTCGATCGGATTGATCCGCACCCAAACCTCTGCCTCGAAGCGAACTTCGCCGAGGAGATGCTTGACCAGGATGCGGGCGGAGGCCTTCTCCGCCGGAGGGACCGAATCCTCGAGGTCGAGGAGGACGCAGTCCGCGCCGTGGACCTCGATGCCGGCGAGCAAGCGAGGCCGGTTCCCCGGCGCGTAGAGCCGGCTGCGCCGTGGACGGTCGCGGTCGGAAGCTTCGCGGTCGACGGAGAACGTGATCTGTGCCGCCTCGGGAACCTCGGCGCG
>Ga0180436_10006310_pt1 | contig 10311 bp, 4 predicted proteins | sample SS_ome_2_FD_132434 | JGI IMG/M metagenome (GOLD analysis project Ga0180436, IMG submission 132434) | Hypersaline lake sediment archaeal communities from the Salton Sea, California, USA - SS_3_S_2 metaG | ecosystem: Environmental > Aquatic > Non-marine Saline and Alkaline > Hypersaline > Sediment...
AGTGGCGTCATCGACATCGTCGATTTCAACGAGACGAGGAATGGAGAGAGAGAAATCAGCGACTCCGCGCTGGCCGGCATCATCGAGACGCTTTCCGATCCCCGCTACAGGCTGGGCCTGTACGATGTGGAGCCGGACTTCCTCGGAAGGTGCTATGAGTACCTCCTTCGGAAGTTTGCAGAAGGCCAGGGACAGAGCGCCGGGGAGTTCTTCACGCCGACGGAAGTCGGATGGCTCATGGCCTACATGATCCGCCCGGCTCAGGGCGAGGAGGTATACGACTACGCATGCGGTTCAGCGGGCCTGCTGATCAAGTGCGAGCTCGCACTGATAGAGCGAGATCTAAAAGTGAGTCGCCCTCTCAAGCTCTACGGCCAGGAACTCACCGGGTCGAGCTATGCCATTGCCAGGATGAACATGGTCATCCACGACATGGAAGGCGAGATTGTGCGGGGCAATTCAATGACCAATCCGAAGTTCCGCGCGAAGGACGGCAGACTTCGGCCCTTCGATATCGTGGTCGCCAATCCCATGTGGAACCAGCCCTTCGACACGGCTGCCTATGAGAAGGATGACTTCGCGCGCTTCGAGGAACACGGGGGCATTACGTCCGGCAAGGCAGACTGGGCATGGCTACAGCACACGCTGACTTGCCTCAAGGATAACGGTCGAGCCGCCGTGGTCCTGGATACCGGCGCTGTCACGCGTGGCAGCGGCAGCCGCAACGAGGACAAGGAGAAGACGATCCGCAAATGGTTCGTCGACCAGGACCTCGTCGAAGGGGTCGTCCTGCTCCCCGACAACCTCTTCTACAATACTCCAGCTGCTGGAATCATCATCCTGCTCAACCGGCACAAGCAGCCCCATCGCCAGGGGAAGATCGTCCTTGTCAATGCCGCCCAGGAATTCAAGAAGGGGCGACCGAAGAACTACATCCCCGATGAAGACGTGAAGAAGATCTCCCAGGCCTTCATCAAGGGCCAGCCGGTCGAGCGCTTCGCCGAAGTCATCACCAACGAGGAAGCCGCCGAGAATGACTATAACCTCTCTCCATCCCGCTATGTGGATACGAGCGAGCAGGAGGAGTACAGGCCCATCCCGGAGGTCCTCCAGGAGCTATGGGGCAAAGGGGGGCTTGAGGAGCAGGCAAAGGAGATGGACGCGGACCTGAAGAAGATCTTTGCACAGATGGGCTTCAAGACCGCGACCTCAAGCAGGTCCAAGGAGATGGACACGCTGGAGGTGCTCCGCGACCGCAGCAAGCCGGCCGATTGTGTCAGTGACAAGTGGATTGGGGGCAAGTCGTGAGCAGAGAGATCTACTCGGGGGTTGCCGCCTTTTCCGAGACATTGTCTCGGATTTGCCAGACGCCGTCTGGCTTTTCAGGCCTTGAAAATGGACCGAAAAAAGTTATTGCATGCATAAGCGGCTATGTTGCTGTCTCACCAGCATACTCGCCAAGCCTCTGGTCTTCGGATCACGCTCAATTCTGGCAGGTTCTTGCTTTCAGGGGAGGTGTTGCGTGACCTCCCATCCCTCCCACTCCTTCAGCGAGGCCGACTACGTTCAACTTCTGGATCAGATCAAAACGCGTATCCGTGAGACGCGCGTTCGCGCCGCTCTTGCCGCGAACGCTGAAGTCATTCTTATGTACTGGGATATCGGAAGCGATATCCTCGGCCGCCAGAAGAATGAAGGTTGGGGCAGTCATGTTGTCGAGCGACTGTCGCGGGATATCCGGCACGAGTTCCCCGACACCAAGGGGTTCTCGCCGCGAAATCTTCAGTATATGCGCGCTCTTGCGGAGGCATATCCGGACCGGGCAATTGTGCAACAGCTTGTTGCACAATTGCCGTGGGGCCACATTCTTCACCTTCTGCATAAGGTCAAAGAACCGAAAGCCCGGGAATGGTACATTCGGCAAGCTGTTGAACATGGCTGGAGTCGTGATGTTCTCGCTCTGCATACGACCCAGGGCGACTACGACCGGAAAGGCAAGGCCGTAACAAATTTCAGCCGGACGCTCCCTGCGCCACAGTCCGATCTTGCCAGGGATGTCCTCAAAGACCCCTACATTCTTGATTTCCTCGGACTCACCGACCACACGCGAGAACGTGAAATTGAGAATGCCTTGCTTCAACATCTGCGCGAGTTCCTTATCGAACTCGGAAATGGCTTTGCGTTCGTAGGCAACCAGTATCGGCTTGAAATCGGCGATGAGGACTACTACATCGACCTGCTTTTCTACCACCTGAAACTTCGCTGCTATTTCGTCATTGACCTCAAAACTCGTCCGTTTGCCGCCGAGGACGCAGGCAAGATGAACTTCTACCTCAATGCCGTCGACGATCTCCTCCGGCATCCTGATGATCAGCCATCAGTTGGCCTGGTGTTGTGTCGCGAAAGAGAAGGCTCCAATCGGATGCTTCTTGAATATGCGCTGCGTGGCCTCAAGAAACCAATTGGCGTATCCGAATACCAACTCACCCGTGCACTCCCCGAGAATCTGAAGCCCAGCCTGCCGACGGTTGAAGAAATCGAGCGCGAAATAGCCGGCAGCATTGCCGATGACGGCAAGAGTGATGCCGGGCGACTCGTGCGCGAGATACGAGAGAGGTATGGAGCCGGAAAGGAGGGCGAATGATCGCGTTTGATCCAGCCATCCACCACCGCCGATCCATTCGCCTGAAAGGGCACAATTACGCCGGCCCCGGCCTGTATTTCGTGACGATCTGCGCGCATCGGGAATTCATCAAATGGGCGAAAGGGAATCCATTTGGCTCCGTAGTGGCGAGGCCTGCCTCGCCCTCCAATCAGAGGGCGACACAGGTGTCGCCCGTACGGGAATTGATTGAAGAGCGCATGCAGATCACGGCCGAGAAATGCCCATTCATGAAATGGGAGGAGGCCGTGATCATGCCCGATCATGTGCATGCATTGATCCGAATGCAGGGCGGCGATGAGCGATTGGGCGATGTCATCGGCGGTTTCAAAGCCGCCGTAACCCGCGAATTGCGCCGCCGTAGGGGCGAGGCCCGCCGCGCCCCATCCTTGGCCCGATTTGCCCCACCCCCCGACATCCGCATCTGGCACCGCAACTACTACGACATGATCGTGCGTACGCCGGAGGCGGAGCGGAACATCCGCGGATACATCCGCATGAACCCGTGGAAGCTCGTCCAGCACGCCACGCACGACGGCCAGGCATTCCGCATGATCGGCAATCCCGCCCTGCTGAACCGCGAAAGAATCGCGGTGCTCTGCTCCCGGAACTGCCCGCCGGACGTGCTAGCTGCGGCAACACGGCACGCCCAAAACGCCGGCCCACAGCATTGCTTCATCGGCGGCTTTCACTCGCCGCCGGAACAGGCCATCCTGGCGGCGTTGCTGCGCAGCAAGGGCGACATGCGTGTCGCCCCTACGGTGATCTGCTGCCCCGCCTGGGGCATTGACGAGATGCGCATCCCGCAGGAATGGCTCCCCGCCCTCGAAGCCAACCGCATGCTCATCCTCGAGATGCGAGATCGCCAGGGCGATCTCGCCGCCGCCGAAGCCCGCAATCGCTTCGTCCTGGAGTTCGCCGAAAAACGCTGGCTCCCCCACATAACCCCCGGCGGCATGCTCGAGCGCCTCACCCGCCGTAAGGGCGACACCCGTGTCGCCCGTGGGCAGAGAGAAGGAGTGTCGGCATGATCACGTTCCCAAAGGCATGGCAGACAACCACAATCGGCAAGGCCTTCAGCATCAAGCAGGGAAAATCCCTATCGCGCAGAAAGCAGACTGGCAAAAACCAACGACCCTTCCTCCGAACCGCCAACGTGTTCTGGGGGAATCTGAAGCTGGATGTGCTCGACGAAATGAGCTTCACAGATGATGAGTGCGTCGCACTCGCGCTGGAATCGGGCGATCTTCTCGTTTGTGAGGGCGGCGACATCGGGCGAACGGCAATATGGCGCGGCGAAATGCCGGACTGTCTCTATCAGAACCATCTCCATCGGCTGCGCCGGGTGAATGATGATGTGCTTCCGCTGTTCGTCATGTACTGGCTACAGGCAGGAATGACGCAGCTCAATGTGTACGAGGGAGCAGGCAACAAGACAACGATCCCTAATCTGTCGAGGTCACGCCTGGCAGATTTCGAGATTCCACTCCCCCCTCTCCCCGAGCAGAAGAAGATTGCGGCGGTGCTGCTGAAGGTCCAGCGGGCGATTGAGACACAGGACAGAATCATCCAGTCACTCCGCGACCTCAAGAAATCTACCACGCAACACCTCATCACCCACGGCCTCCGCGGTGAGAAGACCAAAATGACTGAGATCGGCGAAATCCCGGAGAGTTGGGATGTGGTGCCGTTGGAGAAGGTCCGCGAATTCCTTCAATATGGGACTTCAAAGAGATGCACGCTCAAGCCGAAGGGTATTGCCGTGCTCCGGATACCAAATGTCATTGGCGGGCAGATAGACGTAACGGAACTCAAGTATGCTGATGTGCCAGCGGCAGAGCGTGAGCGGTTTGGCCTCATGAGTGGCGACGTGCTTTTTGTCCGAACAAACGGGCAGAAACACTTCGTAGGCAGAACTGCCGTCTATCGGGATGCGCCTGCCCCAGCAATGTTCGCCTCCTATCTTATTCGTGCCCGACTCATACGACATGAACTACGCCCGGACTTCTTGCAGCTTTACACAGAAACAGAGCAAGGCAGAGGCCAGTTGTCGGGACGCGCAGCCCCCGCATCGGACGGCAAATTCAACATAAACACAAAAACGATCAATAGCATGTTGGTGGCCCAGCCTGAACCCGGCGAACAAGAAGATATCGCGGCCAACATATCGACCATCTCGGCAAAGATCGGCACCCACGAATCCAAGAAAGCCGCCCTTCAAGGCCTCTTCAAGACGACACTCAACAAGCTAATGACCGGAGATATCCGCGTTGCCGACCTGGATATCGACGTTAAGGAGGTGGAGGTATGAGCGAACAAGAAAGCAAGCTTCCGTTACTTGATGATCTACCCGCGCCAGTCGATGGGGACAAGTTCCATCATGGCGTGTATGCAAGCACGCTGCGGGATGTTCTCTTGTCGAATCGACCAGGCATCAGCGTCGGCTTGTTTGGCCAATGGGGCTACGGAAAAAGCACAACGGTGGATCAGCTTGAAGCAGCCTTGGGCGGTGACGCAACTGTCGTGGTATTCAACGCGTGGAAGACTCGAGGCGACTCGCTGCGCAAACAGCTACTGCTGGCGATTCTCGAGAAGATCGATCGTGATGAAGCTGATCGATATAAGGAGATTCTTGGGGTCCCAGATGTGAAGAAGGCTCTGGAACGGCAGGAACAGGCCCGCAAGAAAGGAACTATAAAGGCATTCATTGAAGCTGTTCGAGACAGCTGGATTGATCCGGTACAGAAGAAGACGCTACAGGCCATTGCCATTGTAGCCACTGTTCTGATTGTCCTCATGGCGCTGCTCAACTGGAAGCTTCCGAACGTCTATCAGATTGTCGAGTCAGCGATCCTGGCGCTCGCGGTCAGTGCAGTGGGTATTTCCGTTGCAGTTCTCTGGAAGAAGTACCTCACCGTGATCGGTGTTCCGGAGGCGATGTCGGAGAGTCAAGTGCTTCAATATCCCGAGCACTTCCGCGATGCGTTCGAACGCCAGATCAAGCGTTACTGCTGCGAGCAGAAGCGCAGACTAGTTGTTGTGGTGGACGATCTGGATCGGTGCGAAGCGTCCTCCGTTGTCGAAGCACTTTCAGCAATACGTCAGTTCGCGGACCAGGAGAAGCTTCTCGGCAAAGAGGCCGCCACAAAGCCCGGGCCCGGTTGCCAGTTCCTTGTGCCCTGTGACGAGCAGCAAGTCGTGCTCGCACTTGAGGCTGATGGTCACTACACGAAGCGAAATGGCGATCGATATCACAACTACGAGACAGAGCTGCTACGGAAGTTCTTTGATGTTGTGATCCGAATGGATCAATTCCTCCCTGACAGTCTGGCGGCGTATGCCGAAAGCGAAGCGAAGTCCATAGGTTTGGCGCCTGACGCAGCCAGAGAGTTCATCGACTTGGTCAATCCGGTGAATCCGCGTGAAGTGAAGAAGCTGCTAAATTCCTACAGACTTGCCCGCGTAACCTTGGCCCGCAGGCAAGAGCAGCGCCTTCTTCCAGGAAACGCTGGCATGCCTGAACTGGAACGTACCCTGATGGTACTCGTTGCGCTACGTGAAGCCTCACCAAGGGCTTACGACGAGGTCTGCAAGCGCCCCTCCCTTCTACATGAATATCATGACGACGAGAAGAAGGCGCAGTGCCCCGAGGCCTTGAAAGCAGTGTCTGGTATCCTTGAACGCGCGGGCAGGATTTCACAGATCACGGCGGAGTACCTGATATGGGGCCAGTATGAACCTGAACTCATGGGGCGTGAGAATGGCGGGGCCTTCGCGCTGGCTTTCCGTCGACACGATCACGATCGCTTCAAGGAGTTACTGACCGCCAGCAACGACGACGATCGTAGGGCTCTGCGGACATGGATACTGAATAGGATGGGAAGAGAATCCACCGTATCTCGTCTCAGAGGCGATATTTCTATGTTTGTTGACTACGGGCACCAAGGCGCGGCCGAGCAGAAGTTCATTGCTCCGTGTCTCGATAAGACGTGTAACGAACATCCCTCCCAGATCAATGAAGTCTTGGACGATTTTCCTCGGTTCGACGAACTACGTTTCGTTATTGAGGGAACCGCTGATGGCACAAAGAAGGCGATTCTTGATGCCGTACTCGCGAACTTCCTGGGAGATCCAGATAAGCGGGACCGGGAATTGGGCTTTCTATTCTCTGCAATCGCTTTACTCGACGATGGAGGAAGGAAACGGTTCATTCAGTGGCTGTCAAAGACTGCGAAAGACAGCAAGGACGCCGATCACGATGCCTTTGTTCAGCGAGTTTTCAATGCCGCACAGCCTCACAAGGATCAATGCGTGGGCATCGCACCCGCCGTCGGGGTTCTGCTAGCGCAGAAGCAGGAATGGATGGACGATCCCGACGAGGCGACCAAAGGAGCCCCCGAGAAATGGGCCCGTTCTCAGCTTGTGACGATGCTCATTGGCAATGATTCGCGGTCCGCATGGAGTGCGATTGAGGCGATGTTTGGGCCTCAAGGGCAGTTGGCTACGCCAACGCAATTGCACAAGCCTCCCCCGGGAGCAAAGCCGGCGTGGCGAGCAGTGGGAGACCTGGCCAAAGTGATTGAGAGAGATAAAGCTACACAGCTCTTTATCCATGCCAGGAAATGGCTAACTCCGCAAGGCGAGACTGCCGGGGCACGAGTCGTACTCGATGCGATTGCACCCGTCTTGCCGCACATTGAGCCTTCAGACACGCAAGAGCTCGGTGACTACCTGGCCAAACTCATTTGGGCAAAACCTGGAGACCTGTGGCTGCTTGACTACATAGGAAAGAAGCCGAGAGGAAAAGAGAAGGTGGCGTCTTGGACGAGTCTGGCCGACAGGACCTTCCAACAACTTGCAGGCACCATGCGCTCAGCCGCAGCCTTGAACGACCCACAGAAACAGATTCTAGCCAAGATTGGGGAGTTGGGATGGGAGGTTGCCGACGCCGCAGATGGCTTGTTGGGGTACAAGATCCAGCAGTTGCCGCCCAATGGAAATACTCAGCAGATAGAGGCATGGACGTCCGTACTTGCCCCGCTCCTTGGGGAGAGCCATGGAAACAGCGCCGAGGCGGTTCGGAATCTCCTCAAGAACCGCCAGAGCATCAGCGAAGCGTTGCAGGCGGGAGCGGATGTGCTGTGGGCGAAGGACATAGACTCTGATGATGCAACCGTGATTGCGAACATGTGCGTTGCTTTGGGCAACCAAATGTCGACGCATGAGCCCACGCTTTCTCGGATAATGGGGGCGGCTGGCAGCGGAAGGATTGTGGAGATATGTGTCGAGCTGCTGAACGATGACCTCAATTGGATGAAGGGCAGAGCCGCTCTGCTGGCATTCGTTGCTAGGCATTCATCGTTGGCGGACAAGGCTGTCCAACAGAAGTACCAAGGGAAACTGAAGCGCATGATCATATCCGACGATGATTCTGTGGTCATGCAAGGGATGAGCGCGCTGGACCATTGCAGCTCGATTGATCAGGACGTGATGAAGGAAGTTGCGCTCAGGGAGAACTCCGACAATCAGCAGATTTCCGAACTGGCGACGAGTATCAAGGCGAAGAAGATTCTGAAGTAGATTAGAGAGGAACCTGACATGCCTACTTTGGGATCAGAATTCAGCACCGTGCAAGCTCCACTAATCCGCTACGCAGAGCAGGCGGGTTGGACGTACATGGCACCTTCGCAAGCGGTAGCACTTCGGAAGGGCGAAGGCGGGTTGCTGTTCAATCGGGTTCTGGAAGAGAAGCTGGTTGAACTGAATCGCGGATTGATTACCGCTGACAATGCCGGTGATGTGATTCGGCGGATCGAGGCAGTACGGAACACGATCGAAGGCAACGCGGAAATCCTGGCATGGCTGCGCGGCGAACAGAGCGTTTATGACGAGAACGAGAAGCGTGAACGCAACGTGACGGTGGTGGATTTCGGGAAACCCGACCGGAACGTCTTCCAGGTGACCGATGAGTGGCAGTATACTAATGGGCAGGAAACGAACCGCGCGGACGTGATGTTCCTGATCAACGGTATCCCTGTTGCCATCGTGGAAACGAAGAATGCCACGAAGGCCAAAGGCATTGAGGAAGGCCTGATCCAGATCCGGGAGTACCACCACGAAACCCCGGAAATGCTCACCGCGCCCCAGGTCTTCGATATCACGCACCTGATCGACTTCTACTATGGTGCGACCTGGAATCTCGACCGCAAGAACGTGTTCAACTGGCGCGACGAGGAAGCAGGGGACTACGAAAAGAAGGTGAAGGCCTTTTTCGACCGGCAGCGTTTCCTGACCATGCTGAAGGAATGGATTCTGTTCTTCTACAAGGAGGATGAGCTTCAGAAGACCGTGCTCCGGCAGCACCAAACCCGCGCGGTCGACCGTATTCTGGAACGCTGTGCCGACACGGCACGTGCAACGGGTCTGATCTGGCACACGCAGGGCTCCGGCAAGACCTTTACGATGATCACCGCCGCTCGGCTGATTCTCCAGGATCATGACACGTTCGGCAAAGCCACGGTCATTCTCATGATCGACCGGAACGAGCTTGAGGGGCAGTTGGCCGGCTGGGTGGAACGTATCCTCGGAGAGATGTCGTCCCATGACATCAGCATCGAGCATGCGACAAGCAAGCGAAGACTCCGTGAGCTGCTCTCCTCCGATTTCCGTGGGCTGATTGTATCGATGATTCACAAGTTCGACGGCATCAAGAAGGACATCAACACCCGCGAGAACATCTTCGTCCTGGTTGACGAGGCGCACCGGACCACGGGCGGCGACCTCGGGAACTACCTGCTGGGCGCGTTGCCGAAGGCGACGCTGATTGGCTTCACGGGCACGCCCATCGACAAGACGGCCTACGGCAAAGGGACCTTCAAGACATTCGGCAAGGAAGATGAACAGGGGTACCTGGATAAGTACTCCATCGCTGAGTCCATAGCCGATGGCACGACCGTGCCGCTCAAGTATACGTTGGCCCCCAGCGAGATACGTGTCCCTCGTGAGCAACTGGAGGCGGAGTTCCTGGATCTGGCGCAAGCTGAAGGCGTGAGCGATGTTGATGAGCTGAACAAGATTCTCGACCACGCCATGCGCCTGAAGACGTTCCTGAAGGCCGATGATCGGATTGAGAAAGTCGCGGCATTTGTGGCGGAGCACTTCACAAGGAACGTCGAGCCACTGAACTACAAGGCATTCCTCGTCGCCGTTGACCGCGAGGCCTGCGCTCTCTATAAGGAGGCGCTGGACAAGCTTCTGCCACCGGAATACTCCCTGCCGATCTATACGTCCGCACAGCATGACAGCGAGAAGGTCCCGTTAGTCTACCAGCATCAGGTTCCGCCGGATTCGGAGAAGAAGGCCCGGAAGCTGTTCCCCAAACCCGAGACTTTGCCGAAGATATTCATTGTCACGGACAAGCTGCTGACCGGGTTCGACGCGCCTATTCTGTACTGCATGTACCTCGATAAACCCATGCGTGACCACGTGCTGCTTCAGGCAATTGCACGGGTCAATCGCCCGTACGAGCGCGATCCGGAAACGCAGAAGCCGTGCGGCTTGGTGGTCGATTTTGTCGGCATCTTTGAGAAGCTGGAGAAGGCTCTCGCTTTTGATTCCGATGTCGTGAGCGGCGTCATCGAGGACCTGGA
>Ga0180436_10006312_pt1 | contig 10311 bp, 7 predicted proteins | sample SS_ome_2_FD_132434 | JGI IMG/M metagenome (GOLD analysis project Ga0180436, IMG submission 132434) | Hypersaline lake sediment archaeal communities from the Salton Sea, California, USA - SS_3_S_2 metaG | ecosystem: Environmental > Aquatic > Non-marine Saline and Alkaline > Hypersaline > Sediment...
AAGTGCATAAACCTTTCAAAACCGCGTTTGTGCAGGCGACCGGCCATTCGCCCTACCCCTACCAAATCCGCCTCGCCTGCGGCCAATGCGGGCCCGAAAACGACTGGCTCGCCTCCGGCACCCCCTGCCAATCCCGACTCATCGACATCCCCACCGGCCTCGGCAAAACCGCCGCCGTCGTGATGGCGTGGCTGTGGAATCGGGAGACGTTTCGAGATGGGACCGGACCCCACAATTCCCGCGCTACGCAAACATCGTGAACACAGACAATCCGCACAACCCGCCACCCGAACTCACGCCCGCTCAGAGACGTCTTGCCGCTGAGGCCGCAGCCGAAGGCCTTGCGATCCAGGACCAGTTTGATCCTGAACCGAGATATAAACAACGGCCTGATCAACGGGACACTTCCCAAACAAACGCCTCACAAGCATCCAACCACTGCAAAGGAAGACCAAGAAAATGAATGCCGAGTCGCAACCACACACCTTGGATTATGAGACACTAAGAAACGCTGTGAGCGGGACCGGCGCTGCTTTCCGCTGCCGGACGGTCCTTCAACCCGCCGGTGGTCCCGGCGACAAGGTGTTCCCTCCGACCTACGCCGGTGCCGTCTACGCCACCGAGGAACGACGGGTGAGGAACGAGGACGGATCCTGGCAATCCGTTCCGTGCGTCCTGATGGACTCCGTCCAGTCCCAGGCCAATCGTTTGGAAGAGGCCCTCCAAGACGCCCTCGACACCGGGCGACTGGCCGACTGCCCCATCCCAATCATCGAAGTCGATTTTTCCGGCGAAGACCTGCTGGATGAGATCGGCAGGATCACCAGCCTCCAGGCGCCCCACCGCGCCGCCGACGCCATCTTGCGAGACAGCCTGTTGGATGGTGAGCCGTTTCGAAAATCGGAAATTGGCAAGAAGCTCGACTACGCCAGCCTCAACAACGCGACGCCCCTCTACGAGATCTGCCCGACGGCGCTCGTCTTCGGCATCTGGGATTCCACCGGTCCCAAAGGCGGACTCGGCGCGAAGTTTCAGCGGGCGCTCGTGTCAGAAATTGTTGGAATCAACGCCGAAGTCGGAGCCAAGACCAGTAGCCGAATTGACCCCCTCCAAGTTCGCGCCGCTGCGAAGGTCATTAAGTCAAAGGAAGGCTATACGTTGGCCAAGGACGAGAAAACTAGAGGCGCGGTCTCTCCGTCCGAAGTGAACCACGGCAATATCCCCCCCGATATCGACCGGCAGGCGGGCGGTGTCACCATCGACTATGCCGAGCAAACGATCGTCCTCTCGCTTCCCGCCCTCCGCCGGCTCCATTTCCCGGTAAATGGCGAACCGCCAACGCCCGAAACCGATGCCGCAGGACGGACCGTGCTCGCCGCCCTTGGGATCGCTGCCGCCGCGCTTTCCGCGGAGAAGGGATACGACTTGCGCTCGCGCTGTCTGCTTTGGCCTGATGAACCGCTGAGCTGGGAACTTCTCGATAACCCCGGAACCGAGCCAACCCCATTGAGGTTCGACGCCGAAACCGCGCTTCGGGTCCTGGAGGAGGCCGTCGCCGCCGCGGAAGGAAAGGGATTGCACTGGCGGAGGGAGCCCTTGCAACTCAAGCCGGCGCCGCAATTGGTCGAGCTCCTGCGCCGCAGCCAGGAAATTGCCGCCGCCGAAGGACCTTCCGACGAGGGAGCCTGAACCATGTTCGCTTTGGGGATCGACTACCTTACCGGTTACGCCGCGGCGACCGACCCATGGAACCGATCGCAGGCGGAGTGGCCACCGCACCCGGGGCGCGTCTTCATGGCACTTGCCGCCGCATACTTCGAGACCAAGCCGGTTAATGGAGGGCCTGACGCGCGGGCAGCTTGGGATGCCGAAGCGGACGCCCTCCGCTGGCTCGAGGAACAACCGCCGCCCGGGTTTTCCGCATCGGAAGCTGACCGGCGCAGCGTGCTCGACGTCTATGTGCCGCCCAACGACATGGCCGGCAACAAGCGCACCGTCATTCCCGCCTTTCGCACCAACCGTCAGCCGCGCACCTTTCCGCGGGTTCGGCCTCATTCAACAGAAGTCTTCCTCATCTGGCCCGAGGCCGAACCGACCGAAGCTCACCGTGCCGCGCTTCAATGCCTCTGCGAGAAGGTCATCCGCCTCGGCCATTCCTCCAGCTTCGTGCGCATGTGGGTCGTTGATCCCGCAAACCGCCCTCTGCCCGACTATGTCCCGGCAGGAGAAACCGGAGGTGCTGCCATTATGCACCGCCTCCGTGTCGTTGGCCCGGGGACGCTCCGATACCTCGATGACCAATTCAACGGCGAGGCCATCGAGCGTTTCTTCGAGCTCGCAGCAGAAATGCAGACCGCCAGGGGGAAAGCGCGGAAGGAACATCAGGCGGCCTTTGAAAGCGAATTCGGCGCCCCATGGAAGCGCAGCCTTGATCCGCCACCCTCGCTGCGCCCGGTCCTCACCCTGACCCGGGAATACGTCCGAAACGACGCCATGAAGCAACGCGCTGCGCTCACCACCTGGTTCGATTCCAACCTCCTCGTCCTCGCCCAACTCGAGGGCCCCATCCTCGGCCTCGAATCCACCTGGCAGCTCGTCACCGCCTTGCGGGGCGCGATCGAAACGCACTGCCAGCCCACCCCGGAATGGATCAGCGGCCATCAACCCGACGGCAAACCCTCGGAAAGTCCCCACCTCGCCATCCTTCCGCTCGGCTTCGTCGACTCCCAGCATGCCGACGGCCATGTGCTCGGTCTTGCCCTCGCTATTCCCCGCCAGATTGCCCCGCGCGATCGAGGCAAAGCCCTCCGGCATCTCCTGTACAACGCCAACGGCACGCCCGCCGAGATCACCCTCACCCTCGGGAAAGCGGGCATCTGCACTTTTCGTCTCGAAGAACGCGCCTCCCCGCCGCGTGCCCTTCAACCCGAAACGTGGACCGCTGCCCCGCACGGCGCCAACACATGGGCCAGCGTCTCCCCCGTCGTCCTCGACCGTCACCCCAAATCCGACCCCGCCAACGACCGAGGCGCTTGGACCGCCGAAGTCGCCGAAATCGTCGCCTCTTCCTGCGAGCGCATCGGCCTTCCCCGGCCCGATGAAATCGACATCGACAAAACCTCCTGGCACCGCGGCGCGCCCCGCGCCAAGCCCGGCCCCGATGGCTACCCCCTCATGCCCCAGCGCCCCGGCGGCCCCAACCGGCGCCAGGTCCACGTCTGGCTGCGCTTCAAAGAACCCATCCGAGGCCCCGTCCTCCTCGGCTCCGGTCGCTACCGCGGATATGGGCTCTGTCGCCCGATGGAGGCCCCATGAACCCACTCAGTGCCAACTCGCTATTGCTCGCCAACGCACCAAGTTCTTTTATCTTCATGGGCAAGCCAATCGATAAAGACCTGCATCACCGGTCCGTGCAGCGCGCGCTCGAACTGGGCCGGTCCAGCGACCCGGACGCCTTGCCTGAGCTCATCGAGCTCCTCACCATGCCCGCGGCGGAAATCCGGCGCCTGGCCGCTTCAGCCATCGGCAAGATCGCGCCCTTCGGTGCCGACGCGACAACCGCTGTGGAGGCGCTGGCGCCCGTCGCGCTCCGCGATCCACATCCGCAGGTCCGGCAGTACGCCCTGAAGGCGCTCAAGCTCTACGGGACGGCCGCCCGCGGGCATCTTCACGATCTGGACGACCTGGCCTCCAACGAGCGCGTGAAAGAGTATGTCCGTCGCGCCGCGCATTCCGCCGCCGAAGCCATCCACGAGGCCGTGCGGCAGGCCGAGGCCGGGGCGGCGCCCCGCTGCGCGCGCTGCGGCGGCGAGGTCACTGCGGAGGAGAACGACCGGAGCCGTCAGGCCTTTCAGCGCACGTTCTGCGATCGATGCTTCGATGAAGTCTTTCTGGAACGGCGCAACTTCGACGCCAAGGTCGAACTCAACAAAACCATCATCGCCAAGGCTGGCATACTGGTTCAGTCCGACGGCGAGCGCCGCATCGCCGACTGGCTCACCGCGCACAACATTGCTTACCGATACGACGAGCGGTTCCGCATCCTCAGCGGCCACGCCGTGCGCCCCGATTTCTACCTGCCCGAACTCGATATCTACCTCGAATACTGGGGCATGGACACGGCCGACTACAAGATCGGCATGCTCAAGAAGCAGCAGCTTTACCAACAGGAAGGCAAACGGCTCATCTCGATCTATCCGGCGGACAAGTCGCGCCTCGACGCCCTCCTTCGCGACAAGCTGGCCCTCTTCGGCTTCCACGTTCCACCTCGTTGCGTCGACGGGCGATAGCGAGCCAGCCCACCGTTGCCATGCTGCAGGACTTCTCCAGATTCTTCCACGCCCTCTGGGGCTACGACCCCTTCCCCTGGCAGGCTGCGCTGGCGGAGCGGGCGTGCGCGGGGAAATGGCCGGATTATTTGGCGGCGCCCACGGGTAGCGGCAAGACCGCCTGTATCGACATTGCGGTGTTTGCGCTGGCCGTGCAGGCGGCGCTCCCGGTGGAGCAACGCACGGTGGGGCGCCGCATCTTTTTCATCGTCAACCGCCGGGTGATTGTCGATGAGGCCTACGAGCGCGCGCAAACCATTGCGGAACGATTGGCGAATAGCCGGGACGAAGAACCGATCGTTCGGCAGGCCGCGGAGGCGTTGCGTTCGCTATCGCCGGCGGGCCGACCGGACGTTCCGCCCCTCGACTGCGTACAATTGCGCGGGGCGATTTACCGTGACAACCGCTGGGCGCGTTCGCTCACGCAGCCGACGATCATCGCCTCGACGGTTGATCAGGTGGGATCGCGTCTGTTGTTTCGTGGCTATGGTCTCTCGCCGGGCGCTTGCCCGCTCCATGCCGCGCTGGTGGCCAACGACAGCCTGCTTCTGTCGGACGAGGCGCATATCAGCCGTCCATTTGCCCAGACACTCAACTGGGTGCGCCGATTCCGAAGGCATAGTGCAGACGGCGCCGAAGAAAGTGTATCGCTACGGACGCCGTTTCATTTCGTGCAGATGACCGCCACCCCTCCGGCGGAGGCGGAGAAGGACGCCGTCCTTCGACTCGACGAGACGGACCGGACACACCGCGTTCTTGCGCCGCGCCTGGGCAAAGCGAAGCGCGCCCGGCTCGTGGTGGCGGAGAAGGTCAAGGGACGCAAGGCGCCCCGGTTCCTTGCCGATGCGCTTTTCGAGGCAGCTTGCAAGATCCTCGAGGAGCACCAGCCGGCCTCGCTTGCAGTGATGGTCAATCGCGTCGCCACCGCTCGGAATGTTGCAGGACTATTGCAGAAAAAATTCGGAGAGGACCGGATCTCGCTGATGATCGGCCGGATGCGGCCCGTTGACCGAGACGAGGTGACGGCAGAGGTCTCGAAACACTTGAAGACAGGGCGGGCGGAGACGCGCGACGAGGATGATCGGGAAGCCGGCTCGCGGCCCCTCATTGTCGTCGCCACCCAGTGTCTCGAGGTGGGCGCGGATCTGGACTTCGATGCACTCGTGACCGAGTGCGCCGGTCTCGACGCCCTGCGCCAGCGCTTCGGACGGCTGAACCGCGCCGGTCGCGACATCGACCCTGCCGCCCTCGTTCTCATGCGCGGCGATCTTGTCGAGCCCTCGGATAAGAAACTCGCCGAGGCGGATGCGAAGGGCAAACCGCTGGATCCGGTCTACGGCAACGCCGCCAGCCGCACCTGGAACTGGCTCCAATCCATTGCCGAAGACGATCAGGTGGATTTCGGGGTCAACGCCATGGGCGCCGCCGTCGAGAAACTGTCCCGGGAAGAGGTCTCGAGACTCTTCTCACCGACCCGGGATGCCCCGGTCCTGTTCCCCGCCTACCTCGATGCCTGGGTGCAGACCAATCCACGCCCGGCTCCCGATCCCGATCCGGCGCTGTTCCTCCACGGTCCGGACGCCGGACAGCCCGAGGTGCAGGTCTGCTGGCGCGCCGATCTGCCGGACAGAGACGACAAGAACGCCTGGACCCAAGCCGTCAGTTTGTGCCCGCCCTCCACTCCTGAAGTCCTCAGTGTGCCCATCGGCTTGTTTCGGGACTGGTTCTTTCAGAAGCCCCAGATCGACGACCCAGGCAGCGATCTCCTGAGCCAAAGGTCCTCCGTTGATGAGGACGCCCGCGGAGAAGAGCAAGCGCCGCGGGCGCGTGCCCTCGTCTGGCGCGGCCTGCGGGAAAGTGCATTCGTGAAACAACCGGCCGATTTGCGTCCGGGCGATACGGTCGTGCTTCCTGTTTCGGCGGGCGGATGGGCGACGCTCGGCCACGTTCCCGGCAGCCCGAACGATCCGGCCGATCCCGATGCGACGAAAGAAACTCCAGCCGCCTCCTCTCTGGCGTCGATCGACATCGGGAACGCCGCCTTCCGCAAGTCGCGCGATCGGGAAATCGTTCGTTTGCGCGATGACCTCGTTCCCGATCCGGAAAGCTGCGAGGGCCTCGGGGAACTGATGGCATGGGCCATGGACGGCGAGTCCGACTGGACGAAAAGGGAAGTCAGGGAATGCCTCCGCGAAGTGGCGGCGTGCGGAGAGCTGCCACCAGAGTTTAGGCAGTCGGTCGCGGAACTCGTTGCAGGGGATTTCACCTACACCCGCTACGGAGACGATCGCGGCGTGGTTCTGGTATCGCGCAGGCGCCTCGGAAAGACCAGGACCTCGCTGATCTCTCTCGGCGATGAGGACGAAGTCCTCTCCGCCATGGACGAGCCGGTTTCGCTCGCCGACCATCTCGCTCATGTCGTCGAGCGGATCGACGCCGCCCTCGCGCATCTTCCCTTGGCGAAACATCGGGAGGCGCTTCTCGCCGCGGCCCGTCTCCACGACTGGGGCAAGCTCGACGAACGCTTCCAGGCCTTGCTCCTGCGCGGCGATCCGAATGCCGCCCTCGCCCTGCGTGAGCCCCTGGCCAAGTCACCGGCCTTGTCGCTGACCGCGCGCGAACGATTGCTGGCACGCCTCCGTTGCGGCCTGCCTGAACGATTCCGGCACGAAATGCTCTCGGTTCAACTCGCCGAGACCGACGCCGGCAAGCAACAGATGCCCGAAGAGTCCGACCTCGGGGCCCTCGCCCTCCATCTCATCGCCAGCCACCACGGCCATGCGCGACCCTTTGCTCCGGTCGTCATCGACACCGATCCGCCCCCGGTGGAGCCGGTAGATCTGGATGGCACGGAAACTCCCGCGCTGTCCGGCGCCGAGCGGCTCGCCCGCCCGCCTCACCGGCTTGACTCCGGGATCCCCGAACGCTTCTGGCAATTGACGCGCCGCCACGGCTGGTGGGGACTCGCCTACCTCGAAGCCGCGCTGCGCCTCGCCGACCAGCAGGCCAGTGAAGACGAGGCCACCGGGAATCTCTGGTCACCCACCGAAACCCAACCTGAACCGGCAAGCGTATGAGCAGCCCCTCACAGCCCATCTCCCTGACCGGCCTCGACGGCGGCAATCCGCTCGCTTTCCTCGCTGCGCTGGGCACGTTCCGGACCTTGGCTGAGACCGAACAGCATGGATCCGCTACGCTTTCATGGACGAATGCCGGCAACAAATGGACTCCGCTCCTGCATATCGAATCTGAACCAAGTCGCGAACAACTCGTTGCGTTTTTGCACGAACATCTTCGCCGCATGGCGGATCATCCTGTCCTGAGCTTCTCCACGAATCTTCGCATTCCGGCAAAACGGTTCAGGGAAATGGCCGGGCAGGCCGTCAACTCCGCACTCGAAGGCGGAAGCGGTGTCGCTCAGTCCTTTCTCGCCGCTTTTGGATGCGACGCCATCCGAACCGACAACGGCGAGATCGAAGACACCGCCCTGCGCACCATGAGCGGAGCCGGTCACCAGCACTTCCTCAAGTTCATGAACGACCTGGCGAAAGAAACTTCCGAGCAAGACCTGGCAGAGGCCCTGTTCGGACCCTGGCGCTATCAGGATCCAGGCCCCAGCCTGCGATTTGATCCGATCGATGATCGCCGATACGCCCTTCGTTGGAAGAATCCCAGCCAGGATCCTTCCACCACCGTTCGCGGTGCAAACCGCCTCGCTGTCGAGGGCATTCCCTTGTTCCCGACCGTCCCGGTTCACTGCCGTCTCGAAACCACCGGCTTCACCGGCCACAGGAGCCACAACACCTTCTGGACGTGGCCCATCTGGGAAGCCCCCATTTCCCTCGACACCTGCCGCTCGGTTCTGAGCCTCGACGTTCTCGCTGCCGGGAATCCCGATCCGAAGGAGCCGCGCCCGCGCGGAATCGCTGCCGTCCTTCGTTCGCAGCGGATCACGGTCGGCAAATATCGGAACTTCACCCCCGCCCGCACCGTGTGATGCCGGACTCCTGCCGCCCACTTCGGCCCCGGCCTGCCTCGAAGCCCTCGTCCGCGCCGCCGACCGCCGCGGCTCGCGAAGAACCGAAGCCCGATGAACTGCGCGATTCTCCTGCATTCCATTCAGCAAGTCCACTCCGTGGCGGGAGCCGGCGTGGCCGGGGCGGCGAGTCGTTTCCATCTGCTTCGCGAAAAAGGTCAATCACCGATTGGCCAATTCGCGTTGGAACGGCTCTCTCCGCCGTCCGAAGCGGGAAACTCCCTGGCTTGTAAGCCAATCGAAATGGTTGCTTTCAAGGGAAAGCAGAAAAAGGAGGAGGACGTGGCGCGACAGGAAGTGGCGCGGCAGGTGGCGGAGCGGCATCTCGCCGGCACGCTCTCGATGATCGTGTGCAACCGCCTCGCCTGCGCGCAATCGCTGCACGCGCTGCTCGAAGCGAACCCGCCGGAGTCGCGTCCGCAGGTCGTCCTTCTACACTCTCGATTTCGTCCGGCGGACCGGCAGGAAGCGCTGGAGGCCGTGCTCGCCTTCGAAGCCGCTCGGAAAAGGGAGGAATGTCATCCCGGCCTCGTGCTGGTGAGCACGCAGGTGGTGGTAGCTGGCTTCGATGTGTCTTCGACCCGTCTTTGGACGCAGCTCGCTCCATGGCCTTCGCTGATTCAGCGTCTGGGCCGGCTCAACCGCGACGGCCAGAGCAATGCCGATGCGCAGGCGTTCGTCTTCTAGATGCCGGACGACCGAAAGGATCCGCTCTCCGTCAGCGAAAAGTCTCCGGATCGAGTCCCGACATGCTCGAGCGGATGCGACTGCTTTACCAGACCTATCGCCACCTTCGTCAGGCGATTTCCGCGACACCGTTGCGGAAATTGCCGGATCACCTGAAATCCAGCGCGTTCGAAATTTCCGCGACAGTGTCGCGCCCGCCTCGACGACCCTTGGAAACGTGCCTTCTACGAGAACGAATGTCTGCGCGGAAACTGGTCGGTCCGGCAGCTTCAGCGCCAGATCGGCTCCCTCCTTTTTGAGCGCACCGGGCTCTCGACCGATAAGCGGGCCGTCATCGAGAAGGCCCGCCACCAGTCCGGTGACACGCCCGCGCCCGTCGCCGACATTATCCGTGATCCCTACGTGTCGGAGTTCACAGGGCTGGCCGAGAAGTCACACACCTCGAGAGCGACCGCGCCGTTTTCGAGCAACACGACCCCGAGTCGCAAGCCTAAGCTCTTCACCCATGCCCGTCTTCGAACTCAAAGGCTGTTAGGACGAACCCTTGGGCGACCACCTCAGCCGCTTCTGGAAGGACGGGGGCGGCGACCACCTCGATTTTCTCCGCGCATCCCCCTGTATTTGTCCCACCCCCGGCGCCTATCATTCGGCCACCCACGGACCCCCAGCCTCGCGACCCATGGGTTTTTGTCTTCCGAACCCAGGCACGACCAGATAAACAGCCCCAAACAGCTCCGTGGCCCGACGGAGGTCCACACGAATGACCCGCTTTGACGACATCTTCAGAATCGCCCTCACCGGCTCTGCGCACGGCGACCTGGAGCCCTACGAGTATCAGACGCGCCTCGCCTGTGGGGAACGCAACGGCAAGACGGAAGACGAATGGCTGCGCGGAGGGAGCGCCTGCCAATCCCGACTCATCGACATCCCCACCGGACTCGGCAAAACCGCAGGCGTCGTCCTCGCCTGGCTGTGGAACCGCGTCCTCTGCGAGCATCCCGGCCACGATCGCAACCAATGGCCCCGCCGGCTCGTCTACTGCCTGCCAATGCGCACGCTGGTTGAGCAGACGCGCGAGAACGTCAAGAAATGGCTTGGCAACGTTGCTTCGGAAATTGGCGATAACGACGACCTGAAGTGGCTCGCCCAAAACTCTCCGGTCATTCTCATGGGCGGTGAGGCGGCCGATCCCAGTCAGGAGCAGTGGGACCTCTGCCCCGAAAAGCCCGCCATCCTCATCGGCACCCAGGACATGCTCCT
>Ga0180436_10006314_pt1 | contig 10308 bp, 8 predicted proteins | sample SS_ome_2_FD_132434 | JGI IMG/M metagenome (GOLD analysis project Ga0180436, IMG submission 132434) | Hypersaline lake sediment archaeal communities from the Salton Sea, California, USA - SS_3_S_2 metaG | ecosystem: Environmental > Aquatic > Non-marine Saline and Alkaline > Hypersaline > Sediment...
CTCCTTGCTCAAGAATAGCCGGATTATACCTTGCGTGTCGATAGAGGCAAGCGATACAGGCTGATTGACGCGACTGGGGTCGGCTGCTATAATGCCGCCGTTCTGTGCAGTCTCGTACCCATGCGCACCTTTGCTGGGGAATTATGAAGCGTATTACGCTAGTTATGGTTATGGTACTTGGTCTACTCGGTTCAAGCTTGTCGCTGACGGGTTGTTCGTCGGCGCTCTGGTATGCGCCCGTCGCCGAGTACCAGATCACCATACCCAGCCCGGACGCGGGCTATGTCGTGGTGCGTGCTGCCTATCGAAGGCTGCCGCGCAACGGCGTCATTCTGACGCGCTATGGCTCGCGCGATGGTCGCGGTGACAGCGCCCGCATTGCTGACATGCGCGCCGTATCGAACGATCTCTTGGAGCCGAATACTGCCGCATCCATTGGGGCCCAGCCGATTCAGCGCTGGCAGTCTGATGTGGGTCTATTGGGCCGCCTGACGATCATCTACCGGGTCGAGATGAGCGAGGCTTTGCTGCCGATCGGCTCGAGCATGAATGGGGACCAGGCCGTGCTGCTGACCTCGGGGCTCTTGGTGGTGCCCGAGGATTGGCTGGATAATCTGCGCCGTCCGCTGAACGAGCGGGTGCGCGTACAGGTCACGCCCCCCGCGGGCTGGGCGGTTCACAGCGCTTGGGAGAGCGATTCCGAGGGCACTGCGTTCGTCCCGGCCACTGTGGAGCGGCTGGTCGACGGCGTGTTGGTGGCCGGCCGATTGCGCAGCTATGGTCTGATGGCTGCGGGGTTGGATGTCGAGATAGTGACGCCCAAAGCGTTGCCGGTTGAGCGGGCTGATGCCTGCGTTGAGGCTCTGGGCCAGGAGATTGAGCGGCTGTACGGTCTGTTCGACGTAGCCCCCGATACGAGCGCGATTGCCCATGTGATGGTCACGATGATCGTCGACGAGGCCTGGGAGGGCTACGCCGAGGCGCGTGGATTCGGCGACCGGAACGTCGTCGTGCGGACGGGTGATGATCTGCCAATCGACATGGACCTGGCCGTGATGCGTCAGGTGGTGGGCTTTTGGAACGGGGCGGCCATTCGCATCCCGTCGCCCTGGGGGCAGGACCGGGCCGATGGTCGCGCTGCGCTGGTGGCCGGAATCAACGACTATGTGGCCTGGACCGCGCTGTACGAGATGGGACGCGTGGGCACGATCCAGTATTGGAACCAGGTGCGTGGCCTGACCGGTCTGATGGCGCAGGACGGCGGTCTGGGCGTTTTTGAGCTGGAGGAGATGGGGACGACATTACCCAGTAGCAACGCTGTCGCCTGGGCGCTGCGCAGCCGAGGGCACCTATTCGGCGTGCTGCTCGACCAGCGGCTGCGGCGCGACACGGCCTCGACGCTGGACCTCGCTGAGGCCTTGCGCCGGCTGAATGAGGTGCACAACTATTACCGGAGCGGTGAGACGATCTCCTGGGATGAAATGCTCACCTTTTTCTCCGTGTTGACAGGCGCCGACTATGGCGACCTCTATGACGACCTGGTTCGACTGGGCGATGATGCCAGCCTGAACCAGGTGCCGCAGTTGGCGGGGGCGTTGGCCAGCGAGACGCGCGCGGTGATGACCCCGGACGGGGTGCGTCTGGCCTACCAGTGGCTGGAGGGGCCCAGCGAGCGCGTGGCCATCTATTTGGCTGACGGGCCGGGCGGGACACCCTATGACTGGATGGTCACGCAGGGCGACGCGCTGCGGACCTATGTCGATGTGGCCTATCTCGACCAGCGCGGTGCGGGTCGCTCGCTTTTGGTGCCGGGCTGCGAGGTGAGCTTGGATGCCTATGTTGACGACATCGAGACAGTGCGGACCGATGTGGGCGCCGAGCAGGTGACGCTCATTGGGCATGCGTGGGGCGGGCACCTGGCTCTGTGGTACGCGGCGCGCTATCCAGAGCGGGTCGAGGCTCTGCTGCTGATGGCCCCGATCACCAGTTACCAAGGCGTGGCGGAGGCTGCGACCGAGGCGAGCGGCCACATCTCGGCCTATGACGCCTTGCGGCCCCTCTCGGACGGTCTGGACGACCTGGAAGAGTGGAACCTGCTGACCGAGAGCGCCTCAGAATTTCAACTGTATGGCAGTGATATGGTGGGCTATGCCGAGGTCAAGGCCCAGGCCTATCAGCAATTGGTCATGGGCTCGCTTCTGCCGGTCGGATTGCCGCTGAGAAATGAGGCCATGCTCGAGACGCTGGTGGCGCGAGACGACTTGTTCGTCCTTGACCCGCTGGCTGAGATTGGCGAGCCGGCCTATCGCACGCTCTGGCTGATCGGCGCGCGCGACCAGCTGGTCACTGAAGGCGTGGTGCGCCCGGCGCAAGAGGCGATCGGCGGTGAGGTGCGTGTTATTCCTGATTCGGGACACTATATGTACATCGATACGCCGGCCGCAACGATCAAGACGATGCTGACCTTTCTGGCGAGTCCCTGATCGGACCTTGTTCCCCGGGATACCCAAAACGCCGCCGGTTCCGAACCGGCGGCGTTTTCATAGTGCTGTGTCTCTACCCACGTCTGCGACGCTGCTGCTCTCCGCAGTAGGCCAGCTACCGCCGGCTAGGGCTGCAGATCGACGGTAACCGAACTGAGGTGCTCGATGGCCCCGTCGCGGGCGCTGACCGAATAGACGGCCACGCGACCCAGCTCGGCGGTTGCGGGCCCCTCAAAGCCAATCGTGCCGGTGAATGGACCAGTCTGGCCTATCTCAGCGTCAATCATGGCATAGCCCTGGCCGATGACGGTGCCGTCCGCGTCGAGGATGTCGACGGCCAAGGTATTCTCAAAGGCGCTACCCCAGCCCTGAACGGTCAGGGGGCTCGATACCTCGTCGCCCTGAGCGGGCGAGGTGATCAGAATCGCTTCCTGCACCACCGGCATGGTGGCGTCGCCAGCTTCGGCTGCATCCTCGGTGACCGTCTCTTCCGCTTCGACGACCTGCTCCGAGGTGGGAATCTCGAGCTCCTGGCCAACAAAGATCATGTCGATGTTCCACATGCCATTGCGCCGGGTGATGTCCCAGATGCTGACGCCATACTTGGCGGCGATGGTCAGCAGCGACTCGCCGGCAGCGACCGTGTGAGTTACGGTGGCCGACTCGGCTTGACCGGGAATCGTCAGTACCTGACCGGTGTAGATATAGTTTGCATTGCTCAGGTCATTGGCGGCCATCAGCTCGCTGCAGGTGGTGTCGTACATCCAGGCGATCCAACCGAGCGTTTGTCCCCACTTGACGGTGTGGGTTGCCTCGCCTTCGGCGGAGGCCAGGGGCGCCACGCACAGCGCCAGCGCCAATAGCGCTACCACAGCAAGCGACAGACAGCGCTTTTTGCTCTTGATCTGCATCAGAACCTCCTGTCCCGAAAGACTAGCGGGTGTCGATTCTCACGTAAACAGTATAACATACGCCAAACGGCATGGCAAGCATGGAATCGGCGGCGGCCGACCATACTGCTAGCTGCGACGCCTTCCGACGGTGCGCTGCAGAACGATCAGGACCACCAGCAGGGCGATAAAGGTCAGCGTCTGGGTGGAGGGCTGACCCAGCACGTTATAGGCTAGGACGGCAGCCATCAGAATGGCGATGATCGAATAGCGGCCGACCTCGCTGAGCCAGATCATCTGCAGCCGTGCGTTGACCGCGTTGATGCCAGATAGACCGGCCGCCAACGCTGCGCGATACTCCGCCAGGGCCTCTTTGCGCTGTCCGTTCTTTGACAGGGCCGATGCCAGTGCAAAGCGGACGCCGGCAGAGGGCTCGTGGGTGGACTCTACGACCCGCTGCAGCGTCTCGACGGCCTCGGCATAGCGCTTGCGCACGATGTAAAGGCGGCCCAGAGCGTGCCCTGCACGGTGAAAGTAGGGGTTGAGGTCCAGGGCTTCTTGGAGATAGCTGATGGCCAAGTCGTACTTGCGGCCCCGCATCTGCAGTATCCCAAGGTTGGAATAGGCCAGGCAGGCGGCGTAGGGGTTGGCGTCTTTTCGTGCGATCACCTCCTGGGCCGAGGCCATGGCCTCCTCGTTGTTTCCCTTGGCGAGGTGTGTGTAGGTGCGCGCGTGCCAGAGCATTGCCAGCCAGCGCTCGCGCTCGGTCGCGTCCTCGATGGCATCGATCAGCGCCTCAGCGCGGGTCAGCTCCTGCTGGGATTCCTCGTGCTCCCGCTGATCGGCGAGGGCCTGCGCTAGCACGACGTGGGCCTCGGGGTCGTTTCCGCCAGCCTCGACAACACTCTTGAGCATCTCGATGGCCTCATCGTTGCGGTCGAGCAAAAAGAGGAGCGATCCCTTGATCGTGAGCAGTTCGAGGTTGCCGGGTGCGACGCTCAATCCCCGTTCGATGGCCTCCATCGACTCGTCGGAGCGGCGCATGCGGGAGAGGGTGCGCGCCAGGCGGATGAGGGGCTCAACGGCTTCAGGAAAGGCTTCGGCGGCGGTCTGGTAGGTCTCGAGGGCTTGCTCCAGTCGCAGCTCGTCGCTGGCGGTCTGGCCCTGTTCAAGAAGGGTATGCAGAGCCGGTCGGTTGTTTGCGTCCATGATGGTCGTCTCCGTGTGAAATGATGAGGACTATTGCGGATCGGGGCCTGCTAGGCATCGGCCCAGAGGCGGTCGTAGAGCGCCTCAGTCTGTCCCTCCAGAATAGCGAGCGTATCCTTGGCCGCGGGGTCTCCCTCGATGTGGTGCAGCATCAGATTGCCCTCGCGAGTGCAGAGCGTGTCGTGTTGCGACAGGATGTGCGCGAGCAGGAACAGGGCGTACTTGACCATGCGAAAGGGCCCAACTGGACGGACCGTCTCGCCGGGCAGAGCCTCGACGGCCAGCGCATAGTGATCCCGTACCGCCGCGCGGAGGTCGCCCAACACGGGGCTCTCGGCCAAGACCAGCGTATAGTACCAGCCGAAGAGACCACGCGAGCAGCCGTGGGCGTCGCTGACGCCGAGAATCGGCAGGTCGAAACCCTCGCCGCGCAGTTCGTGGTAGCGGGCGACCTGTAGCTTGTTGGAATCCAGCTCGTTCAGCCAATAGCCCCCGATCAGTTCGAAGGCGTCAAAAGGCTGCTCCCTCAGCAGGCGGTCCGTCAGTGGCCCGGAGGGGGCATAGCGATGCTGCGTGAACCAGTAGGGATGGCAAAACATGCTCAGGCCGCCGACACGAGCGATTTCGCGGAAACACCAGAGGCAGGAGGCATACTGGTACAGATCGGCGTCGGCAAGCCCGCCGCGCTCGACCTCGGCCATGAGGGCTTGTACCTCGCTTCGGTATCGCGGCTCGGAGAACAGGGCGTTGACGCTGCGCGCGCCGCCGAAATGGATGATGTGTACCGGGTTGTCCGGTGGATGGATCTCTTCGCCGGAAAAGAGGGCCATATCAAGCGGTACCCCCTCATAGGCGGCAAGGGCCTCCAGAGAGGGCGCAAACAGGCGATGGTCGGTAACGGCCAGGAAATCGAGGCCGATGCGGCGTCCTTCGGCAGCCACGTGCGCCGGCAACTCGCGACCGTCGCTGCGTCGCGAATGGGTGTGTACATCGCCCTTGTAGGGGCGGCGATGGAACAAGTCAGGTTCGAGCGAATAGACGCGGACGTCGATGGTGGGCATGGTGGGACCATCGGGACCGTTGTCTCGGATCAGCAGGACGTGCTCTTGCTCGCCGGCGAAATGCCAGGGGATGGCCAGATCGTCACCCTGGGCACGCACGACCACAGTGTTGTGCTCCAGCCAGCCGGGCGCTTGGCCGCGCTCTTCGACGGGATAGACGGTCACGCAATAGGGCACGTCCTGTCGCCAATGCCACTCGCTGCCGGCAGGGATGAGGTGTATGGTGCTGGTCTCGTCGGCCGGTACGATCAGCGGCCAGGCGTCCACGATGGCTTGGTTCATCATACAGGGCGTTTTCCTAGGGTGTGATGGCGTCGAGCAACTCGCTGAGTGTTCCAGCGCTGTGCGACAGCGAGTGGGCGTCAAGGCTGGGCAGCGCGAACAAGCCGTGAAACTGGTCATAGGCGGCCGGCTCGTCGAGGATGTCGACCATCTGCTCGCGAATCCACTTGTCATAAGCGATAGGGTAGACGCGTCGCGAGATGAACAGCGCCTGCAGATACTCTTCGCTGGCGTGCAGGAGCCGCCTGTGTGCCTGATGGAGCAATCCACGCGCGGCATAGGGCGCGATGTGCTCGATGTTGTTGCGTGCAAAGGTCAGGATGCTGGCCATACGCTCGTCGCGCCGAGACGCGCCATAGTAGGGCAACCACTCGGCCTGCAGCCGCTCCCAGCGGTCGCCGTTGCGCAGCAGGGGCCGCGACCAGGCGATGGCATTGCCAACCTGCAGTTCGAAATCGTCCGCGCCCGAAGTATAGCCGTGATACCCGGGGGAAAAGGTGCCGTCGATCAGATCGGCATCGACGGCCGACCAGGGGACGCGCGCTTTGAGAGCCTGGCAGGCGGCGTTCTCGCGGCAATAGCGCTCAAATCGGGGCCAGATGGCGGACTGGGTGGCCCTGAGCCGCTCTGGCGCCACGACGATGCTCATGTCGACGCAGGAGTCGGGCACGGCGCGCCCTCGAGCACAGGAACAGGTCAGTAGGACGGCCTGCGTTTCGGGGCGGAGCGCCCAGTAATCGACGACAGCCTCGGCCGCAGCCTGGTGGTGGTCCGTGGGGAAACTGGGCGAGACCCCCAAGTAGGTTGCATAGTCCGCGGGCATGGTCGCTGACCTCCGTTTCGACGTATGGCGGAGTATACCGCTGTCGTATCGTCTGCACCAAACGTGTCCAGTGGTTCGTGACTTTTGCAGAGCGCCGTCCTGACCTATAATGCCAGCCATGTTGCGGACAGGCCGTCGTCCGCGGAGGAGGTCCGGTGCATCCAAAGGAACTGACCCGCCAGGCTTTGATTGTTGATTCGCACGCCGACTCGATCGTCAACCATGTCTGGTCGGGCGGTGTATCGCTGGTCGATTCCACGACGCCGCGCGAGTGCTTGAGGCGGGGCGTGCAGGCGCTCTTGCGGCGCTGCGGCAGCGCCGGTCCGAATCACTTTCCGCTGCAGCTGAACTTGCAGCGGATGATGTCCGTGGGGATGGACGTGGTCTTTATCGCCATAGACGTCTCCCCGGCCCAGAGCGCGCGTCTGGCCTATGCGCTAGATGGTTTCGGCGCTCTTTTGGCCGATCTGGAGGAGAGTGGCCAGGCCGTTCGCTTTGTGCGCGGTACCGATGATATCGATGCGGCGCGGCAGGCCAGTATGCCTGCTATCCTTATGGCCATCGAACATGCTGGCGCTCTCATGGGCAGTCTCAACTTGCTTTGGTCGCTGCATGCTTTTGGCGTCCGCTCCATCGGCCTGACGCACAACATCAGCAGCGAGGCCGCCGATGGCGTGGCCGAAGCGCGCGATGGCGTCGGGCTAACCCAGTTCGGTGTACGATTGGTGCAGGAGATGAACCGACTGGGAATGCTGGTCGACCTGGCGCACGTCAGCGAGGGCGGATTCTACCACACGCTAGAGATCAGCGCGCGGCCGGTGATCTTTTCTCATGGCAATGCCCGGGCACAGTGCGATCATCCGCGCAATCTGAGCGACGACCAGCTGCGGGCCCTGCGCGAGAACGGTGGGGTGATCGGGCTGTCGCTGGTGCCGATGTTCATCGACCCGACCCAGCCCACGCTCAAGCGCTTCCTTGACCATGTGGACCATGTGGTCAAGGTCGCCGGGATCGAGACCGTCGGTCTGGGAAGCGATTTTGACGGTGGCGGCACACTCTTGGAGGGCGTCGAAGACTATTGGCGGATCACCGAGGGATTGCAGGCGCGTGGCTATGGAGAGCCTGAGATTCGCCAGATACTGGGAGAAAACACCCGCCGTGTGCTGCAGGCGGCCATTGGCTAGGAGGGCAGGATGACGAGAGTGTGGGATGGGATAAAGATCGGTCGCCTGGAACTGCGCAACCGATTCATGCGCTCGGCCACCGCCGAGTACCTGGCCGATGCGGTCAGCGGCGCCCCCGATCCGCGACTGGCCGGCATGTACCGAGAGCTGGCCGTGGGCGAGGTGGCGTTGATCGTCACGGGGCACGTGTGCGTCAACCCGTCCGGCCGAACCAACCGCTGGATGGCCTCGATGGCCGACGATGCGCTGATCACGCCCTGGCGCAAGGTGATCCGGCCGGCGCAGGAGCAAGGCGCCAAGGTCGTGTTGCAGATCAACCATGGCGCTTCCAATATCGTGGGTGACGTGGTGGACGATCCGATCTCGCCCTCGGGAGTACAGACAAGGGAGGGGCTGACTCCGCGGGCCATGACCGAGCAGGAACTGCTGGATCTGATCGGCGACTATGGGAAGGCGGCGTGGCGCGCCAAAGAAGCCGGCTTTGACGGCGTTCAGATTCATGCCGCCCACGGCTATCTGATCAGCCAGTTCCTCTCGCCCTGGACCAACCAACGCGAGGATGCGTGGGGCGGCGATGCTGGGGGACGGGAGGCGTTCCTGCGGGAGGCTATCCAGAGCGTGCGCCAGCAGGTCGGCGACGACTATCCCGTCTGGGCGAAACTGGGGTTTGCGGGATCGGCCAAGAGTGGACTCACTTTTGATCTGGGAGCGCGAGCTGCCGCGCTTTGTGCTCAGGAAGGCGTCGAGTGTATCGAGTTGAGCCATGGCCTGGGCGTCCCCGAGTCGATCGACCTTTCGATCGACGTTGCCTATCGGACCATAGCGGCGGCGGCCCGGGAGGCCGTTGGGCCGCAGCAGCCCCTGGCGCTGGTGAGTGGCATGCGCAGCCTAGAGGCCATGAACGAGGTTGTGGACAGCGGCCTGGCGCAGATGGTCAGCCTCTGCCGACCCTTTATCGCGCAGCCGCATTTGGTGCGTGATCTACGCACGGGCGCTGGCAAAGTGGCCTGTGTGCGTTGCGACCGCTGCTATCGAGATACTGAGAATGGTGGATTGGGCTGCGCCAACAAGGTCGTTGGTCGACGCGTCGCAGCGATGGAAGAACAGGCCGCGAGCCAGTAGCATGAGTCCAGCGGAGGAGCTAGGGTGGATATTCGATTGGGAGACGGAGCATTCGGTACAGCGTTAACCTCGCGCGAGCGCTTTTTCCGCACGATGCACTATCAGCACGTCGACTATGTCAGCAATCTCGAGTTTGGCTATTGGGTGGAGCTCAAAGAGGATTGGATGGCCGAGGGACACCTGCCTCCCGAGATGCGCGATGCGGAGGGCAACATCCCCGACCGGCTGGTCGAGGAATACTTTGGCGTCGAGCAGTTCAACGGTGTACCCGCACGGACCGATGTGTATCCCCAGCGAGAAATCGAGATCATCGAACAGCGTGAGGGGCTGATCATCTACCGGGACGGGATCGGCGTTCTAATCCACGAGCGTGGCGAGGGCACCCGCACCATTCCTCACTTTCTCGAGTTTCCGATCACGGACCGCGCCACGTGGGAGGCCTTTCGCGACGAGTTCCTCGATGCCGATCGGTCGGGACGCATGCCGACCGAGGACGAGTTGGCACGGGCCGATGGTCTCTGCCGAGAGAGCGAGCTGCCGACACGGGTCAGCTTTGGCTCGTTCATCGGACGCATCCGCGATTGGATCGGCTTTGAGAATTTGGCCTACCTATCGGTCGACGATCCTGACCTGATCGAAGAGATGGTGGTGCATGTCTCCAACTTGATGCGCAAGGTTCTGCCGCCCATCCTGGCGCGCGGGCCGTTCGATCTGGCCACGGGCTGGGAGGACATTTGTTTTAACAGCGGACCTATCCTCAGCCCGCGCTTTTTCGCCCAGCGGATCATGCCGCACATCGCGCCTGTGATGCACTTGCTGCGGGAGCACGGCATCGATGTCATCTGGACCGACTGCGACGGCAATATCACCAAGCTGATTCCGATGTGGCTGGACGTGGGGCTCAATTGCATGTTCCCGCTAGAGGTTAATGCCGGTAACGATCCCGTAGCCCTCAAGGCAGAGTATGGTCGCGATCTGCTGATCGCCGGTGGGTTCAACAAGTTTGCGCTGCACGAGGGGCGGGCGGCGATCCTCAGCGAGTTGTTGCGTCTCGAGCCGTTGGTGGCCGACGGCGGGTTCATACCGCATGTGGACCATCGCTGCCCGGCCCAGGTCAATTGGGACGACTATTGCTACTACATGTGGGAAAAGTGCCATCTGCTGGGCTGGCCCGAGGAGCGCATCCGCCAGGCTCCGGCGCTGCGTGATTGGCGTCCCTAGGTCTCTCTGGGGCACTGGACAAGGGGTTGACCA
>Ga0180436_10006315_pt1 | contig 10307 bp, 7 predicted proteins | sample SS_ome_2_FD_132434 | JGI IMG/M metagenome (GOLD analysis project Ga0180436, IMG submission 132434) | Hypersaline lake sediment archaeal communities from the Salton Sea, California, USA - SS_3_S_2 metaG | ecosystem: Environmental > Aquatic > Non-marine Saline and Alkaline > Hypersaline > Sediment...
GCGGTCACGCTGGGTCTGGGTGTGCTCATCAGCATGTTCACCGCCGTAACCGTCACACGCACATTCATCCACACGGCCTTTGCCATCGGCGGCGAAAAGCTGCGCGAAAAGAAATGGCTGCTGGGCGTCTAGCCTGGAGAGGATGAGGAGGATATATGTTCAACCTTGTGCAAAAGCGCCGATGGTATTTTGTGATCTCGGCGTGCCTCATCGTTCCGGGCCTGATCGCCATGATCTACTCGGGCATCACCATCGGCTCGCCGTTCCGCCTGGGCATTGACTTTTCCGGCGGCTCGCTGCTGCAACTGGGGTATCAAGCACCGGTGACCCTCGAGCAGGCACAGCAGGCCGTGGCCGACGCCGGCTATCCGGATGCGGTCATCCAGATTGTGGACGGGGGCAGCTCGATCAGCATCCGCACCAAGCCGATGCAGGTGGAGCAAAAGGAAACCCTCAAGGCGCAGTTGTCGACCAGCCTGGGCGAGGCAACCGAGCTGTCGTTCGACAGCGTGGGCCCCACCGTTGGACAAGAGACGACGCGCGCGGCCGTGTTGGCCATCCTGGCCTCGTCGGTCGCCATCCTGATCTTTGTGGCCCTGGCCTTTCGCAAGATTCCCAACGCGTTCCGCTACGGCGTGTGCGCCGTGGCCAAGATGTTCCACGACGTGCTGGTGATCTTGGGTCTGGCGAGCATCATGGGCCTGTTTGCCGGCTGGGAGATTGATTCGTTGTTCCTGACGGCCACCGTCACGGTGGTGGGTTTCTCGGTGCAGGACGTGATCGTTGTGTTTGACCGCATCCGCGAGAATATCCAGCGTCGGCGCGGCGAGCCGTTCGAGACGATCGTCAATCGCAGCCTCTTGGAGACGCTGCACCGCTCGCTGGCCACGCAGCTCAATGCTATGTTCATCATGGTGGCCGTGATCCTGTTTGGCGGCGTCTCGATTCGCCAATTCATGGTCGTCATGCTGATCGGTATGGTCTCGGGCACCTATTCGTCGCTGTTCTTTGCCGTTCCGCTGCTGGTCTCTTGGGAAAAGGGCGAACTGGGCAAGCTGTTCAAGCGTAGCCAGTGAGCCGGGGCGAGCCAGCGACAACCTAGCCGACATTGAGACCCTCGCCGATTCGCGTCGCGAGGGTTTCGTCTCATACAACGGGGGCAGCATGGTCAGCTTTGATGCCAGGCTCTGGCAACGGGGAGGCAAGAGCGAAGAGCAGCGACGGACCGCCGTCGAGGTGATGCAGGCCGCACTGGAGGCGGTCGATCCCTATCAGGCCGTCCGGCGGCACCTGCGCTTGGATGGCGAGCAGCTAGTGACCGATGTGGCCAGCTATGACCTCGACGCTATCGAGCGGGTCTGGGTCGTAGGCGGCGGAAAGGCCGGGGCGCCGATGGTGCGCGCCGTCGAGGACCTGCTGGGCGAGCGGATCGGCGGAGGGCATGTCAATGTCAAGTATGGCCACGCGCTGTCGACGCACATCGTGCGCATTCAGGAGGCAGGCCATCCGGTGCCCGATCAGGCAGGCATCGACGGCTCATTGGCGATCGTCGACATCCTCGAGCAAGCGGGCGCCAATGACCTGGTGATCTGCCTCATCTCGGGCGGCGGATCGGCGCTGATGAGCCTTCCGATGCAGCCTGTGTCACTGGCGGACATGCAGACGCTCACAAGCCAGCTCTTGGCCGCCGGGGCGACGATCAACGAGATCAACGCCATCCGCAAGCACCTCGAGCAACTCAAAGGAGGACGCCTGGCCCAGTTGGCGCAGCCCGCGGCTGTGCTCTCGCTGATCCTGTCGGATGTGGTGGGCAATCCACTGGACGTCATCGCCTCGGGGCCGACGGTTCCCGATACGAGCACCTATCGCGATGCCTGGGCGATCATCGAACGCTACGGCCTGGCGCAAGAGATCCCAGGGACCATCGCCAAGGTGTTGCGATCGGGATGCGACGGTGGTCGACCCGACACCCCCAAGCCGGGCGATCCAGCGCTGGAACGCGCGCAGAACGTGATCATCGCCAGTAATAGCCTGGCTGCAGACGCCGCCCGACTCAAGGCGGAAGAACTTGGGCTCAACACGCTGTTCCTGACCAGCTACTTGCAGGGCGAGGCTCGCGAGATTGCGCAGGTGCTGGTAGCTATCGCTCGCGAGATCCGCGATTCCGGGTTGCCCGTTCCGGCGCCGGCCTGCGTCATCCTGGGCGGCGAGACCACGGTGACACTGCGCGGAAAGGGCAAGGGGGGGCGCAACCAAGAGATGGCGCTGGCGGCAGCGCTGGCCATGGAGGGCCTGGATGACTGCCTGATCGCCTGCCTGGCCACCGACGGAACTGACGGCCCCACCGATGCCACAGGTGGCGTCGCCGATGGTACCACTGTCCGACGGGGCCAGGATCTCGGGCTGGATGCCCATGCGCATCTGGGGAAGAACAACGCCTATCCCTATCTTGCTGCCATCAGCGACCTGCTGATGACTGGGCCAACGCAGACGAATGTCAACGACCTGGCGCTCATCTTTTGCTGGTAGACGAGGAGGAAGGTTATGCCGACCGTTCTGACCATGCTAGGAGCTCTCGTCAATCGCTTTGCTCTGGGGCGCGAGACCGACACCGCCATGATCGACGAACGCCTGCTCACCTACGATCTGGCATTGGCCAAGGGTGGCCGCGCCGTCAGCGCCAACGCGAGTTCGGTGCCGCGCAACAGCTTTGCGGCGAGCGCATCGAGCCGCGCCATGCCCTTCGATCGTCTGCTGCGATTGCTCGCCAACATGGCCCGTGTTCAGGCGGCCTTTCAGCGGAGCGTACATCTGGCCGGACGGCCCCACCAGACCCCGCCAATGGCGCCGCCGGAGGGCTCGGCAGAACAGATTCGGTCTTGGGCACTGGAACTGGGGGCGGATGTCGTCGGTTTCTGCCGGGTCACACCCGACCTGATCTTTGCGGACAAATCGGTCCCCTACCGTACGGCCATCGTGCTGGGGCAGCGCATGGCGACTGAGCAGATCGCCACGGCGCCGAGCCCCGACTGTATGATCGAAGTCATTCGCACCTATGGGGCTCTGGGCACGATGGTGAACCGACTGTCGAGGCGCATGGTCGCCTCCGGCTGGGACGCTGTGCCGGGTCCGGCGCTCGGCGGCGCGGTGAGCTATCCTTCGCTGGCGGTCGCGGCCGGATTGGGGACGTACGGTCGCCACGGTCTGCTGATCTCTTCCTACAACGGGGCCTGTCAGCGTTTGGCAGCGGTGTTCACCAACCTGGCGCTGGAGCCGACGACGAGCGAGGAATACGCTTGGGTGCCCCAGTTTTGCGCCCAGTGCGGCCGCTGCATCCGCGCCTGTCCGGCGGGGGCGATCCGAGAAGAACCGCTGCCTCGCGCGGCGGGGCACGCCAGTTGCGTGGAAAATGAGGCTTGCCTGGGCTATTTTGGGACCAACTATGGTTGCAGCGTGTGCATCAAGGTCTGTCCGTTCACGACGCGGGGATACGAGCGGGTGAAAGAGGGGTTTGGGGGGTAACCAGCGAGGCCGTGGGCTAGCAACGAGAGAATCCGCAGCGGACAAAGGTCCGGGCCCGATGCGCCGTTCAGGCGGACCCCAGCCCAGTGTCGTGGGCAGAGACAAGCTCTGCCCCTACCCCAGATGGTTGCATCAGGCGATCTGGGAAAACGCTCATTTGAGTAGACCAGGAAACGGGCTCGCCAACGTGACGATGGCGAGCCCGTTGTCATTCTGCGGATAGGCTGCGCTAGTAGGCGCCTCGCAGGGTGTCCTGGGCCTCTTCGAGGACCATGCCGGCATCGAGGTCCTGAGTGACGATCTCGATGACCGAGCGCAAATAGACTTCGCCAACCTTTTCCAGAACTGGCGATAGGCCGCCCGGAAGAATGACCAGTTCGGTCGGGGAATCGGAGAAGACAGTGGCGACGTCCTCGCCCACCGCCTCCTGGTACGCATCACTCTGAATCTGCGAGAGGCGCGGGGGCATGAATTGGCCAGAGGATTCCCAGCGGTCGGAAAGGTAGCGCAGGAACTTGAGCGCTTCTTGGCGGTTCTCACAGTCCTTGGTGACAAAGTAGCCCTCGACCAGACCGAGGGTCATGGGCTCGTTGGCGGTCGGCAGTGGGAGCATCTTCCACTCGACGGTCCACTTGTAAGGCGAGTCGAGGCCGCCGCGATTGCTGTACATGCCCAGCCAGAGGGCGCATCCGCCACGAATCTGGGCCTCGAATACCCCGCCGCGGCTGAATCGGCGCTTGACCTCTTGGGACTGGGGCATGACCATGTAGCGATTGGCCAGGTCCGAGTACCACTGCGTCGCCTCGATGGTCAGCGGATCGTCGAGGGTTGCCACGGTCGGCGAGCCCAGATCGTCGACAATTCGCCCACCATAGAGGTAGGCTAGGATGACGGGATCAAAAGAGTAGGTCGTCGGATCGCTGCAAAAGCCCCAAAGGTAGCCGCTGTCATTGTAGGGCAGGCCCTCGGGATAGTTCATCGCGTTGGCCAGGTCGAGAAACTGGAACATGTCCCATTGCCCCTCGGGCAAGGCCACCTCAAGAGCCAGCGCCTGATTGACGTTGGCATAGGTCACAAAGGTATCGATTCCCGCGGGCACGCCCCACTGCTGTCCGGAGACCTGTAGACCCTCCCAGACGCCTTCGTAATAGTCGTCCTTGATCTTGGTCCAGTCCTGGAGCTGGATATCATCGAACGGCACGATATAGCCGCCGTCGATGTACTCGAGGCCCTCCAGGCCAGCGCGAAAGATATCGACATTGCCGGAGCGGATATGGTCCCGGATCTGGTTGCCATAGCGCTGCGCGGTCACCAGTTCGATGGTGACATTGGGGTTGTCCTCGTGGTAGCTGTCAGCCAGCTCCTGCAGATCGACGGTCCCATCGCGAAAGGCCACGCGAAGCGTCACCGGCTCGGGGGTGGGGGCAAACAGCCCCTGCGAGCCACAGCCCACGGTGGGCAGGGCAAGGGCCAGGATGCAAAAGGTGAGTAGCAGACGCAGGGCACGTTTCATGGTGCAGCTCCTGAGTGACTGTGATCAGAGAATGTGCCCGTAGAGGATACCCGGCTTGTAGCCCGAGGTCAAGATACGCGACGTCCGCCAGTCGCAGTGGCAAATGCCACTTGAACTGGCGGGGCCAGGTGCTATAATCGTAGCAACACCCATGAGGAGGACACAATGTACCAAAAGATTATCATCATCGGGCGTCTGGGGCGCGATCCAGAGATGCGCTATACCCAAGGTGGCCAAGCGGTCACGTCGTTCTCGGTGGCGACCGACCGTCGCTGGACCGACAGCAACGGTCAGCAGCAGGAGCGAACGGTGTGGTTCCGGGTCAACGCCTGGCGCCGGCTGGCCGAGACCTGCAACCAGTATCTTTCCAAGGGGCGCCTGGTGATGGTCGAGGGCGAACTGGCGGAGCCCAAACCGTACCAGAGTCGCGACGGCGAGTGGCGCGCGTCGCTAGACATTACTGCGCGCCAGGTCAAGTTCCTGGGCGGCAGAAGCGACTCAGGTGGCGCGCCGGCAACGTCACAGCCCGGCGCTCCGGCCGGTCCCAGCGATGTAGGCGGCGGCGGGTCGATGGGCGAGGAAGAGATTCCCTTCTAGGGATTGTACGCCTTCAGGCCGCTGGTGATCGATCGTATGCCATGAGCGCAAGTGAGCGACCCCTCGGAAGCACCTCGGGGTGACAGCCTCGAGCGCATCAATGGTAGCGACCGTAGGGCACCAGCGGATGCCGAGCCGCACCTAGGGAGTGTGGGCACAAAGCCGCGAGTGGAGCGCCCCCCTCGGGAGTGCCTCGGGGTGACAGCCTCGAGCGCGCCGATGGTTGCGGCCGCAGGGCATCAGCCGATGATGAGCCGCACCTACCGCAGGGGGCCCGGTTGTCGGCCTAGGGCGCTGCGCTAGGCTACTATGTTATTGCGCCTCCGGCGTGCGAACACCAGAAGCGATGCGTAGTCGCGGGCTCTTCATCGGAGGCTGAATGAAGCGGCTCGTTCGGGAAAGCCTCAACACCCGCCAGGACACGTAACCTCCCGGAGCTTTTAGGCCTCCGGGAGGTTGGTGTTTGTTCGCAGCAGGCGAAAAGCCCGCTGTACGCCTACTGAAAGCGGCGCAGGCGGTAGATGACCGGCAATAGGATGCGGATGCCCGGTGGCGTCGATGTGGCGGTCGGCGTGATGCTCGGGATGGCCGTTCGCGTCGGCGTCGGGGTGACCGACGGAATCGGCGTAAAGGTCAGCGTGGGGGCTGGCGTAGGCCCACCTCCGGCGGGCACAAAGTCGATCTCGATGCGCGGCGAAAAGTCGGCCGAACCCTCGACCGCGTACACCTTGTGCGGCACGGTATCGCCTCCCTCGGCAATCAGCAGCAGGCTGATGGCATTGTTCTCGGTCCAGCCGGGACGGTTCACAACCTCTTGGATCAGACCTGTGAGTTCCGGCGAGCTGTACTCTCGGCCCACGACCCAACCCTGGTCCGATGTCACCGACCAAACGGCCGAGGCGGCGGTGCGCGGACGATCGGTCACCAACTCCCCGATCCGAAAGTCCTCCGAGTCATCGGTATCGTCGGCGTGGATGCGACAAGTCATGTTCTTATAGACCGATTCGGATGAGGTCAGGTAGAGGCGCGCTCGCTGAATGGTGGCGCCTTGTGGGATCGAGAGACCGAAAAAGCGCGCGCCGATATGATAGCGCTCGTTGGCCCCCGCAAGCAGTTCGGGTGAGTCGCGAAAGTTGGACGTGCCCTCGACATAGGTGTCGTCATCGCCAAAGAGCACGCGCTTGACGATGTTCTGCTGGGGAATGCCGCTGACGCCGCGCATCACTACGCCGTTGAGGATCGGCGGCAGACTGGTCTTTCCCTCAAAGACGATGTCCAACTGGTCATCGCTGACATGAACCGTCTGCGTGATGACGTGCGCCGCATAGTGACCCACGGCGTCATAGACGTCGACATTGGGGATCAACACCTCGTTGGCCGTTCCCGGCTCGAGGCGGATGTCAAAGACACGTGCGCCGCTGCTCATCGCCTGCCATTCGGCAAAGCGGAACTGGACCTCGATCTCCATCGAGACATAGCCGCTATTGAGCCAACACCCCACCCCCGAGATGTCGCGGCGCTGCGACTGGTAAAGCCAGTCATCCTCAGTGCCAGCGATGTCGCCACTGGTGGCGCTGGGATAGCCATCGACAAAGCCATAATACTGGTGCGCCATCTCGCGATCGGGATACCACCAGAGCCCATCGGCGTCCAGCCGCGAGTTCTGGCTGCCGCAGTTCAGAGCGCGCGTGATGGCCAGGGCTGTCTCCTCACCCCAGGCGATCTGGCCATCGACCACCGCATAGGGCCGCATGTAGATCGCCTCGGCGTCCGCCGGCACCGTCACTGAGGTGCTGTGGAAATAGCCGGGGTCCTGCTTCCAGGTTTGGAACGCGGTACGGTAGCGATAGGCTTTCGAGATGGGGCGCGAGACCGTGTCCCAAAAGACGCAAGTGCGCTCGATGTTGAGGCCGCCGCCCACGTACCAGCGCATGGGTACCTCGGCAAAGGGAGCCGTCAGCTTGGGCCAGCCCTCCATATAGATCTCGATATCCTGGGCCTGCGCCGACGTTCCAGCCGCCGTGACGCCACGGACAGCCCGCGACAGGCCGACAACAAGACCCAACAGCATGGCGAGGGCCATAAAACAGCGTGCTTGACGTGTCATTCGCAAAAGCACTCCTTGGTCGTGGTTCCGGATACCCCATGGAAACTCGAGCCGTCTATCTGGACGTCGCAGCGACCTCCAGGATACGCAGTTCTCGGCAAGTTGACGCACCAGAGACGCCTGACTACCATCGCTTCATGCTATCGCATTTGGTTCCGGGCATCTTGCTGCTCTGCGGCCCAATACGGGTCGGCAAAACCACACTGTGCCAGCGTTGGCTCTGCGCGGCGCGCAAGGCTGGTTGGCGGGTGGGCGGCATCCTGGCGCCCGCTCGCTGGGATGACGGCAGCAAGAAGAACGGCATCAATGTCATCGACCTGGAAACGGGCGAACGTCACCAGCTTGCGACGATCGTGCATCAACGGTCTGCCGCTACGGTCGGCGAGTACTGCTTTTGCCAGTCCAGCACGCGCTGGGCACTGGATGGCCTGCTTCGGGCGCTGAGAAGCCCTCTGGACCTGGTCATCATCGACGAGATTGGCCGCCTCGAACTCGAGCATGGCGGCGGCTATGCACCAGCGCTGGACGCCATCGCCAACGCCCAGTGCAAACGCGTGCTGATCATCGTGCGCGACAGCCTGGCGGACGCCCTGGCGGAGCGCCTTGCACCCCTGCCCTGTCGACGCATCGACGTTTCACCGGCCGTGCGCGATGTCTTGGCCGAGAGCGGCATCGAGATACTGCGCTAGAACCCCTGGCGTGCCTAGCTCTGTAGACTCTGCACGATCCGCTCGTACCGTTGGACCAGCTCTGAGGCCTGCTCGTCAGAGCCGGCTTGAGCCAGGATTTGGAACAGCGGTCGATCAGGATCGGGAAGCAGTAGGACCCATTCGCCATCACCCAGCTCGATCTTGACGCCGTCAATCTGCTTACCCAAGCGCCCCTTGTATTGCTGATTGAGCAACCGCATCACGGTCCCCTTCGAGTCCCAGGGACAATCGGCGGCACCTTCGCTCATGTGGTACTCGGGGACGGCCGAGATGGCGTCCGATAGATCGCCCAGTTTGGCCGAAAACTCGATCAGCTTGGCGATGGTCATCATGCCATCGACCACCGGCTGGAACTGCGGCCAGATGAACGAGCCGCCGCGATCCGCGGCCAGAATCACATCGGGCCGATTCGCGGCTTCCATCAGCGCCTGTATGCTGGCGCGTGTGCGAACAACCTGACCACCATATTGCCGCGCGATCTGTTCAAAGACCGTCGGAAGGGTCACCGGCACCGCGATGGTTCCCCCACCGTGCGTGCGCAATGCCTGGATGGCCACCGCAGCGCAGAGCGTGATGGGCGGAACGATGCGCCCTTCTCGCTCGATGATGAAAACACGCTCGCCGCCGACGTCCAATCGCGCACCCATTGAGGACGAGAGCACACCGGTAATGGCGGCCAACTGCTCCAGCTCTTTGCGCAGCTCTGTGGCCGGAATCGACATGCGCGCCTCGTCTACCGATTCGTTCAGAGCGGCCACGCGGCAGTTGAGCTTTGTAAGAATGGCGGGCAACACTTGTGAGGTGGGTGCGTTGGCAAAATCGAGGGCCACATAGGGCCTGGCGGCGCGAATCGCATCCACATCCAGGGCATCCAGAAAGGCCTCGGAATAGCGCTCGACCACATGCGCCGCATAGTCAATCGTGCCGATCTCGTCCAGGTAGACCCGGCGAAAGTCCTCGCGGAAAAAGACCTTTTCGATATTGCGCTCTTCCGATTTCCGCAGGTCCTGGCCGTTCTCGTCAAAGAACTTTATGTCGACCACGCGACTGTCGTAGGGACTCAGACGGACGTGCATACCGCCGCAGGCATCGCTGATGCGGGTGATGTAGCGGGCCACTGGGATGGGGCTCGAGCGCAGGTCGACGACGTTGACGCCCGACGACGGCAACCCCGAGATAACCCCCCGCTTGAGCATTCGCGGCGAGCGGTGTGGGTCTCGGTTGATCGTCACGGTCGAACCCTTGGCCATGGTGGCGCCGAACGCGGCCCCCAAACGCGCCGCTAGTTCGGGGGTCAGGTCGATATTGACCAGCCCCGTGACACCATAGCGCCCAAACAGCACATGTCGCCCCTGGGCGCCCCAGATGATGCTGCTGTTAACCGTTGCGCCGCCCTCGACCTCTTTGCGAGGCCAAATCTTGACCGAGGGGTGGATCACGGCGCCCTCGCCGATCACCGAAGAGTCGCCGACGACAGCGCCCTCAAACACCACGGCCTTGCGCTTGATGTTGCACTGTTGGCCAATGATGGCACCGCGCAGTTCGGCGCTCTCGCCAACATAACAGTTGCGCCATACGACGCTGCGCTCGAGATGGGCAAAGCGATCGATGACGGTATAGTCCTGGATGACCGTCGGGCCATGCACAATGACCCCCTGCTTGAGCTGGACGCCCTTGCCCAGGTGCACCGCGCCATAGAGTTGGGCATCGGGCGCGACCTGCACGCCCTCCCCACGGTGGACCCGATCGCCCCAATAGACACCTTCGACCCCCACCTTGACCTTGCCCTCGAGTATGTCGCGCGTGGCGCGCATATACTCGCTCAGGTTGCCGACATCGCACCAGTAGCCGTCGGCGA
>Ga0180436_10006316_pt1 | contig 10307 bp, 12 predicted proteins | sample SS_ome_2_FD_132434 | JGI IMG/M metagenome (GOLD analysis project Ga0180436, IMG submission 132434) | Hypersaline lake sediment archaeal communities from the Salton Sea, California, USA - SS_3_S_2 metaG | ecosystem: Environmental > Aquatic > Non-marine Saline and Alkaline > Hypersaline >...
AAAATCAGCATCGCTCTCAGAAATGTTTTAGATTCCATCAGTTTTGGGTGTTTGATGAATAATTTAATCAGCGGTGTCATAAAATTCGTTTTTAGATTAAAAACATTACTCATAGCAGCCTCCTTTCTTAGTATTTCAGTAAATCACATCTTCGTTTCCTCAGGAATCCTTTGATCTGTTTCTTTTACTGCTCTTTCAAACCAAGCCTTATCAGGATATCTACGGAGGATGATTTCCATCAAAAGACCTATCAGGGCTAAAGCAAGAAGTGTTAGCCCAAAACGGAGAAGAGTAAACGATATGCCCAAAAATTTAATTTCAATCATAAGTTGAGGAATTTTCAATGCAGCCCACGACCCTAGAAAAATAACCATATTGGTGATACTTGCACCTTTTCTAATTAATGTAGCTGTCATCGGAAACGCCACATATAATGGACCTGTTGGTAAAGTGCCTAAAACAAGAGCAATCACTGCGCCTTTTATCCCCGAACCGTTACCTAACCATTTCTGAATTTTATCTTTCGGAATCCATATTTCCATCAAGCCCATAAGAATGAAAACCGGCGGCATGATCAGTGCCATTTCTTTGAAGTAATCCCATGTAACCAAAGATGATCGAACTGCTGTATCGGGCATCCAAATTGCTAGCCCGATAAATACAAGCAGGACCCAAGTTGGGGCTATGAATTTCTTAATTGTTTTCATGACAGCAGCACCCCCATTACCCCAGCTATACCCAGCGCCGCAAGAAACCCAAATCCATTACGAAGAAGAGTGAATTTCTTGCCGAGTTCCTTTACTTCCATTGGCGCTGTCACAATTCCAACCATTACCAGCGTTGTCACAAACGCCGAGATAGTCATTACAGTTGCCCCAGAACGTAGCAGTGATCCAGCAAGCGGAAATGCGACCAAAGATGGGATCAACGTAATTGCTCCAATAATAGAAGCAAAAATTGTTGCTGTAAATCCAGCCTCTGAACCGACTAGCTTCGTTATTGTTTCGGGAGTCAATATTCCAAGGGTCAATCCCACAATACCAAGCACAGTTAATAAGCTGGGAGCAGATTTTAAGAACGCTTTGCCTGCTATCTTGAACGCTTTTTTTGTTTTTTCTTTACTTTTTACCAGCGAAGCAATCAAGCCGATAGCAAGCAAGCTGTAAATTGTTATGATTGTAGCCATGTTATCACCTCGCTAATTTGGTACTTTAATCTGGACTCCCATTAACCTGGCTCCGTTTGTTGATTCCATTGATAATAGGGCAGGTTCTGTTATAAAGACCTGGTTTTCATTCAAAACGGCAGTTTCATCATTTTTTTTGAGCAACACTTCACCTTTGACAACATAGAACATGACATAGGTGTCCATTTGACATTCGGGAATTTTTCCACCTGGCTCAAGATCAATAACACGTGTTTTGAATAGCTCATTTTGAAAGAAAACATTAACCTGTCTATTCTCATATCCTTGCGCATCCAAATCTATTAAATCAAATATTTCCATTCATCTTTTCCTCACTTTCATTTTTTTACCATAGTCAATCGCGTCTTTTGGACATATAAGTTTGCAATTATAACATTGATGACATAATTTTGGACTAATTTCAGCCTTTCTATTTTGTTGTGATACAAAAATTGCTTTTGATGGGCATGTTGTTTCACATAATTTACATCCAACACATTTATCTAAATTGACCCTTCTTGATAAGTAAGCAAACCTTCCTGTAAGACTTTGCAATACGCCAAAAGGACATAGCTTATTATGAAAAACTTCTGGTTTGTATCTTAAAGTTACGAGTACAGAAAGTATTAATAAATACGATAGAACAGGAACATCACCGCCAGTAATTTTTTTTATTACTGCCATCGCAAAAAACATAGCTATTAATAACACCCATCCTACCCAGCCATTTTCAAGCCACTTAGGAGAGTCTTTAAGTTTAATATTGAATTTATTCAATAATGACTCTGTACCAATCATCAGTGTATTCATTGGGCAAATCCATCCACAAAATATTCTACCAAAGAATAATGCTGCAACTAAGCTTACTCCAAAGATACCTAACCAGAGAATCGGAGTTCCTTTTATCATTATGAAAATAAATAATCCTAAAAAATAATTCGTATTATATTAATCTGTAATCGTTTTGAATTCACTCTTTATCCTCCAAATCAAACGATATCAAGGGCATCATACCTGCCAATAAGCTTTTCAATACGAGCTTTTCTGGCTTTAAGTATTTTTACCCATTGATGCAATTCTACTTTTCCGGCTCCTGTAATCTCATACACTCTTCGCTTAGGTCCTGGACCGCCTTCTTCCCACTTCGATGTTACTAGGTTTTCGCTTTCCATTTTTCTTAAGGTTCGATACATCGTACTAACATTCAGATCATCTTCAGAAAATCCGAAGGATGCCAGTTGTTCAACAAGTCCATATCCGTAGCCAATCTCATTGTACAATAGCAACAGTAGACAAACCTCTAAGAATCTTTCCATATGCTGAGGCTTGCCATTGCAGAATAATGCCCCTTTACCTTTCAAAGTACCACCTCCGCTAAACTATATTCATTATGTATATAGTCTTATCGAACTTAGTGTATGCGTTGTTGCCTGATATGTCAATAAAAAAATATCTTGTGTATTTGTAAAGTCGATTATTTAATAGTCCTCTTGTATCACAGTAAGTGTCTTTCTCCCTACTGATTTTGATACAAAAATAAATAGCCCTCTGCGGCGCGAGTTTGCCGAGAAAGACTTGAAATAAGGTTTCCAAGAAAAACACAATCTACCTGCGGAGTCTCCGAGGTTCTTGTTCTGCTTATTCAATTGTAAGATTGACCCTGCACAATAATCACAAGAAGAAACATTAAAAAAGTATGATTGATTTTAAAGGTTTAGGCAATGGCTCCAAAATACTTGGATGCTATACCTCTGCCGTATCATCTTTGCTTTTATACTCAACTCGCCCGCTTTTGACGCGACAACTCCTTCCTTCTGGGTTTCTTGTGGCACTTCGGATAGTTCAAAAACGGCGTTTCTTGACTGAATAGGGTACCCAGATCTGAACATTTTATTTGGACAGTTCAGGTCTAGGTACCTTTTTTGTGTCCAAAAGCCCACTGTTTCCGGCCTTTTTTAAACCATTGACATTTTTTGTGTCCAGGTCATTTTGTAGTAAACATTCAAATTTTGCTCTGCAAAAAGCCAAATTCGAGACTTCTGAACCCCTTTGTCCAATTCAACTACCCCTTTTGTTGATCAAAATACGCCTGTTCATAGGCATTTGGCGTCTTATATCGTAGTGTGATATGTGGACGTTCATTATTATATCGCATCATATATTCATTTACGCTTTCCTCAAAGTCTCTTACCGAGCGATATCGAACCCGATATAGTTCTTCCTTTTTAAGTGATGCAAAGAAAGATTCCATAACGGCATTGTGGCATGGCTTGCCGGACGGGGAAAACGATTGCGTAATGCCTAGCGAGATGAGCAGATTTCTAAATGAATAGGCAGCATATTGCACGCCCCTGTCACTATGAAAAGTCAGATCTCTTCCTGGCAGTCTTTCCTTGTAAGCCTTCTTAAATGTTGCTGTAATCAATTGAGCACTATGCTTCTTTGACATCTTATAGCTGATCACCTTTCTGGAATACAGATCAATGATTACGCATATATGCCATGTTGTATTAAATAGTCTAAAATACGTTACATCACTAACCCATATCTGATTCGGTGCATTCGCAGTGAAATTCAACTTCAACGCATCCGTTTTCCTTTCCAATAAACTCAAACGCCTATGCTGCTTTTTGGTGTCACTTCGAACACTTTGAAGATTCATAGATTGCATTAACTCTGCAACCATTTCATCAGTTGTTCTAATACCCCTTGATTTCAGTACAGCTCTTTTTTTTCTGGCGCCATAAATCTGATTGCTTTCTTCAAATACTTCGCGTATTGATTTACTCAAGTCTTCTCTGCGATCCCGATAACTGTTCATATCTTTTTTATTTCGCAATACGTGGTTATATAGTGTTCCTCTCGGAACATCCAGCGAGTCACACAATACATGGACACTGTATTGCCCATATAGCTTTTCCAGTTCTCTCAATTTGATTTGGAGCGGCGAAGATAAAGTACAATCCACAGTTTGAAGAACTTCAACTATATTTTCAAGTCGATCTATGCGCTTTTTCTGCTTGGCATAGTTTACAGCACTAACCTCACTTTCTAATGCAGTTCCGACCACTTTGTAAGATTTAGTCCATGAGTAGAATGTACTTCGAGGCACGCCAGACTGAAGACATATGATTGAAGCTGATTCTCCATTAAAATACCTTTTCACCAATTTCCTCTTCTGCTCTTCTGCATAACTTGTTTTCATAAAAAAACCTCCATAAGTTTTATAGAGGTTTACTATATCAGATGCGAAATATTGGCACCGCCTAATATCTGATTATTTCATCCTTTCTTACGTTTTACAAGCGCCGTTGACAGTGAAATTTGCAAAATATTTCACACACGTCCATCATCCTCATCAACAGAAAACATATCATCTTCATTAACATCCGAATATTCATTCTCATATGACATGTCGAATTTATTCGTGTATAGCCTTGACCATTTTAGTGCCGCTTTCATTCTTTTGTTGTATGCGATTAGCATAGCTTCGGCATACCCAAGAGACCCAGCTTTTCTTTCTTTTGCAGTACGCCCGATTTCTCTAGGAGAGAAAATGCCGACTTTGTCTTTGAATATGTCATCCCTCAGATTTTCGCCAAAGGCTACCACCAAGTGGGCAATCCCCTTTAACATATTGGAGGACAAGGAATTCATATCACCCTCCCAAGTGCCAATACATAAACGAAGAGCTCGGTCTAAGACGTGAAAGCCGTACTTTTGATAAATATATCCAAGTGTAGCGACCGCACATATGCCTCCCGGAACTTTATTTGATGTGATAGAAAGTCCGTACGATTCAACCAAAGATTTAATAATAAGCTGGTCATCATTACCCGCTTCCACATTTGCCATGAAAATTTCATAAGGTAGCAAATATCTGATATATTTTTGCTGATTGGCGAAAATATCAGCTTCCTGAACATAGTCCAAGTCATCATAAATCATACACCAGACTGGCGTTTCTCGGGAACCTGATATAGTTGCGACAATTTCGATTGTATGCTGACCATTAAAAACATAATTTATCCCGTTACGGCGGCTGACCTTCACAGGGTTAATTTGATAAAGATCGAAGTTTTCCGCTGTTCGCTGAATATGGGAAGCCGATAAATTGCGCTGATATTCCTGATTAGATACCAGATTTTTAATGGGTAACTGTTCAAAGTGAACTTTTGGTACATAAATACTCAGGTCTTCCATTATTCCCCCTCCTTTACCATCGAAAGCACAGAGTCAACCGTCGATTGCAGACGGTTTAATTCAAATACAAACCTTTGACGCGCGCTACCTGAAATCTCCTCAAAATCAGCCGTGGCGCGTGTTCTTTCGATCGAACTAATCCATGATGGAATCGTAAATACAAGACTTAGTATCTCCGTATCCGGATCATATTCGGGCATATTTTTTACTGAACTTTCAGGTAGTGACGGGTACTCCTGTTTTTTTGCCCTTTGTCTTTTCGGAACTATATTTCTCGTGTCCGAATAACCGACATCACCCTTCAATAATTCTGCACTCACGCTCCGAATATCCGAAGGTGATAGTCGGGAAAGTTCAAGAATGTTTTCCTGTGAGATTTTGATTTGCCCGGATAAAATCTTAGGCGCCAACTCCGGATCTACTCTTGAGAGAGAGTCAATCGCATTTGCGTATGTACCATATTTGTCAACTGTTCCGTGTGAAATACGATACTCCTTGCCAAGACGCTCGCTTGTACGGTATGCTGTTTCTTCAAAAAGTGGTTCGGCCAACATTTTTGGTCTAACCTCTTTTCTTGTATATTGGTTTGTTCCAACAGCATTATGGGCACCGATGATTTTCTCCATTGTGTATCTTTTCCCGATTAAATACCGACGTGACTCGTCCGTTAGATTGCGACGCCCAAGTTGGTTTGCACATATCCACGCGATCGCTTCCTCTCTGCTTCTTAAGAAAATATGGACTATTTTAAACGGAATCTGCTGGCGGGTGCAAATCTCATACCGGTTGTGACCATCAAGAATGGTTTTATTCCAAACGCTAAGAGGCTCTCGGCATCCATCCTGGAGTATGTTTTCTTCAAGCTGCTTTCGCTCATTTGTTAGAAGTGGCGGAATGAGGTTTTTAAATTCTTCGTCTATTTTCAGAATATAGATGTCATATTGAGTCATTTTATCCCCTCATTTCGTAAGTAGGCATGGCCTCTGAAATGCAAAACTGCGCTACCCCTTCATTTTTAACGACTTCGCCAAAAATACGGTACGAATAATCATCGATCCAATCAGCACACAGACTGCGCAAATTTTGTATTAACGCTTTACTATGAATCTCAAAGCATTGCTTATCGTTAAAACGCGCTTGCGGTAGGCGATAGGCTCTTTGATCATCCCGTTCGCTGCGGAGGATAACGATTGTACGGTCTTTAGGATTGATAAGAAGCAATATGTATTTCGGGCAGCCAATAGCGTAAATCGTTCTTTTGTATATTCGCATCCTGCCTTTTTTCAGATCAATCAATATAGCCGGGCGGGCTGAGTTTTTATTCATGACCGGCTACCTCCTCATTCTGTGACTCTGCAACGGTATTCTCCGATTCCGTTAATGATTCACTACTCACACTAAAGACTGTGTACCCCTTAAAGGTATTCACCTGCAGTCTTTTGCGATGTTCTTCCACAGACAATCCGAATTGATTTTTCCACTCCACAGGGAATATAGGTGTGCGGGATGCCTTTGGTTTTCCTCCTTCGATAGTATAGCGTTGAAATATTTCCACTCCTTTAAGATCGAAAGTGAACAAATATTCATCGCCGCTCCGAACCAATTTACCAAGCAGTTTATAACGATAATCTGGATTCCATCCCATTAAATCGATGATCATGGCAAAGAAAACCCGGCAGATTACTTGTTTTGGTTTCCTTTTCCCGCCCATTGTACACCAAACGAATGAATCCTTTTCATCCTCGCTGCTGGGACGGATGACGAGTTTATGTTCATTCTGATTAACAAGAATTTGCACATACTCCACTTCGGGTAGACGTTTCAAGCATGCAGTGTTCAGTGAAACCTTTTGGTTGTTAAAAGTAATAGAGGGCTCTCGAATATGAGCAAAAAATTCGCCGCGAACCACCTGATACCCATCATAACTAAAGGATTCATCAATTATGAAATCTTCTTCGAGTTTCTCAGTTATCAAATTTTCTTTATTTCTAAGATCATTGGTTTCAAGTGCACTATACCCCGGTTCCATCATCCGCACCCCTTTGCTCCATATCATTAATCATCTGTTTTATGCTCCTGGAAATAATTTTAGGATCGGTTACATTGATATCCGACTTACTGTTATATGACTGTCCTTCCACAGCGATATTCCACATGCCGTCTTTGTCTATGGCGGCTAATTCCCGCGCTTGTGAATGTCGGTAATAGTTGTTGCCGAAATTGCCCGCCCACGAAGGCGGAAAAGCAACAACGGTATTTTTTTGGCTTGTGTTAACAGGACAGTTATTATCATTAAAACATATTTCATTCGAAAGGTCGGGAATGAATATTTCAGTATCCCTCATGTCAAAAAGCACAATAGATTCATTATCCTTTTGTCTGCGTACACCACGAACACGGTATCTCAGTTCCGTGTGCCAGCCAAATATCTCATATATAGTACTCAGATATGCCGCGCCACTAATATCACGCGGATTGTAGTTTGCTTCGTTGATTTTTGCCCATCTGACAGCGTTTCTGAACTCCTTAGCACAAGGCCGAACCGCAAGCAGGTGCTCATGCGGATGTATCAGCATTTCTACATACAGTTCTTTTTTAAATTTTCGAATGCATTCTGTGCTGAACCAGATATTATTAGTTGAAAGTGTAACGCACAATTTACGGGCAGTATCAAAATATTGAGAACGGGTTACCTCAAACCCGCGCAAATCGAAATCGCCAAATTGAACCTCTACCTCTATAGGTCCTGATTCAAGTTTATCTTTTTCGTCAAATACACTTTCGGAGGCTGCACGGTAATTCTCGGCACTGAAAGCCGCCCAACGTGGATTAATAGAAACAAACCCTTTCAGTGCACCTTCTGCAATAACCTGCAATTCGGGAAGTATACCTTTGTTCCCATATTTTGCATTGCTTATCAAACGCTGAACCGCAATAAAGTCATCTCGTGAAACGATGGCTTCATGATTGTTCTTTCTTGTATATTGGTTGTGATTATTTTTGTTTTTTCGCGACAAATGGTCAAGATAGCTCGGAGTCCATGTCTTACGTGCAAGTATATCGCCACAATGCCTTTCGTTTTGTAAGATTTGCAAAATTGAACCTGGTGCCCATGCTGTATTGCCCTTTTTCGTTCTCCGCTTTAGGGATGAAAGCATTTCTGCTATTTGGCGGCAGGTGCAGCCATACAAATACATAAAGAAAATCAGCCGCACGGTTTTTGCCTCTTCCGGATTAATTACAAGGTTGCCATCCTCGTCCTGATCATAACCAAGCAATGGAGGAGTTAAAAAAATACCTCTCCGAAACCGCTTTTCAATTGAATCATTTGCAACCCTGCTTTTAATATGCGATTCTTCTTGCGCCAATGTGGACATAAAAGAAAGACTCATCTCGCTGCTGTCATTCAATGTATAGATACTTTCCATTTCGAAGAAAATCCCCACAGCAGGTTTCAAAGCTGCCAGTTGCCGCACATATCCGATGCAATCAACAACATTGCGGGCAAATCGTGAAACACTCTTCGTAACAATTAAGTCAATCCTACCTGCTTTGCAATCCTCAATCATTTTAATAAAAGCGTCACGGTGTTTAAGTGATGTCCCGGATATTCCTTCATCAGCATAAATATTAACCAATTTCCACTTTATGTGACGATTCAGCATTTCTGTGTAATGAACTTTTTGCAACTCAAACGATGATGTTTGTCTTGGATCATCGGTGGACACACGAACATAAAAAGCGACGCGTTTTTCATTTTCATCCTCAAAAAAGTTTTCCTGTGGTGTTGCAGGAATCATATCAATATCGTCAGGAATCGCGCCCTGATATTTTGCGCGTATTTTTTCTTTTCTATTTTCAACAGTTATCTTCGACGGTTGATTGTCCTGCAATGCAAATCCTCCTTAATAAAGTAGAATACTGTTATTGTATGGAGATTTTGCGCAAAGAAAATTCACCAAAGGTGAACTGTTTTACCGCTGGTTAATCTTACGAAAAATTTTTCTATGCCTCTTATAAATAGGGGTGAAGACATCTATTGTCACGTAAACTTCTCTTGGTCGTAGAAGCTATCTCAAAAATAATGCGCCTCTCGTAGTTATTGCAATCATTGATAAGCTGTACCAAATCGCAGTAGTATTCAATTGAATCGTTGGTTTGATTACCATTCAGCAAGGCATCTACTGTAACGCCTAGCGCATTGGCAATTAGGATTAGAGTGGAAAGGCTGGCCTTTTTTGTCGCGGTTTCGATTAGGCTTATGTACGGCACAGACATATCAATCTGCTCAGCAAGTTCAGCTTGAGACATACCTTTTACACGGCGAATCTCCTTGACCCTTCGGCCGATTTGATTAAAATTAACTGACATAAAAATAATCCTCCAATTGTGTATGATTTTTTATTTCGCACAATGGAGGACGTTTTGTTTTGGCACAGAATTCATCACATCGTTTATGTTGATTTTATATTGTCCCTACACGAAGAATGTCAAGATACGCGGCATAGGAAAAGGTCCTGTTACGCTGATCACCGGAGTTTTGCACAAGAATACCCATTTCAGAAAGTCGCCGAATAGAATCGGATACTGTTTTAAATGTGGTATCCAAAGCTGCCGCCGTCTTTTTAATTTCTATTATGGGGTGCTCTTCAATGTAAGCGAATAGGCGAAGAGCTGTTTTAGCAGCACGCCCCATACCGTTGATGGTGACGGAATTTTTGTCATGGAGCATTGTTAGTTTATCAATGGTTTCCGTTGCATCCTTGGCAGATTCGTAAATAGCCTGCAAGAAAAATTTTATCCACTGCTCATAGTTCCCGTTGCGGCGCACCTCACTCAAGCGGTCGTAATATTCAATGCGGTTTTTTTTCAAAAAATATGAAATATATAGCGCTGGAGTTGTCAGCACGTCTTTTTC
>Ga0180436_10006321_pt1 | contig 10304 bp, 9 predicted proteins | sample SS_ome_2_FD_132434 | JGI IMG/M metagenome (GOLD analysis project Ga0180436, IMG submission 132434) | Hypersaline lake sediment archaeal communities from the Salton Sea, California, USA - SS_3_S_2 metaG | ecosystem: Environmental > Aquatic > Non-marine Saline and Alkaline > Hypersaline > Sediment...
AAAAAACGGTCTATAAAGCCGCGACTCCCCCGTTGTGGTATCAATGCTAACGCTAAGGGAATACATACTGCTTCATACCACCCGGGCCAAGGAGCGGCCCATTCATTTTGATTTTCAACCAGTTAAAACCCTGGGGCCTCCAGCAGCCAGCAAGCGCAGGGTACCGAAAACCACCAGCCGGCTTGACACTACTTCCCCTGATCACGTAATTTATACCTGTCGTGGTGAACAGCTTTCCTACTCCAGAGGAAGCCCCTGTTATCCGGAACATTCCAGCGCCCACGGCATTGCCCGGTACGCCTAATCCAAACTCAAAAATGACCTCCTTAGGAGGCCTTAACAGGATTATGAAACGTCGGACATTCCTCAAACTTACCGGACTGGGCAGTATCTCCTTTGCCGCCGGCTGCAGTCCGGAACCTTCCAAAACGCTCTATTCGTTGGTCCAGGCGCCGGAAGACACGGTCACCGGACAGGCCACCTGGTACGCCTCAACCTGCCGGGAGTGCCCGGCCGGGTGCGGTGTTCTGGCCAAAAACCGTGAAGGCCGGGTGATCAAACTGGAAGGCAACCCGCTGCACCCCATCAACCAGGGCAGCCTCTGCCTGCGCGGCCAGGCCGCCCTGCAGGGAATCTACAATCCCGACCGGCTGACCATGCCCCGGATAAAAGACGGCGGCGGGTTTCAGCTCATCGGCTGGGAGGAGGCCCGGAAACGATTGCAGGAGGCCCTGCAAACTGCCACCCAAAGCGACGGGGCGCACGTGCGCCTGCTCAGCGAGGTGGTGGGCGCCACCCAGGCCCGGCTGTTTGCTGAGGCAATGGAAGCCCTGAACGGTGCCCCGCCCCTCTTTTACGAAGCCTTTGCCTATGAAAACCTGCGCTTTGCCAACCAGGAAGTGTTCGGCTTTGCAGGCCTGCCGGCCTACGGCCTGGAGCGGGCCGACCTGCTGCTCTCCTTTGGCGCCGATTTCCTGGAAACCTGGCTTTCACCGGTGGAGTACGCCCGCAAGTTCAAGGAGATGCACGGCGTTTACGGCCATGCCAAAGGCAGGTTTGTGGCTGTCGCCCCCTTTCGCGGGTTGACCTCGGCCAATGCCGATGAGTGGCTGGGCTGCCACCCCGGCGGCGAGGCGGCCGTGGCTCTGGGCCTGGTGCATGCGGCGCTCAGCCAGGGAAGGGGCCTGGAACTGCCCGCCGAATTACGGGACAGCCTGGCCCACTTGCTGACCGGCTACACCATGTCCAGGGTCAGCGATCTGAGCGGTATTCCCCAGGCACGCCTCGCGGCTCTTAAGGAAGCGCTGTTGGCGGCCCGCCGGCCCCTGATACTTGGCAGCGGCGTAACCAACGGCACCCTTAACGGTCGCCAAACCGACATGGCCGCCAACCTGCTGAACTGGATCCTGGACCCCGATTTGCGCCGGGTGGATTTCACCCGCCCCCACCGGGTAGCCGCAGCGGCACCGCGTTCGGACCTGGAGGCTTTCTGGTCGGACCTTGCCGCCGGTCAGGGCCGGGTGCTGCTGCTCAACAACACCAACCCGGCCTACAGCATGCCCCCCGCCGCCGATATCCCATCCATTCTACAGCGCGATGACCTGTTTGTGGTCAGTTTCAGTAATTTCATGGATGAAACCAGCCAATGGGCCGATCTGGTTTTGCCGGTTAAAATGGCCCTGGAAACCTGGGATGAATATGGCGGCCACCCTGGAATCACCAGCCTTCTGCAGCCGGCTATGGGCCACCTGTACGATCTGCCCTCCCTCGGCGACCTGCTTTTGGCGTGTGCCTTTACCGGGCAACCCCCGGCCGCGGACTATAAACAATACTTGCTCAAGAACCTGAGTGCCCTTACGGGGATCAACCGGGAGAGAGAGTGGATCCAGGGCCTGCGCCAGGGGGGTTTTTTCCCGGAGCGGTCCTCCGCCGCGACCCATCAGCCCCGGCCGTCCAAGAATTTTACCGATCTCTTCTTAGCCCTTGATCCCCCCCAAACTGATGGGTTGGCTTTAATGGCGGCACCTTCCATCCGCTTTCATGACGGTCGGGGGGCCAACCGCCCCTGGCTCGCAGAGATTCCCGATCCGGTGACGCGCATCGCCTGGCAGACACCGCTGTGGGTCCATCCCGATACCCTCGCCCAGCGCAGCCTGGTCCAGGGGGATACCGTCCGGGTCACAGTGGACAACCGTGAGGAGGAAGCGCCGGTCTACGCCACCCGGGGAACACGGCCTAATGTAGTGGTCATGCCCACGGGACAAGGCCACACCGCCTTCGGCCGCTACGCTGAAGGGCACGGCGCCAATCCTTTTCGATTGATGGAATCCGGCACCCAAATCGGATCGGGCGCCCCTGCCCTGGCTGCTCCGGCCGTCACCCTAAAACCCGCCGGCCGCACCGTGGCCCTGGCCCGGGTCGACGGCAGCCGCTCCCAGCACGGACGCGCCATCGCCCTGTCCATGCCCGCGGCAAGCAATATTCAGGGTGCGGATCATCATGACGCCCACACCCCGGGTCTGGCCATGGAGGGCTATCCCCTGGCCTTGCCCCTGGCCGAGGGCTACCGCCGGGACCGAGACTTCTATCCGCCCCACGATCACGATACCTATCGCTGGGCCATGACCGTGGACCTGGACCGCTGCATCGGTTGCGGGGCCTGTGTGGCGGCCTGCTATGCCGAGAACAACATCGGCATTGCGGGTGAGGCGCGTATCGCCGAGGGCCGCGAGATGGCCTGGCTGAGCATCGACCGCTACCACGACCGGACCCGCCCCGGGCAGCTGGTGTTCATCCCCATGCTCTGCCAGCACTGTGACAACGCGCCCTGCGAATCGGTCTGTCCGGTCTATGCCCCCCACCACAACAAGGAGGGCATGAACAACCAGATTTACAACCGCTGTATCGGCACCCGCTTCTGTTCCCAGAACTGCCCCTACAAAGTACGCCGCTTCAACTGGTTCGCCTGGGATTGGCCCGGAGCCCTCAAGCTCCAGCTCAATCCCAATGTCACCGTGCGGGCCAAAGGGGTGATGGAAAAGTGTTCCTTTTGCGTCCAGCGCATTAAAACAGCCCGTTCGGCGGCCAAAAACGAAAAACGCCTCATCCGGGACGGCGAGGTGGTGCCGGCCTGCGTGCAGACCTGTCCCACGGAAGCCCTCACCTTCGGCAATCTCATGGATCCACAAAGCCGGGTGCGTAAAAACTGTGACGATCCCCGGGCCTACCAGGTGATGGGCTACCTGAACACCAAACCGGCGGTCATCTATCTAAAAAAAGTAATATATAAAATCTGAATACCAATTTATTTCATAATGAAACGGATTCAATAAAAGTGTATCAAACATATTTTTTTGACGGGAACATGGCTATCGCCAGGTTAGGGTAAAAAAACTCGTTTCACCGGCAGTCCAGGCCACCTCCTGTCCGAGTCAAAAAAATGTCACTGACTTTCGCCAAAATCGACCAGACGGTCCTCGATACTCTCAAGCCCGCGACCCGGGGCTATTGGGTAGTAATTGCTCTGCTGATCATGGGCATCCTCACCGGCGGGGCCTGCTGGGTCTATCAAATCTTCACGGGCATCGGCGTGGGGGGCCAGAACATTCCCGTGGCCTGGGGCACCTATCTGATCAATTTCGTATTCTGGGTGGGAATCGCCCATTCGGGCACGCTGATTTCGGCCATCCTGCACCTCTTTAGGGCCGGCTGGCGCAACCCCATCGCCCGGGCCGCGGAAACCATGACGGTGTTCGCAGTCTGCACGGCGGGGCTGTATCCCTTCATCCACCTGGGACGGGTCTGGATGGTCTACTACATGCTGCCCCTGCCCAACCAGCGCACCCTCTGGCCCAACTTCCAGTCGCCGCTGATGTTCGATGTGGTCGCCATCAGCACCTATCTCACGGTGAGTTCCCTGTTCTGGTACACCGGCATGCTGCCCGATCTGGCCGTGATCCGCGACCGGGCCACAGGCACCCGTAAAAAAATCTTCACCTATCTCTCCCTGGGCTGGACCGGCGCCCATGAGCAGTGGCGCCACTATGTGCGCGTCTACCTCTTTTTCGCGGCGCTGGCCACCCCCCTGGTGATCTCCGTGCACAGCGTAGTCTCCTGGGATTTCGCCCTGGGCGTGGTTCCCGGCTGGCACACCACCATCTTCGCACCCTATTTCGTGGCCGGTGCCATCCACTCCGGCCTGGCCATGGTGGTCACCCTGATGATCCCTTTGCGGATCATCTTTAACTACAAAGATATTATCACCGATCGTGTGTTGGAGCAGGTGGCCAAGACCATTATCCTCACCGGCCTGATCGTGGGCTTCGCCTACGGCACGGAGATTTTCATTGCCTGGTACAGCCGCAACCCGGTGGAGATGGAAACCTTCCGCTGGCGCATCTTCGGCGAACAGGCCTTTGGCTTCTGGATCATGGTGGCGTGCAATGTGGCCATCCCCATGCTTTTCTTCTTTAAAGCCATCCGCACCAGCGTGCCCTGGCTGCTGGTGATATCCATCTGCGTCAATATCGGCATGTGGTTCGAACGCTATGTGATCATTGCGGGCAGTGTGGCCCACGACTTCCTGCCGTCTGCCTGGGGCACCTACCGCCCCACCCTCATCGAGTTCGGCATCATGCTGGGCAGTTTCTCGCTGTTCTTCTTTCTATTCGTGCTGTTTGTCAAACACATGCCCTCGGTCTCCATGACCGAGATGAAGGAAACCGTGCATGCCCGGCACCAGGGAGGGGACCATGGCTGAAGAGCGCTATGTCATGGGGCTTTTCCGGGATGACACCTGCGCCGCCCGGGTGGTGCGCGACCTGCCGGCCCAGGGGTTCAAGGTGGTTCGCGTGCACAGTCCCGTTCCCAGCCACGGGCTCCTGGACGCCTTGCAGATAAAGCCCAGTCCGGTGGGCTGGCTTACCCTTATTGGGGGCATTATCGGCTTTTTCAGCGGCTTTGCCCTGGCCATCTTCACAGCCACCCGCTGGGATATCATGGTCAGCGGCAAACCCATCGTGGCCTGGGTGCCCTTTGTCATCGTGGGTTTCGAATTCACCATTCTCTTCGCCGTAATCGGCAACGTCATCGGCCTGTTGCTGATGATGAAATTACCCAGTTTCAAGGGGCTCAAATATTATGATCCGCGCTGTTCCGGCGACCATTACGGCGTGCTGGCCGCCTGCGGGGACGGCCAGCAGCAATCCCTGGCGGACTTTTTCCAGGCCCAGGGCGGAGAAGTGCAAGTATTCACAGATTAGCCATGGCTGAAAACAACGCAACGGAAATACAGGCTAAATCCACGGCCGCCACCATTATGGCCGTACTGGCCATCTGCGGTGTGGTCACCTTCCTGGTATGCCTGTGGAGCGACCAGCCCCAACGTGCCTGGCGGGCCTACCTGATTAATTTCCTGCTCTGGTCGGCCATGGCCCAGGGCGGCCTGCTCTTCTCCGTTGTCCTGCAGGTCACCAACGCCCGCTGGGGCCGGGGATTGCGCGGCGTGGCCGAGGCATTTGCCGCTTTTTTCCCCATTTCCCTGCTCCTCTTCCTGGTGCTTTTTCTTGGCCGGGACCATATTTTCCCCTGGCTGCATATGGAAGATCTCCACGGCAAAGAGGTGTGGCTCAACGTTCCCTTCCTGTTTGCCCGGGATCTGGCGGGTCTGGCTTTCCTCTATTTGTTCGGCATGCTCTACCTGCTGCAGTCCCTTAAGCTCAAGCGCATCTGCAATAATCAGGCTCAAAGGCGCGATGACCTGCTGCAGACCCGCCCGGGAGAAATAGATGCAGCAGCAGGTACCCGGCGGCGGATGACCACCCTGGGCGTCCTCTACATCATTACCTACGCCTTTGTGCTCTCCCTCATCGGCTACGACCTGGTGATGAGCCTGGATCCCCACTGGATCTCCACCCTGTTCGGACCCTATATCTTCATCAAAGCATTTTATTTGGGCATCGGCGGCATCATCATCACCGCAGCCCTGCTGCACCTCAACGCCGGCCATGCGTTTGAAGTACCGTCCCAAGAATTTCACGATATGGGCAAGCTCTTTCTGGCCTTCTGCCTGGTGTGGGCGGATTTTTTCTATGTCCAGCTGGTGGTGATCTGGTACGGCAATATCCCCGAGGAGACGGTTTACGTGATTTCCCGGGTGGGCCACGCCCCCTGGCGCACCCTGGCCTGGGCCGTTTTTGGTGTCAGTTTCGTTTTACCCTTTCTGGTGCTCATCAACCGCCGGGTGAAAACCATGCCCCGCATGATGCTGGCGCTCTGCGGGATTGTGCTCATCGGGCTGTGGCTGGAGCACCTGCTCCTGGTGGGACCGGCCCTGGACCACGGGACCGCCCGCTTGAACCTGGGCATCCCCGACCTGCTCATCACCCTGGGCTTTTGCGGCCTGATGGGCAGCGCGGTCAGTTATATGCTGAAACGCTATCCGGAACTGCTGATATCCGGGGAAGGACGGTCCTAGCATGGAGATTCTGCTCTCCCTGGTTCTGATTGTCCTGGTCCTGGGTGTCCTGGGCATTCTGGCTTGGCGCTTCAGGGCCATCCTGGGCCGTAACCGGGGCCTTTTGTCCGTTACCGCCCTGACCGTCGTGCTCACCGCCCTGTTTCTGCTACTGTTTTACCGCCCGCCGGGAAGCGCCATCGGTCCGGAGCAGCCCATCCCCTTCAGCCACCGGGTCCACGCCGGGGTCAAAAACATCAACTGCCGCTATTGCCACCCCTATGTGGAACGCTCCATCCATCCCGGTATACCGCCGGTGGCCAAGTGCCTTCACTGCCACAACTACATCATCACCCAGCACCCCCAGATATTGAAGGAGCACAACTACTTCAACACCGGCACGCCCACCCCCTGGCGGAAAGTCAACTACCTGGCCGAACATGTACTGTTCAATCATCAGCGGCATATTAAAAAGCAAATTGACTGCCGGGAGTGCCACGGCGCCATCGAAACCATGGATCGCATCAAGGGCAAGATTTTTTATATGGAATTCTGCATCAACTGCCATCGTGAAAGGAAGGCCAATTTGGATTGCTGGTTAGCCTGCCACAGCTAGAACTCGACCGATAACTCCCCTCCCCTGGCTTAGAGGGGCTGGGGGAGGGGGATTAAATAACTGAAATCATTCACCCCCACCCTGGCCCTCCCTAAGTCAAGGGGGAGGGAAACAGGAGATTCCGTTCAACCATTTAAAAAAACACAAAACCTTGATTTTCCCTTTCGGGGATGTAGAAACAGTGTCAGCGAGAAAATTGTGGAGAATGACATTTGAGTGAAATCGACACCACACCCCAGACCCATCTGACCGCCAAGGGCTTCTGCCTGACTTCGGCGGCCTGGATGATGGTGGGCACCCTCTTCGGCCTCATCGGCGCTACCGAACTGATGGCGCCGGATTTGACCGAAAATATCGGCTGGCTGGTGTTTGGACGGGTGCGGCCCATCCATATCAATATCGTGCTCTTCGGTTTTGTCACGCCGGGTTTGCTGGGGGCGGCCTTCTATTATGTCCCCCGGCTGCTGCGGACGCCCTTGTTCAGTGAAACCATGGGGATCATTACAGTCATCTTCTGGAACCTGGCCCTGGTGGGGGTGGTGTCCAGCCTGGCGGCAGGATACACCCAGGGGCGGGAATACGCGGAGTTGATCTGGCCCCTGGACGTGGCGGTGATCGGCGTTTTCGCCCTGGTGTTCATCAACCTGACCCTGACCGTCAGCCGCCGCAGGGAACCGATCCTCTATGTCTCCATCTGGTACGCCCTGGCCGGCGCACTGCTGACGGCCCTGACCTATGCACTGGGCAACGTAATCTGGCGTCCTGACACGGGCGCCCTGTTGGGCATCCCCGATGCCATCCTGCTCTGGTTTTACGGGCACAATGTTTTCGGCCTGCTGCTGACGCCCCTCTCCGCCGGGGTGGCCTACTACGTGATCCCCCGCGCCTGCCGGTCGCCCCTCTACAGCCACACCCTGTCCCTCCTGGGATTCTGGTCCCTCATCGTGGTCTATACCCATATCGGCACCCACCACCTGCTGCAGGTACCGGTGCCCACCTGGCTCAAGGTGATCTCCATAGTGGACAGCGTGGCCATGGTCATTCCGGTGATGGCCTTTCTCATCAACATCTGGTACACGGCCCGGGGCCGGCTGGGCGAGATTCACGACGACATCGGCGCCAAGTTCGTCTTCACCGGCACCATCATGTATTTCTTTGTCAGCATCCAGGGCTCCATGATGGCCCTGCCCCAGGTCCAGCGGGTCACCCATTTCAACAACTGGGTGGTGGCCCATGCCCACATCGGGGTGCTGGGCTTCGCCGGCATGATCGCCCTGGGGGGCATCTACTACCTGCTGCCCAAAATAACCGGCAGGCCCCTTTTCAGCCGCTTCCTGGCCGATCTGCAGTACTGGCTGGTGCTCATCGGCGTGGTGGGCTTCACCGTGGTCCTGACCATTGCGGGCCTGATCCAGGGCAATGCCTGGCTCAACGGCGAAGCAGTCTACCGGGTCCTGCCGGAGATTCATATGTACTACGTGGTGCGCGCCTCTTTAGGGTTGATCCTCTTTGTCAGCGCCCTCATCGGTTTTTACAATATCGTCAGATCGTTTACGACCCGGCCGGGAGAAGCGCCATGAAGATGAACCTGCCCGCCGTGGTATTCGGCAGCATTTTGGTTTTGGCCGCGGTGGTTTTTGTCTGCGTGGTCATTCCGTACCAAACCCGCAGCGAGGCGCCTTCGGAGATTTTCCGGCTGCGTTCGCAGCCCGAAGCCTTGGGGCGCAAGCTCTATATCGCCAATGGCTGCGTATATTGCCACAGCCAATCCATCCGCGCCATTGACTGGGGGCTAGGAGCTGAACGCATTGCCCAGGCCGGGGATTATGTCCAGGACCGTCCCATCCTGCTGGGTTCGGCCCGCACGGGTCCCGATCTTTCCCAGAACGGCGGCGAACATCCCGATGACTGGCACATTGCCCATTTTATCAATCCCCGCTATGTGCGCCCCAACTCCATTATGCCGGCCTTTAAATTTCTGGGCACGGACGGCATTGCGCAGCTGACCCGCTACGTGCAGAGCCTGGGGCTCAAGGACGCCGACCGGCGCATGGCCCGCCAGACCTTCTGGAAGGAACGGGCCATCACGGCTTACGAAGCCGGTCCCGAGGCCAATGTAAAATGGCTCAACGAACAGGTGCCCCAGGGGTGGCGGGATATTCCCAATCCCTATCCCACCACGCCGGCCGGACTGGCCCGGGGACACAAGATCTACCAGGACAACTGCCTGGGCTGCCACAGTCCCATTGGCGACGGCATGGGTCCGGCCCAACCCTGGATCTATCCGCCGCCCTTTAATTTCACCCTGCTCAAGGGGCGCGAGATGTCCGGCGGGATTCTATACTACCAGATCATGAACGGCATCACGGGCACCGCCATGCCCTATTTCAAACGGGAACTTGAGTCGGAAAAAATCTGGGATGTGGGCAACTTTGTAGCGGTTTATTTCATTGGCGCAAGCGACGCCAATACGGCGCCCCGGGGAATTGACGCGGCCTATGAACCCTTTGCGGATTGATCAATGTATTACCCCTATTTCATCACCTACATATTAAGCGGCCTGATCATTGCCGGGATAGTATTTCTCTGGGCCCTGGCCAATGAACAGTTCAAGGATCAAAAACGGGCGCGTTTTCTCCCCCTGGAGGAAAGTGACGGCGCTCCCGCGGCAGTGGATTCCCGCTGGCGGCGCTATGAGATTTACGGTTTGATCCTGCTGGCCCTGGGCGGCCTGTCCGCCAGTGCGGCCGTGCTGCTTTTTTCCCTGCTCAAGGGTAATTGAGGTTGAAACCATGCGTTATTTCCATCTATTGAACCTTCAGCATATCATCCTCTGGGTGCTGCCGACGCTGGTGTTCATTCTGGTATTGGCTGTGGGCCTGGCCTTCAGCCACCTGCAAACCGACAGGTCCAAAGAGCGGATGAAGCGCATCATCTACACCTACCCCGGAGGCATCGGCGACCGCAATGCACCCTTTCCCTGGGTCATGCTGCTGATTATTATCGGTACGGTAATATGGGGTTTGGGCTATATTCTGGGTGTGGGATTACTGGGTGTAAAGATCTAAGGATGATGGGGATGGGAATAAGAATTCCAAGGGCGAACACAAGGTTCGCCACTGCGGTCCGGGGATCACGCATAATGGTGAAGCCCGGACCTGAATTAAGGTATGCATAAACCATGGATTCCGATCATACCGCCGAATCAATACTGAAAACCTGGCTGATCATCTT
>Ga0180436_10006322_pt1 | contig 10303 bp, 9 predicted proteins | sample SS_ome_2_FD_132434 | JGI IMG/M metagenome (GOLD analysis project Ga0180436, IMG submission 132434) | Hypersaline lake sediment archaeal communities from the Salton Sea, California, USA - SS_3_S_2 metaG | ecosystem: Environmental > Aquatic > Non-marine Saline and Alkaline > Hypersaline > Sediment...
GCCTGGCCGGTGCTCGGTCCGACTCTACTCCGGGAGGAGGTAACGGCTGCGACGGAAGGACAGCTCACGGTGGTGGAATCGCTCTCGGAGCTCACAACGCTCTCCTGGGTCCGGCGAACGGTATTCCCCCATGACTTCTACGAGACCGACACGACCTACAACGAACTCCTGCTTCGCCATGAGGACTCTCTCACGCCGGAGGAAGAAACTCACCTTGACGCAGGTTCCCTTGCCTGGGACCTGGGACTCGCTCTGTCGCGACGGGACCGGGGGTTCGTGGTGGTAACGGCGGTGGTGGAGTTCGGGTACGATCTCTCGTCGCTCACAATCGAGGAACTCGACGGCGTGATCACGATCGAGCTCCCCGCGGCGGAGATTCGCCGCATTACCCTGGAAGATATCGACCGCCGAGCCTACCCGTACGGGGAGATTCCCATCGACGCCGACGGGTGGCGGGAGATCACCACGTTTGTCCGTGAGCGGATCCGCCAGGACGAGCGGATCGGTGAGCTATCGGAAGAATCCCGCGAGAACGCGATCGATATTCTCCAGGCGCTCCTCTCCGATGCGGACGAGCCGATCGAATTTATTCGCTGAGCCCCCTTGTCTTTTCTCCGTTCGACTGCTATTTTCTATATATAATTTTTTAGATCGACAGGAGAGATCATGACCGAACATCTGACCAAACAGACGTTTCAGGAGAAAGTTTTTAACTGGGAAGCAAACAAGGAGTGGAAGTACGAGGGCGACAAGCCGGCGATAATCGACTTCTACGCGGACTGGTGTGGCCCCTGCAAGATGGTGGCGCCGATCCTTGAGGAGCTCTCGGAGGAGTACGCCGACAAGCTCGAGGTGTACAAGATCGACACCGACGCGGAGCAGGAGCTGGCGATGGTCTTTGGTATCCAGAGCATTCCGTCGATGCTGTTTATTCCGGTGGACGACAAGCCGCAGATGGCCGTCGGAGCCCTTCCCAAGGACAGCATCCTGCAGGCGATGAAAGAGGTCCTCAACGTCGAATAGACGGGAGTGCCCCGCTGCAGAATCGTACAAAAACCGCCGGTGAACGGCGGTTTTTTCTTGCCCAGATACCATCCATGGAATAGGCTACAAGCGGTAGCTACCGTGAGTATCCCTGTTTCGTTTGCCCTGCTTGCGCTGTTTATAGCGCTTTCCGCGTTCTTCTCGGGAACGGAATCCGCCTTTACCTCGCTCTCGCCGGCGCAGATCGCCGCCCTTCGAGCCCGTCGCGATCCGCGGGGCGCGCTGGTGGCGGAGCTCGCCTCACGGCCGGACCGGCTCCTCACGACGGTACTGATCGGCAACAACCTCGCCAATGTGGCCGCCAGCGCCCTGGCAACCCAGATCACGATCCGTGTTTTCGGAAATGCCGCGATCGGTATCATGACCGGTGTCATGACGCTGATCATGCTGATGTTTGCCGAGGTTACACCCAAGCAGCTGGCGATCGCATTTAACGAGTCGATCTGCCTGCGGACGGCGCGGACGATTCGCGTACTCTCGATTGTTTTTAGACCGATAATCCTGTTTATCGCCGGTTTCAGTCGGGCCGTAGCGCGCCTGAGCGGCGCCCACGGTCGCAGATCTCTCACGCTCGACGGGATTCTCCATATCGTGCGTCACGCCGAGAGCCTGGGAATCCTGGAGGCGTACAAGTCCCGCCTGGTGAAGAATCTCTTCCGCTTCAGCGATATCTCCGTGGGCGCGATCATGACACACCGTACGGAGGTGTTCAGTCTGGAACGCAACACACCGATCAGCGAGGCCGCCCGCGCGGCGGGAGAAACGGGGTTTGCCCGTATTCCGGTGTACCGGGAGGATCCGGAGCAGATCGTGGGCGTGGTGCTCACCAAGGACATGATTCGTCACATCGATGATGGCGAACCGATTCGTTCGATCATGCTGGACCCGCTGTTTATTCCGGAACAGCGACGCATCGACCAGGCGATGACCCAGCTCCTGCGGGAGAAACTCAACCTGGCGATCGTCCTTGATGAGTATGGCGGCGTTGCCGGGATCGTCACGCTGGAGGATATCGTCGAAGAGATCATCGGTGAGATCTACGATGAGAACGAATCCCGGGAGGGGACAAAGATCACCCGCCTCGGTCCCCACCGGTTTCTTATCCGGGCGGATATCCCCCTGTCGGTGATCAACGATTTTCTCCCGGATCCTCTGGAGACTGACAACAGCGATGTCCACACCCTGGGCGGGTACATCGTGGAGCAGCTCGGGCGGATTCCTACACCCTCCGAGAGTATTACCACCGACGCCGGTGAGTTTACCGTTACCAGCATCGAGAAAAACCGCATCGTCCAGGTCACCTACAACCGGCGGGCGTCGGATTGATCGCGGTGATTTGACCGATCATCGACGGCGGCGTACGCTGTAAACATGGCAGATCGAAACATCGTGATCACCGGCACATCCCGAGGCATCGGCCTCGCGCTCGCCCGTCGATTCGCGGAGCGGGGTGAGCGGGTCTTTGCGCTTTTGCGAAACCCCGCGGCGGAGCGGCTGGGAGCACTGGTGCGCGCCCATCCGGAGCTGGTCGTACCGGTGACCGCGGAGGTAACCGATCCGGCGAGTCTCTCCGCCGCAGCCGCGCGCGTAGCCGAGCATGCGCCCGAGGGAATCGATGTCCTGATCAACAACGCCGGGGTTCTCCTCAGCCGGGACACCCCGGACCCGCGGGAGTACCCCGTGGCTGATCTGGAAGAGGCGCTCCGGGTAAACACGATCGGGCCGCTCCGTGTTCTCCAGGCGTTTCTCGACCTTCTCGAGAAGCGGGCTCAAACAACCGCCGACGCCGCGGCGGAACAACCCAACGGATGGCGCCCCCGGGTGGTCCACGTGAGTTCTATCATGGGGAGTATCGCCGGCGTGACCGGACGACGGGAGTACAGCTACTCCGTGAGCAAGGCGGCGCTCAACATGCTGGGCCGCATCCTTTCCTTTGATCTTGCGGAGCTCGGGATCGACAGCTTTCTGATTCACCCCGGTTGGGTCCGGACGAGTATGGGAGGTCCCAACGCGCAGTACGATGAGGCCGAATCGGCGGCGGGTATCTACGATCGGATAAACGAGTGGCGCGCCGGGGACGCGCCGTTTCTCGATTTTCGGGGTGAATCGCTCCAGTGGTAAGCGCCCCGTCGTGAGGGGTCGCTCCTACTCCGTCCCGAGGGTGAAGTTGATCCCCGTGGTGATTCGCGACGCCGCGTTGATCCAGTCGTCCCCGCCGATGAGAAGGTCCTGCTGATATTCAACGTACCAACTCATGATCGGGTGTACCCGGAGCCGAAACGCTCCCTTGAGGTAGGGCCCCATAAGAAAGCGAAACTCATCGTCCGTGTCCGGATTGAAGTTGAACACCGGCGTCAGTCCCGTACCAAAGATGTAGCGGACCTTCTCCCGGGGAAAGGTAAAGTTGAGCCCCAGGTTGACCGGGATAAGAAAGCTCGGCACCGTCTCGCCGTCGGCGTTCTCGTCGGTGGTTATCCCGAACTCCGCTCCCAGGTTGATCTCAAGACCCTCCTGGATCTCCTGCAGCCACGTGGCCGAGAGCGCGGTAAGATACCCCGTCTCGTATCGGTAGAAGTTGTACCCAACACCGGCGGAGATCGAGTTCTCCGCGGCGATCCCCGCCGGTATCGCGAGGACTAACAGAATCAACAGTGCGATTCGAATCGGTCGAGTTGTTGCCACCAGGCGCCTCCCAACGCTCTGCGAAGATTATTCGAACAGGCCGTATATCGCGGTACCGCAGGACGGACAGAGTCCATGATCGGTCAGATCGCGACCGCGGCCGTTCCGGTCGATACAGAGCCTACCACACTGTGGGCACTCCGTCCGCAGATACTCCCTTTGTCGGCTGTTTCCACCGTAGATAAAGGGAATCTCATCGCTCCAGCGCTCACGGAGGCGAAGAATCGTGTCACGTAAAAAGGATTCGCTCGTGGCGGGCTCATCGAGCATCCGCCAGGCCGGATGGAACCTGCTCAGGTGCCAGACCTGTACCCCCGCCTCGGCGATCTCCCGAGCAAGCTCGTCGAGAATACCCGGCGTGTGCCGGGAGGGAATCACCATGGTAGTCACCTCAATGTGGCGTCCGGAATCGGCTACGCGGGTTATCATATCGACCACCGGATCGTGCCGTCCGCGGCAGAGCGAACGGTAGAACGCGTCGTCGCCTTTAAGGTCGATGTTGAATCCGTCCACCACCGGCGCCAGGCGGTCTACCGCCTCGGGGGTCATAAAGCCGTTGGTCACCATCACGGTGCGGGCGCCTTCGGCGCGAGCGGGAACCGCCGTTCGGATCAGGTAGTCCTGCCAGACCGTGGGCTCGCTGTAGGTATAGGCGATCGTCGGGGATCCGCTGGAGCGCCATGCGGCAAGAAAATCCTCCACGTCCCAGAATTCGTTGTTCCGCTCAAAGAGCTCCGGAAAGGCGATTGATGCGTTCTGGCAGAATTTGCAGCGGAAGTTGCACCCCGCCAGAGCGATCGAGAACGCCGTGGAACCCGGATAAAAATGGTAGAGCGGCTTCTTCTCGATCGGATCCACCGCCGCCGCTACGATCCGTCCCCAGGTAGTGGTCACGAGCCGGCCGTCGCGGTTCTCCCGGATGCCGCAAACCCCCACCTGCCCCGGCGCCAATGTGCACCGGTGCGCGCAAAAATCGCAGGTGAGGCGGCCGCCCCCGCCCCGCTCCGGATATTCCTGAACCACCGCGCCGGAGAGCGCGTCTTCCCCGCTGGGTCGCTCCACCACCGGTGTCTCGGTACCGTCAGCCATGGCTCTCTCCGTAGTGCTGCGTCTCAAAAACCTCGTAACGGCACGCCGGGGACCGCCAGGCATCCCGGTCGAGCCCGGCCTTCCATGCCAGCTGGGAGAGCGTCCGCGGCAGATCCCAGCGCTGCTCGGTCGCCACCTCCGGCAGAAAAAGCGCCCGATGGCGATTGAGCGTGAGAATAATCCCGTGGCGCCCCAGCACGATCGCCTGGTAGGTCTCGACCGGCTCCGGTTTCGTCAGGATCGAATGCTCAATCGTTACGGTTGATAGCTCCTCCGCCTCCAGCGGCGGAAACCGCCGATCCTGCAGCGCCGCCTCCAGGGTTATCCGCGGGAGCGTTCTTGCCAGCGGCTCATCGCTGGTAATGCGGCCGATACAGCCCCGGAGCTCACCGTGCTTCCGGAGCGTGACAAAAACGCCGTAGCGTTCAGCCAGAAACGGCGCCTCCGTCGCATCCGGCAGAAGCGGGTCCTCCGGCTCCCGTCGCCGCCCGCGGCGCGCCTCTCCCCCCAGCCGCGCCTCCAGGAGCGCCCGCGAGTACGCCAGCAATGGCGCCCGCCACTCCACGGGGACGATCTCAACCATCGCCCACCCCGAATCCGATCGTGGCGTAGCAGACAAAATCGCGCTCCCGCCGCCGACCACCGACGGTATCGAGAGAGGTATAGTAATCGAGGACCCGACCCGTCGACAGAGCCGCCGCGTCGCCGGCGGCGCCGCTCCGCCCGGAGAGCTCCTCCAGCATCTCCAGCGCCACGGCGATCGCGAAACGCCCGCAGATCGTCACCTCCCGCGCGGTAATCAGCTCCCAGTAGCGATCGATATCCCGGACGGCCGCAGCCTCGGCGATCGCCAGATCGTGCTCGCGCACCGCCGCGAGGGTACCGGCGCCGGAGGCACCGACGGTGCTGCCAACCATTCCAAAGGGCGTATACCCGAATCGCGGTCCGTAGTGGGTAAAGTCGGAACTCACGAGTATCAGCGTCCGTGCGGGATCGGTGGTGGCCGTTAGATCCTCCGCAATCCGCCGTGCCACCGCGGCAGCGCTTTCCCGCGATCCGATCGCGCCGAGCACCACCGCCGCGAGCTGCGGCAGATCGGTCTCCTCGAAAGGCACCCCCCGGGACATGGCGCTCCGCAGCTCACCGAGTCTTTGCGAGGCCACCGGCAGCATCAACTCCACCGCGTGCTCCCGCGCCACCGTCTCGTGGGATTCGGTTGTCCCGAAAAGGAGGGCGGCTCCGGGAAAGGCATGCGGGATCACCCGGTAGCGATCAAAACGGGCTCCTATCGCGACGCGATCGGGGATGTAGTCATAGTGGGTGGGCGCGATCACCAGAACCAGATCAAAAGCGCGTGCTCGCGACGCGGAAATTCGTCGCCACGCCGCCATCTGTCCGCGGACGGAAAACATCAGCCCCGCATGTGGCAGCACCAGAACGGTGGGCCCGGCGACCTCGGTCGCGGCGTGCGCCGGATCAGCGCCGGCGTCGACCTCCGAGGATTCGAGATAGGGATCTGTGAGCCTTTGCAGCTCCGCGGGATCGGCGGGGTACCAGGAGCCGGCAAAGGACGGTCTCCATTCGCGCGGCATTATCTTCATTGTACGCCGTGATTGACGGCGCTGTGAAGCATTCGGTACCATGCCGCGCATGAGTAAATACCCGTTCCGCGATATCGAGCCGAAATGGCAAAAATTCTGGGAGGAGAACAGGACGTTCCGCGCCGTGGAGGACGCCTCCGTCCCCCGGGAGAAGCGACGCTATATCCTCGATATGTTCCCCTACCCCTCTGCGGCGGGTCTCCACGTGGGACACCCCGAGGGCTATACCGCCACCGACATCTACTGCCGGTATCTGCGGATGAACGGGTACAACGTGCTCCACCCGATGGGGTTCGACAGCTTTGGACTGCCCGCCGAGAACTACGCGGTTCAGACGGGAACGCATCCGCGTACCAGCACCGAGGCGAACATCGACCGCTTTCGCGAGCAGATCAAGAGCCTCGGTTTCTCCTACGACTGGGATCGGGAGGTAAGCACCCATAAACCGGAGTACTACAAGTGGACCCAGTGGATCTTTCTCAAACTCTGGGAACAGGGGCTCGCCTACGTGGCAGAGATTCCTATGTGGTACTGCGAGGCGCTGGGGACCGTTCTGGCCAACGAGGAGGTCCTGGCGACCCCGGAGGGTCCCCGGAGTGAGCGCGGCAACCATCCTGTGGAGCGACGCCCCCTGCGACAGTGGATGCTCAAGATAACCGAATACGCGGATCGCCTGCTGAACGACCTGGAGTCACTGGACTGGCCGGAGTCGATCAAGGCGATGCAGCGCAACTGGATCGGCCGCTCCGAGGGCGCCAACGTACGGTTTCCCCTGGCGGACCCACCCGCATCGACGCCGGAAAAGGAGATCGAGGTCTACACCACCCGACCGGATACGCTCTTTGGCGCCACCTACATGGTTATGGCCCCCGAGCACGACCTGGTGGCGGCGATCACCACGCCGGATCAGGCGGAGGCGGTGCAGGCCTACGTCGCCGCGAGTCGTCTCAAGAGCGATCTGGAGCGGACGGAGCTATCCAAAGAGAAGACCGGCGTCTTTACCGGCGCCTACGCGATCAACCCGGTCAACCAGGCGCGCATCCCCATCTGGATCGCCGATTACGTCCTGGCGAGCTACGGTACCGGCGCGATCATGGCGGTTCCTGGCCACGATGAGCGCGACTGGGATTTTGCCACCGCCTTTGATCTGCCCATTATCAAGGTGGTGGCCCAGCCCGACGAGGAGGACCCACAGGCGCCGCTGGATCACGCCACCCCGGAGTACGGCATCGCGATCAACAGCGGGTCCTTTGATGGGCTCACCACGGAGGAGTTCAAAAAAGCGATCGTTGCCTGGCTCGAGGAGCAGGGCAGTGGCGAGGGGGCGGTCAACTACAAACTCCGCGACTGGATATTCAGCCGGCAGCGCTACTGGGGGGAGCCGATCCCGCTGGTGGAGTGCGACGGGAAGTACCGGGAGCTGCCGGAGAGCGCGCTGCCGCTGGAGCTGCCGGAGGTGGAGAGCTACAAGCCCACCGGAACGGGGGAGAGTCCTCTCGCGGCGGTCACCGACTGGGTGGAGACAACCTGCCCCGACGGGAGCGGGAAGGCCGGCCGTCGGGAGACCAACACGATGCCCCAGTGGGCGGGCAGCTGCTGGTACTACCTGCGCTACCTGGACCCGCACAACGACACCGAGTTTGCCTCGCGGGAGAAGATCGACTACTGGATGCCGGTTGACCTCTACGTGGGGGGAGCGGAACACGCGGTGCTTCACCTGCTTTACGCCCGGTTCTGGCACAAAGTGCTCTACGATATCGGCGTGGTCAACACGGATGAGCCCTTCATGCGCCTGGTCAACCAGGGGATGATCCTCGGCGAGGGCGGCGTCAAGATGTCCAAGAGTCTGGGCAACGTAATCAATCCGGACGACATCGTCACCGAATTCGGTGCGGACAGCATGCGCGTCTACGAGATGTTTATGGGCCCCCTCCGGCAGGAGAAACCCTGGTCCACCAACGGCCTTGTCGGTGTTCACCGCTTTCTCGACCGCGTCTGGCGCCTCACGGAACGCCCCGTCGATGAGGGCCCGCCACCGGAGGATATCCTGCGCCTCCTGCACAAGACGATAAAAAAGGTGGGCCACGACACGGCGGAGCTGGCGTTCAACACGGCGATCAGCCAGATGATGATCCTGGTGAACGAGCTCTTCAAGCACGAAACGATGTGGCGCAGCGTCTGGCAGGATTTTATCCGCCTGCTCTCGCCCTACGCGCCGCACCTGGCGGAGGAACTCTGGGAGATGTTCGGCAATGCGCCGCCGGTGTCCCTGGCGGACTGGCCCGAGTACGACGAGGAACTCACCAAAGACGAAGAAGTCGAGATCGTCCTGCAGGTCAACGGCAAGATCCGCGCCCGCCTGGAGGCTGCCGCCGGTACCGATCCGGAGGAGCTCAAGTCGCTGGCCGCTGCCAACGAGCGGATCGCGGAGCTACTGGACGGCAAGCAGGTCGTCAAGGTGATCGCCGTCCCGGACAAGCTCGTCAACTACGTGGTGCGTTAACACCGCCGTCACGTGGTCGTCCTCGTCGGCGGCCACCGTGAGGAGGGTGACGACGCGCGCCGCGCCGGCCGCGCCCTGGGCATTGTTGGTGCCCTCTGCCGGAGGCGCCCCGCCTTGGGCGGTGGCAACACCATCCGCCGCGCCGGCCGCCCGCCAGAACCGTCGCAGCTCCCGCGGTGCGAGCTCGATCGCCGCCGCCACAAAGCCCCCCGCCGGTGTCAGCGTTAACTCCGGCGCGGCAGGCTCGTCGGTAAGCCAGACCTCGGTCGCGTCGCCCTCCCGGCGAAACTCCCAGCGGATCGGCGCCGACGCATCCACCTCGGAGGAGCGCATCTCCCCGGACCCGAGGGCCCGCGCGAGCCGCTCCGTATCGAGGAGGCGCGTCCCCTCCAGGCCGCATTCCACAACCACCCGCCGGGCGAGGCGCTCCACGTTGAGCAGAGACGGATCCAGACCGCGCTCCGCCAGGCGGAGGAGCACCGCCGCGAGCTCTCCCCGCTCGCGGCGGAGGGTGGTGGCGCCGGCGGCGGGGGATGCCCATCCGCCGTAGGGCGACAACCGTACGGTCACACCGGGAGCCGGCTCCAGCTCCGCTTCGGCGCAGATCACCACCAGGGCGGCACCGCGGGGCGCAATCTCCAGGGATATCGCGGTCTCAGCGGCCTCCGGCGAGGTGATCGCTACCCGGCGTTGTTGAATCGCGGTACCGTCCCACCACGCCATGTTCCAGACACCCGGTACCGCGTCGTACGCTGCGGGTAGCGCCGGTACCGCAACGTAGACCGCCGATACGGACCCGCCGGGAATCACCCCGCTGCAGGACGCCACCTCGACAACGAACGAGACCGCCACGGCCCCGATGATGCCCGATCGTATTCGACCTTTCATACCGCTCCCGAACGGCCGCGGCGCCTCTTCGATTGATCTATCGTCGCTTGCCTTGCAAAATCCAGGCACGTATCATAGAAGGCGTGTCTGAGATCGAGGGATTCGTCGAACAACTCGGTTCCGCTCTTACCGCCCAACGGGATGATCTCGAAGCAACAGTGATTCCGCGCCTGAAGGAACACTATCGCCGGATTCGTTCCAACTTTGAGGCGATATACAACGTCGTCCGCAAGAAAGGGCTCGTCAAGGACGACCCCTACAACTACGAGGAGCGCCTCTCGGACCTCGATGTGCCCGATGACCTGCCGATGCTCGACAGCGAGCGCGACAAGGAACTGAGCATTCGACTCACCAAATACCAGACGCGCATCGAGTTTCTCACGGACTACGCCGACTACTCCCTCGATTCGATGTCCCTGCGCCGGATCAAACTGCTCGTCAAGTTTGCACGCTTCCTGCAATGGAACGGTATGAGCGAGGCGTCCACCCGTCCCAC
>Ga0180436_10006323_pt1 | contig 10303 bp, 12 predicted proteins | sample SS_ome_2_FD_132434 | JGI IMG/M metagenome (GOLD analysis project Ga0180436, IMG submission 132434) | Hypersaline lake sediment archaeal communities from the Salton Sea, California, USA - SS_3_S_2 metaG | ecosystem: Environmental > Aquatic > Non-marine Saline and Alkaline > Hypersaline >...
GCAGTGAGGTCAATACCGGCTGCTTCGGCTCGACTCACAACACCTTGCTTATCGATTTCAGGCTTTGGTTCCTTGGTGTTATCGACACCCCATTCATTAATATCAGCGTTCACAATAACTCCTTCAGAAAATTACTCATAGGTAATGATTCTTTGTATGAATCTCGACTATTCGTAAAAACGATGTGCCGGTTTGCCGGCACATCGAATAATGGAAGACAGCTTAATGTACGCTGCCGAAAGACAGGTCGTCACAATCCGCTGGCTTAGGCAAGCCGGCAATCATCGAGCCCTGACGAATAGGGCCGCCTGGGAACATCTCGAAAAGATATTTTTTACCGCCCTTGTCCTTGAAACGCTTCTGCAGTGCTCGTACTAGCTTGCAGGAATTCACACCCAGTCCATGAGCGGCATACTGCGCCCTCAGGAAGTGAATGACATTCCAGTGATCGTTCGTCATTGAAATCCCCACGGCATAGGCTCTTTCCTCTGCCAAGGTTTCGTTCCAGGGGCCCAGGTCGTCCAGCTCATTGGTGACGCCCCAGCTTTCATTATCGGAACCAGCGTGGTGCATTGCTCGTGCCATCTATATATCCTCCATTTGTATCTTCTAATATAGGCCCGCCTTGATGCAGACCCTTAGAGGTATATATAGACCAAGTTTAGAAAGTTTGACCAGATTGGTCAGATATTTCATTTCTCCCGGTCGATCACTTCGTAGAGTGCGGAATAGTCCAGATCTGACAGACCCTCGAGGATACCGCGCTCGATAATCTGCTCTATGCCCTTAAGCCCAGACAGGCTCAGGGTGTGCACAGAGGCCGCAGACAGGAACAGTTTTACATCCTTATCCAGGTGTTTGAGAGGGAAATTGGGATTCTTAAAATCTCGATCCAGCATGCGTTCCAGCTTCTTATCGAACGTGGGGGCATACAGGGCGCTATCACGCAGGACCTCCATAAACTGCTCGACCTCGACGCCTTCCTTGCGAACCAGCCCAAGGCTCAGAGCAAAACCGCTGGTCAGCGCCGCAATCATCTGGTTCATGGCCAGTTTCATCGCCGCCCCCTGACCCACCGGGCCAACCAGCATCGGGGCGCCAAACTCTTCAAGTAGCTCCAGGCAATGAGCATAGGTCTCTGCCTCGCCACCCGCCATGATCTGGAGCTTACCTTTCCTGGCCTCAGGGATACTGCCCAGCACCGGGGCCTCGAGATACTGTGCGCCATGTCGGGCAAATTCGGCTGCCAGCTCCCTGCTCTCGGCCGGGGCAATCGTGGCCATCTGCATAATGGTCTTCCCCGACAGTGCCTGCATCGATGCCTCGGACAGGGCGGCTTCAACAATGGCACGGACATCGGCCAGCATCAGGATGATGAAATCGGCGCCGGCTATGGCCTGCTCCGGGGTATCACAGACCTCGGCCCCTCCGGCACCCAGCGGCTCGGCCTTCTCGCGCGTACGGTTGTAAACATGAACATCATGGCCGGCGCTCAGCAGGCGCATCGCCAGTGGCGCCCCCATCAGTCCGGTGCCCAGAACGGCAGTCTTCATCTTGGAAATTCTCCTGGAAACAATGGAGTGGATTATACCGGCATGTTCAGGGCGGGGTTAGTCATCACCAGAGAGGCGGCGAGAGAGTCGCTGATAATAGGCCTGCTCGGTGGCCAGGGAGGTGCTACGCGTTGTACCCAGGCGACTCAGTAAGAGTCTGAGCCGGGCTGAAGCCTCCTGTCTCAGCGCCTCATCCTCCACGGTCAGCAAAAGCTGCTCGGCCTCACTGATCTCCTTTCTCAGCCTTACCTCGTCGGGCAGATATCCGGCGTTGCTCAGCAGACGGTAGGCGGAACGCAGTTCCTCAGGGATATAGGGATTAGGTTCCTCGATCTGCAGGCGCTCGCCGGCACCTTCCAGGTCTTCGAATTCCCCGCGCTTTGCCGCTTCCTGGATATGCTGTTCAGCCAGCTTGTCGAGAAACCACATCCTGCCCTGCCTCATCAATCGTGCTTCTAATTATACCGGCGCAATGCGCCTTACGGCGCTTTTTGGTATAGTACGCCGCCAAACTCAGGATCACCGCCACTGGCGGGGCCCGCCAATTTCACAGACATAGGGAAGCAAGCAAATGCATATCGGTACTACGCTGACCAACTACATCATCGAAGCCCAGCGCAACATTGAAGGCGCTACAGGTGAATTCACCGGCCTCCTCAACGACATCGCGATTTCGTGCAAGAAGATCTCAGACCTCGTGGACAAGGGTGACCTGGTCGGCGTACTGGGTGTAGCTGGCTCAGAAAACGTACAGGGTGAAGAGCAGAAGAAAATGGACATTATCTCTAACGAGATCATGCTCGAGGCCCTGAGTGTCAATGGCCATTCTGCTGCCCTGGCCTCTGAAGAAATGGAAGAAGTCTACAACCTGCCTGCCGGCGCTCGTCGCGGCAAGTACCTGGTAACCTTCGATCCCCTCGACGGCTCTTCCAACATCGATATCAACGTTTCCGTCGGCACCATCTTCTCGGTACTGAAGGCCCCTGGTGAGAAGGAAGAATATACCGCTGAAGACTTCATGCAGCCTGGCACTACCCAGGTCGCAGCTGGTTACTGCCTGTACGGCCCTTCAACCATGATGGTTATGACCACTGGTAACGGCGTCGACATGTTTACCCTGGATAAAAACTTTGGTGAGTTCCTGCTGACCAAGGAAAAGGTACAGATTCCTGAAGACACCAAGGAATTCGCGATCAACATGTCTAACAGCCGCTTCTGGGAAGCGCCTATCTCTCGTTACATCGAAGAGTGCCTGGCAGGCACCACCGGTGCACGCGACAAGGACTTCAACATGCGTTGGGTTGCCTCCATGGTTGCCGAAGTTCACCGTATCCTGACCCGCGGCGGTATCTTCATGTACCCCATCGACGAGAAGCTGAAGAAGGCTGGTAACGAAGGCAAGCTGCGCCTGATGTACGAAGCCAATCCTATGGGCTTCATCGTTGAGCAGGCTGGCGGTCTTTGCACCACCGGTCGTGAGCGCATCATGGAAATCAAACCCAGTCACCTGCACCAGCGTGTGCCTGTAGTACTGGGTTCCAAGAACGAAGTACAGCGCGTTCTGGATTACCACAACGAAGGCTAATTTCGTTTTATTGCTTAAAAAAACCCGGCCTTCGTGCCGGGTTTTTTATATCCTGGTTTATTTGAATAAACCGTATTGATACCTGGAAAGCTCGCTGCAAAAATGCCTTCGACAATCACAGAGTAGTAAAAACCTGTCGTAATTAAGTTCTGGTTTGTCATTAAAGCGCAAGAAACTCTAGTTCATCGTTTGCACTTATCACATAGGTAATGCGCGTTGTATTTGAGATCACTATACGATTTTTCAACCTCAAACAGCATAAAACTGCGATCAAAATAACTCTGCTCTGGCCGATAGAACCGGAACAAAAAGGCGTCTTCCCCTGCATTGGGTATCCCGTTTAACTCGAGGCCTTTTGGCGGTAGCTTTCCAAAGTAGATGTCACCGCTTCCATCGTCATTCAAGTTCATCCTGGAATTGTCATAGGAAGACAGGCTAGCCCACCCGGTCTCGTTGTAGATAAAGCCCTTGGCCTACTTGCTGTAAGTAATTAATTTAATGGCCATGCACATTTCATGTGACTATCTATAGGCGCTGGCCTCAACTTGGATCACGCGAATGCTATAGCCCAGCTTCCAGTGGATCTCGTTGTCGATAGACACATCGGAAAGTATTCTGGTGCCTGCAAATTTCGACCTGGCATCTTCGATAGCCTTGCTTGTTGAGGGCGCCTCGCCCCGGGGGAAAAGATAGAGAACCCACGTCTGTCGTGACTCGCCACGTACTGTCCCGAGAAATTCACCTTCATATTGTGTATCGGGTTCCAGATAAGTCGAAGTGACAAAGGTGCCATGATTGGACGTAGCGCAGCCCACACTCGTCATAATAGTGATAAAAAATAATAGTTTGCCTATTTTCGACATCTACCTAAAACCTGATATTTTTCTCTTAAACAAATTCTAGCGCAGGAAGACATCCATAAATAACCACGCTGACGTCAGCTTAACGGCAAACTCGGACACCAGAGGCTCTGAAAGAACCACTGATACAGAAGCATATTCAGTGGCAATCCAGCTTAAACTGATAACTGAAATGTTTTTTTCCGCTTACTTATTGATAAGCCTGCCGAAGGCGTAAAGTACCTGAGTAGGCCCATTCACGCTTTTGCGTTGAATCCAGGCCAGATGCAGATTGCCAGAGCTGTCCAGACTGATAGTTGGGTGGTTCTGCTCTCCGGTGCCTGACGCGCCCGGCACGACAAAATCATCACTCCATTGTCCATCTTCCAGCCAGCTCAAAACGATGTCGGCATTGTCATCTCGCCGATCATCCCAGGCCACGACCAGCCTGCCTGAATCATCGCCTGCTACTGTTGTATGCCACTGCTCAGCAAGGCCACCAAAGTCATCCTGCACTCTGACATTGGTGCCAAACAGTTGTTTTTTGCCCGGCTGGTAGTCGGCGGAATAAATATCGTAACCGGCACGAAAATCTCTCTTATCTGCCCAGGCAGCAAGCACCTTACTGTCACCGTACCGTGCAAGGGCCACCCGCGCCACGCCATGGCCCTTGCCATAAACTGCGGTCCTGTCAATTATTTCGTCGCTGACCCTTTGTGGCCCGTGAAACTGGCAAGACTTTGTGTTGTCACTCTGCGATGCCATGATGATGGTATGCCCTGCGCGTCGATCTTCCCAGGCCACGATGATGCGATCACCCAGGCTCACAATGGCGGGATAGAGTTGTTCGGCCCGTGCTGGTTCGGGGTCCACCGCACAGCCTGACCCGGGTTGTAATGCCAGTCCATCAACCCTGATAGGCTGCATCGAGACAAGTCCATACCGTCCATCACGCCGGGAGAACGCTACTAACAACCCCTGGTCATGCCTGGTAAGACTGGACTGCATGGCCTCCTCTGCTTCCAGCATGATGACAGGTCCCAGCTTGTCTGGCGTGACGAGGCGCAGATGAATTTTCGCGTCCTCTTCCCATGCCAGAGCGTAGCGATTATCGCCCAGCGCCACCAACGACGGTTCATAAGCTTCGCCGGGGCCACTTATTCTTATTTCTCCCGCAAATGCTTCATCATCTAGTCGCTTATGTGCCAGATAAATCCTCGGCGTACCATCACGATCATCCTCCCATGCCACTGCGACCGTATCCCCGGAGATAGCGATATTACGTCGACCAGATGATTCAAGATGATGAAATATCTTCTCCCCATGGGTTGATGTCACTGCGACCGGCTCATCAAACGCCCAGGGCTCCGCGTGTATGCAAAGAGGGCTTAATGCCAGTAATATTCCAGCCCATACTGATATGCGTTTCATGAGGCGCCCTGTTTACTCATTAATCCCTGCACCTTGATATCGGCCTCACGTAAATCCTCGATACGCTGCACGCCGACGAGCCTTAAAAGCTCTTCACCTTCTGGCGTCATGAAGGTAAATACCGGGGTGACAAAGGCATTGTAACGAGTACCTACCTCGCGCTCGGTTACCCGCTCACCACTAGGCAGACGTAAGCGCTTGCCGCTCTCCGCATCGACATAGGCCAGTACATAATGCTGACTATAGGCCTCGCGAACCTGCTTGTCGGAAAAGGCTTCCTTATTGGTCTTTTCACAATACCCGCAACCGTAACGACCAAAATAAACAAACAACGGCTTACCTTCCGTCCGAGCCTGCTGCATGGCATCGTCAAACGACTGGAATGGATAGCCCTGCGGCGGCTCAGCCATGACAGGAAACATGAACAACAGTGTGATTAGGAAAACTGCAGAACGCATATTCTTTATCTCATTCGTTAATGACGATAAAAGCATAGATAAGTCACTATACAAGTTTGTATTTCTCAAAACGTATTAAGCACTTTGGCAGACATGGCTATTCAGGAATATAGTCGATCTTACTGATTCTGTTTTAACAAGGTTTTACGCTTGCTCGTGAATTTCCACCAGGCCTTTGGCCTGCCTCTCTCCATAAAATCCATAACCGCCATCAACACATCAATGACTCAGGGATCGGCTTTTGTTCCCGTCATTTCACACAGCCTGTCATAGAGCGTGAATGCATCTGTACCAACAAGCTGTTCTGGATGGATGATCCCAATAGCCTCGAGATCACTCGCGATGGCTTTACCAATATCTGGCAACTCGTGCAGTTTTGTCACTGTCACCCTATCCGGGTTTTTCATTCAGATCTCTTTCACCTTCGATGACACAAATCGTTATTACAGGATAACCGTTTCAATATCTTCACCGACATCACCAGGATAGCGTATAGCCCCGGCCTCTTAGATAACAAGCCTTCATTATCATCCACATTGAACTATGCATATCGACTGTGCTCGAAACAAATATAACGACAATACCCAGGAGACCGCTAATGACTTACCTGCTAAAGGCACAGGCGCTGCTCGACAGGACGCGCAGCCTTGATTTCATAGCACCCTTGTTTCTAAGACTATATCTGGCCCCCATCTTCTGGATGGCTGGCACCCAGAAGCTCGCCAGCATGGAAAACACCATCGCATGGTTCGGCAATCCCGACTGGGGATTAGGCCTGCCCTTCCCTACTCTCATGGCCTATCTGGCCACCTTTACCGAGATATTTGGTGCAATCGCATTAGTTGCTGGTCTGGCCGTGCGCTGGATATCCATCCCACTGATGATCACCATGATAGTGGCGGCAGTGACGGTGCACTGGGAGAATGGATGGCTGGCAATCGCGGCCAGTGATGGTATCTTTGCTACCGATCGCACCATGGGTGCGGCCGAGCGACTAGCCATGGGCCGCGAAATTCTGCAGGAACACGGTAACTACAGCTGGTTAACCGAGAACGGCAGCTTTGTGATTCTAAACAACGGCATAGAGTTTGCGGCAACCTACTTCGTGATGTTGCTTGCGCTGTTTTTTATTGGTGCGGGAAAATACCTGAGCATTGACTATTACGTTCGCCGTTACTTCATTAAAGATTAATCAGCTTTACTCAAACACGATTCAAGGCTGGGGTAGGTCAGTTCGACCCCCAGCCTTTCTTTTATTTTGGTGTTGTCCATGCGCCGTGATTCACGCACGAAACTGAACATAGCGGGCGAGAGTTTTTCTTCAGCCTCTGACAATGGCACGCAGGATGGTCTTTCCAGCCCGAGGTAATCGGCCACCTTGAAAAAGTAATCACTCATGCTGCTGGGGTGACCATCGGCCGCATTGTAAATCTCACCCGCCTCGCCCTTTTCTGCCGCCGCGATGCAGACCTTTGCCAGGTCATCGGCATGAATCCGGTTACTCCAGGGCGCCTCATCCGGGCAGATTACGGTCAAGCCCTTTTTGATGCGCGCAACAGGCAGCCGGTCGATGGCATAAATACCGCCAACCCTTAACCGCATAACAGGGAAATCTTTTTCCGCAGACCATTGCATGAGCTGCTGTTCGGCGTCCCAGCGGCGTATGGCACGACCGGCATAGGGTTTGGCCGGCCAGTCCTCGGTCACCCATGCTCCATCACAGTCACCATAGACACCCGAAGTACTGATGTAGACCAGCCGGTCTGGGCGTTGCTCTCCCACAGCCTCGATGAAGTGCTGCATGCGCGAATCGGTCTCACCATCAGCCGGTGGCGGCGCCAGGTAATATACCGTCTTACCCTCGATATCGAGCTGGTCCAGACCTGCACCCTTATCCAGGTCCGCCTGCATGGGTTCGACACCTGCTTCCTTCATAAGCTCTGCGCTTTCCCTGGAACGAACCAGACCCTGTATGGAGGCCTGCCCCTGCAACTGGCGTGCTATACGTCTGCCGATATCACCGCAGCCGACAATAAAGACACTTTTCATGCGTTTATATCCCCGAGAAAATCAGTAAACTAGTGCGCTTTGTCCAGAACCGGCCAGGCCAGAACATGACATACACCATAAAAATTCAACCCAGCAATCATACCTTCCAGGCTGAGCCCGGTGAAAAAATATTAGATGCCGCCCTGCGCCAGGGACTCTCCCTGGCTTATGGTTGTCGTAACGGCGCCTGCGGTTCCTGCCTGGGCGAACTTGTCGAGGGTGCCGTCAGTTATGATGATCGTAACCGTTCTGCACTCAATGCCTCCATGGAAGAACAGGGGAAGCTCCTGATCTGCCAGGCCGTGGCCACCTCCGACCTGGTTATTAACGCCAAGGAACTCACCAGCGCGACCGAGATCGAGGTCAAGCGCCTGCCAGTTCGGGTCGAGGAAAAGAACCTGCTTTGCCACGATGTCATGGAACTCAAGCTGAAACTACCCGAGACTGAGCGTTTGCAGTTCATGCCTGGACAGTACATCGACATTCTGCAGAAAGATAAGCCTGCCCGCGCCTTCTCACTGGCCAATCCGCCACACCGCGATGACCTGCTGGAACTGCATATTCGTCATGTTGAGGGCGGCAGCTTTACCGATTTCGTCTTTAACGAACTGCAGGTTAAGGACCTGATGCGTATCGAGGGCCCGCACGGTAGTTTCTACCTGGATGATGAAGGCCATCGCCCCATCATCATGGTCGCCGGCGGTACCGGCTTTGCGCCGATGCAGGCCATACTTGAACATGCCATAGAAGATAATGACCCAAGACCGATTCACCTGTTCTGGGGCGTACGAGCAAAACGCGACCTTTACCGCGATGAACTGGCCAGCGAATGGGCTGGACAGCATAGTCATATCTCTTATACGCCGGTTCTTTCTGAACCCATGGAAGAAGACCACTGGCAGGGTGAGACCGGCTTTGTCCACGAAGCCGTGTTAAGGGCTTATCCCAATATCGCGAACTACGATATTTACATGGCGGGACCACCGGTGATGGTGAATGCTGCCGTTGAAGACTTCACTGCAGCAGGCTTGCCGAAAGAGCAGATGTTCTCAGACTCCTTCGAGTTCAGCACCCCGGTAAAAAAGTAAATCCCGACTGATCAGCCTGCCCGGTTCCTGCGGTCAAGCATTATCCCGGTTGCCAGTCCAAAGACTGCCAGACTGATGACTATGACTGCCCCACTGGGCAAATCGAGCATGGCCGATGCAATGAGCCCGGCCAGGTAAGCGAACAGGGCCATTACATAGGCGGCCAACAGGCCTGCTGTTCCTTTCAGGGACACCGTTGCCAGGGCAGGGATAATCAGGCTGGCAAATACCAGGTAAACACCGACAAGCTGAACCGAAACGGTAATTGTAAATCCGAATAGCAGGTAAAAGAGCACCCCCGAAGCAGGCCGCCCTGGAAGAAACCAGACCAGCAGGACGATCAGGTAAGCGAGCGCGACGAGGGTCAGGTCACCGAATTCCACCCAGAGAATCTGACCGACCAGCAGATCTCTGAGCTGTTCGCCACCATGCGGATCATTAGCCAGCAACAGGATACCCAGGCTGGAAGCCGTGACGAAAACAACACCGATCAGGGCTTCCTGCAGGTTTATTTCCAGATGCTCGGTCAGCCTCAGCAACATGGCTCCGGCGCAGGCCACCACGAATGCTACCCCCTGAACCATCCAGTTGCCGGGATCATGCCAGACCACATGAACCAGGATGACGGCCAGGCCTGCAAGCTGAGCAACCGCAAGATCCAGAAACACAATCCCGCGTCGGAGTACTTCCTTTCCAAGCGGAACGTGTGTTGCGATTACCAGCAGGCCCACAAGCAGTGCAGGCCCGAGGATACTCCAGTCGAGGTACTCCAGGCTCATTTGAGTTCCGCTAGCATGCGATCGATCAGGTCATCATAAAAACTGAACAAATCCGTAGCCGCATCACTACCACCGACAGATATCGGCAGCTTCACTACAGGGATGCCCGAGCGGCCAGACAACCACTTTGCAGCACTGTCATCCTGGTAGCTTGCATAGATAATCATGTCGGCTGGAGATCGTTCCATCTGGCTGAGTAGCTGCGAAAGATATCGGCTTGAAGGCGGAATGCCGGGTTTAGACTCGAGAGTACCTACCCCCTCCATACCGAGCCAGTCCTGCAGGTAAATCCAGCTTCGGTGATGCGTTACCATTTTTCTTCCCTTGAGCGGCTCCGCCTTTTTCTCCCAGTGACTAATGGCCTCGGACAGCTTGTTCTCGAATATTTCCAGGTTGTCGCTATAGACCTGCGCATTGTCCGGGTCGATCTGGCCGAGGCGCTTGCTCAGTTCCCGCGCGACAGGAATCAGCTTATTCGGATTGGTCTGAATATGCGGATTACCCGCGGCATGGATATCACC
>Ga0180436_10006324_pt1 | contig 10302 bp, 4 predicted proteins | sample SS_ome_2_FD_132434 | JGI IMG/M metagenome (GOLD analysis project Ga0180436, IMG submission 132434) | Hypersaline lake sediment archaeal communities from the Salton Sea, California, USA - SS_3_S_2 metaG | ecosystem: Environmental > Aquatic > Non-marine Saline and Alkaline > Hypersaline > Sediment...
GCTTATGAACTGGCGGGACGGGGTTACGCCTTAGCCCTGACGGCGCGACGCGAGGAAACGCTGGAGGAAATACGGGACGACCTGAAAACCAGACATCCTTCGGCCACGGTTGTGGTGCACCCGTTGGATGTCGTGGACTACGATTCGGTTCCCGGCGTGATCGCCGCCTGCGCGGAAGGCCTTGGGGGGCTGGACATTCTTTTTGCCAATGCCGGTATCGGTCTGGGTGAAAAAATCGGAAAGGGCCGTTTTGCCGAAGCCCGGCGGACCATCGAAACCAATCTTATCGGCGCCATGGCCACGGTGGATGCCGCCGTCCAGTACTTCCTCGAGCAGGGGCACGGTCACGTCGTCGGGACCAGTTCGGTGGTTGCTTTCCGGGGGATGCCGCGCAGCGGTTCCTATTGCGCATCTAAAGCCGGCTTTGCGATTTATCTCGAATCTCTGCGGGCGGAAATGCACCGCAAGAAGATTCATGTGACGGTACTCTATCCCGGTTATATCGACACGCCCCTCAACGATATGCTGAAGAGTCGACCGTTTCTGATTTCGGCCGAGAAGGGGGCCACCATGATCGCCGGAATGATCGAAAAAAAAGTGAAATCTTCCACGGTGCCGGTCTGGCCGTGGTGCACCCTGGGACCACTGTTGAGATGGCTGCCCACCCGTGTCATCGCACGATTTTGATTCACACGCTGGAAGGCCTGCCGGCTGAGAGGGTGTTGCCGTGAAGTTTCGCTGCCGTGCCCGATGGGTGGGCGTTCTTATCCTGACGGTGACCGGACTGGTGCTGGGCGGTTACCTGCTGCGCGGCGTTCTCCTTTACCCTTACCTGCGAACGGCCGCTGCCGAAGTTTTTCAATCTGATCTGGGCCTGCACCTTACCCTGGGTGACATCCGCGGATCGTTTTTTGCCGATCTTGAATTGGCGGACATCCAGATCAGTAGCATTGAACCCGCTGACACCCCTCTGAAGGCGACCATTGGCACCATTCGTTGCCGCTATCGCCTGATCGATCTTCTCAAGGGTATCGACACGTTCATCGGTGGTGTGATCATCGAGATCAATCGCCCTATGGTTTTTATCGATCTTTCGCGACCGTCGTCTGCGGCCCTGCCGGGTGACTCCCGAGAGGCATTCGGCGGTTTGCCGGAAATCCTTCCCCGCGTTTCAATCAATGATGGGCAGCTGGACCTGAAGGGCGACGGCTACGGCAGCCGATTCGACGGCATCATGCTTTCCTCGCTTGCTGCGAGCGGCAAAGGCGCCAATGTATTTGAAATCGAGGTGAAGGACTGGGGCTGGCACCTGCCGCCGTTGCGTGACGGGCAGGTTCACGCCAGTGTCCGGGTTGAGGTGGCGCCGTCCGGGCGGCTTGGCGTACACCACCTCGCGTTGAATCGCAGCGTCATTATCGAAAAAGGCCGGGTGGACTTGTCACAATTACCCCGGAGCCTGACTTTCGAGGCTCAAATCCCACGCGAAAACGGTGGTCTGGTTGTGAACGGCCGGCATGACGACGAAACCCTCTGGCTGAACGTGGCCGGCGAAGACATGGAGCTGGCGCTCATCGCGCATGTCCTGGGCATCCAGGAACTGGATTTGACGGGGCGGGTTGCATTAGAGGCCGATATCCGGCTGCCCTACGCCCATCCGGAATTGCTTCATGGGCGGATGGACATTCGTGCCGGCGCCGGGCAATGGAAGACGCTCTCCTGGGACCACGGCACGTTTCAGACCCATGCGGAAGAGGGGATATTGACCGTGTCGCAGGCCGAATGGCAGGGTGACGGCAACACCGGCCGGATCCGTGATGTATCGTTGCCAACACCGGCACTGTTCGAGGGGGAAGTTGATCAGCTACTGGCCGGCCTGACCGCAGTCTTTGATCTTTCCCTGCAGAATATTCCGCCGCTGTTGACACTTTTCGGCGAAGATATTCTTTCAGCCGCTGAGGCTGTTCCACCACATTGCCTGGCGCTGCAGGGGCGTGTTGCGCAGGGCGTTCTCACGGTCGACGACGGGCGGCTGATATCCGGGAGCAGCACGGTTTTCCTGAACCGCCTGCAGGTTGATCTGGGAGCGTTGCGGGAAAAAGCGGACGCCGCCAACCTGGACGCCGAAGTAAACTTCGATGTGCCGCACCTGGAAGATATAGCAGCACTGCTGCCACTTCCACCGCTGACCGGTCAACTGCAGGGCGGGCTGGTTTTCGCCGGCTCGATGCAGTCCCCGAAGGGCACGATTGCGCTGGAAGGGAAGAACCTGACCATCGCCGGCGTCCGCCTTGGCGATCTGGACGTGTTCGGTCGTTCCGATGGGGTTTGGCTGACGGCCGAGACGTTTGCGCTGCGCAACGGCGCCGATCGCTTGAATTTCAACGGCCGCATCAGCCTGGAATCCGGCCGGCTGGAAAAAACCCGGGGGGTGGGGCGAATCCAGGATATCGGTGTCTACGCCAATCCGTTTCTGCCGGCCGGGTGGCCGACCGCGGGGGAACTCAACTTTCAGTCCACGGTCGAGGGCGCGTTATGGCAGCCCCATATCCAGGCCGGTTTCACCTTGGCGAAGTCCAGCCTGGGATCGTTTTCCGTCGAAAGGGTCCAAGGTCGGTTGCAGGCCTCGCGAAACCGCCTGGATGTGGAGCGCATCGAATTGCAGTCATCGCTGGGCGATCTCATGCTGGCCGGACGGATGGGTTACAACGAGGATGCGCCGCTGTTAACCGTCGATCTGAGGGAATTGTCTGTCCAACGCGATGGTACCGCCATGCAGATGTCGGCACCGGTCCGGATTTTACAGATGCCGGACGACCGCTGGCGGATCGCCCCCCTGGTGCTCGAGGGGAACGCCGGCCGGGTGATGATTGCAGGTGATCTGGGGGGGGTGGGTCCGACGGACATAACGATCGATCTGGACGGGATCAAGAGCGGCGGCTGGTTGGATAATATAGATGGTCCGATCCAGTCCTTTTCAGGGCTGATGGCCCGTATCCACCTGACCGGATCAGTCGCTTCCCCCCGGATCGAGATCGAGGGGCATCTACCGGACCTGATTGCCCGGGATGCACCGCGACCGCTGCAGGGCCGATTCGACCTCGCGGTCACCGGCAACGGGATTGAGATTCGTGATTGGGCCTGGAACGACGGCGCCGACACACAGTTTACCGCCACCGGCCGTCTGCCATTAGTCTATGACAACGGGTGGCAAACGCTGCCGGGGCCGCTGCAATTGCAGGCCGCTCTCGATATCGAGGAAGAGGGTATCCTGAATGGCTTCATGCCTGATTTACCCGTGACCGGGGGGACTGTCCAGGTACGACTCGATCTGGCCGGAACACTGGCATTGCCCGCCGGAACCTTGCAGTGCGCGATTCACGATCTTTTGCTGGATGCCACTGTTGACGGTTCGCCTCAGGGGCCGTTTGACGCCGGGGCGGATCTGCGCCTCCATCGAGAAGGGGTGGATCTGGAAGCGTTGCGTATCGATTCCACGCTGTTGTCATTGCAGGGCCGGGGGCGCTGGCGGGTCGACACCCCCCCGGTACTTTGGACGGCTTTTGATCAGCAGCTGCCAAAGGGGACCCTGGCGGCTTCCGCGGATTTCGACATTCCAGATCTGGGATGGCTGGCCGGAATGCTGCCCGGTGTTCAAAAGGTCACCGGCCGATTGAACGGGTCACTGAACGTGGACGGCCCGTTGAAGAACCCCGCGGTGGTGGCCGATCTCGCGCTCCGGGAAGGCAGCCTGCGGCCGGAGGGCGACGCGCCTTCACTGAAATCCCTGCAGGCCGACCTCCAGGCCGATGCCACCCGGTTGACAGTCCGATCCTGCCGGGGTGAGATCGGCGGGGCCCCCTTTGAGGTGGCGGGCGATCTCCAACGGTCCGATGACAAGGGATGGGTGACCGATTTCCATCTCACCGGCGCCAATCTGCTGCTTTACCGCACCGCAGACATCCGGGTGCGGGCCGATACGGACCTGCACCTGACCGGGCCGCTGGAGAGGATGACCCTCAGAGGCGAAATTGGGCTGACCAATGGACGCATGACACGCAATGTCGATTTCTTCAGCATCCTGAAAGAAAAACCTCCATCCGCCGGAGCGCCCCCTGAACTATTGTTTTCGCTCCCCGAACCGCCCTTGAAGGACCTGCGCTTCGACGTGCGCATCACCAGCCGGATGCCCTTTGATCTTCGCAACAATGTGGTCAATGGCAGTTTGCGCCCTGATCTCCACTTGGGCGGCACGGGCGAGCTGCCTCTCTTGACGGGTAACGTCTACGTCGATCCGACCCGTCTGCGTCTGCCCGCCGGTGTCATGACGATCCAGTCCGGCGTCGTGCGGTTTCTACCGTCCCGGGCCAATCGTCCCGAAATGGAACTGCTGGGGGACGGCAAGGTGTTCGACTACGACATTACGGCCCTCATCGAGGGACCTGTGGAAGAACTGCGGGTGACCCTGTCCTCTTCGCCCCCTTTGCCCGGTAACGAACTGATGCTCATGCTGCTCACGGGACAGCCGCCGACGGCCAATCGTATGGCGACCGGCGGTGTTCCCCTGAATCTGGCGGTCTATATCGGGCAGGACCTGCTGTCCCAGTGGTTTGCCGGGGATTCAACGGAATCATGGACGTCCATCCTCGATCGCTTCGAGGTCACCCAGGGCCGGCGTGTGACCCGCTCGGGAGAGGAAACCCTGGAAGCCCAGTTCCGCATCGGCGAGGATGTTTTTCGAGACGGAGACAGCATTTACATTACGGGTGAAAAAGATATTTTCGATTTTTACAACGCGGGGTTGAAATTTGTTTTTCGGTTCCAATAACAATCGCCAGGGAGGGTGGGCCCGAAAGGACGTTCGCCTGATCGGGATATGGGGGGTGTGCGCCGTCCTGGCAGCGCTCACAATGATAACGTCTCCGGTTTTGGCCGAGAGGGTTGCCGGGGAGCGCCGCTATGGATTTCAGTTCGAGGGCAACGGCCACCTGAGCCCTGCGGCCCTGCGTCGCGCGGCCCGGGCGGAACTGGCGGCGTTCGTCGAAAACCAGGGAAGGGAAGCCGATCTCGAAGATGCGGTCTTCCAGATGGAAATCACCTACCGCGGCGAAGGGTATGCCTTTGCCGAGGTGCGCTACGACCGGATTGTCCGCGAGGATCGTGTCCGAGTCGTTTTTACGGTCAGCGAAGGTCCGCGCGTGCTGATCGAAGGCATCGATTTTACAGGGCGCACCGCCGTGCCGGCCGAGGATCTGAAAAGCCTTTTCCTTCCATCGCGGATGCTCTTCGATGCATCGAAAGAACAGCCTTTTGTCCAGGCGGAACTTGACGCCGGGGTCGGCCGGGTGCGGGATTTCTATCTGGCCCGCGGCTATCTGGACGTGGCGGTCGGTGCGCCCCGGCTGGTTTTTTCTAAAAATCGCACCCGTGTCAGCATTGATATTACCCTTTCGGAAGGGCGCCTTTATCGTTTGACCGACCTCCAATTCGAGGGCGATTTACCGGAAGACGCGGCAGAAGATCTGCATGCCCTGCAGCAGGAGAAGGTCGGGAACGCCTACAACCGCAGTCAGCATCTGGTGATCCAAAGCCGCCTGGAGGAAATCTTCGGCAATCTCGGATACGCCGAAATGCAGGTGAGCCTGGAAGAAAAACGGCTCCCCGCCCCGGACGGCATTCTTCTCGAAGCCGCTATTATTAGCGGTGTGAGCGTTACGATAAGTGACGTCCAGGTAAGGGGCAACATCAAAACCAAACCCGATTTCATCCGCCGGCGAATAAAATTCGAACCGGGGGATCGCTACAGCCTGAAGGGGGAGCGGGACAGTTTCCGGTCCCTCTACCGCACCGGTCTGTTTTCCAAGGTGGATCTGCTCCTCGAGGATCAGGGACGCCCGGCGGAACGGACCCTGGTGGTCTCGGTTGTCGAAGGACCCTCGCGCGAATTTTATATCGAGCCGGGCTGGGGATCTTACGAGTTGGCGCGGCTCAAGCTGGGCTGGCGTGAGAAGAACCCATGGGGGGGCGGACGCAACGTGGGGATTGAATCCATTGTTTCGATCAAGTCACGGCAGGTGATGATCAATATGGTGGACCCCTGGTTTTTGAATACGGAAATTACCGCGGATGTGCCGCTGTATTACAGCTACCGGGAAGAGCCCTCCTTTACCCGGGAAGACATCGGCATATCGCCCTCATTTTCCCGCCAGCTGAGCGACCATGTTTCCGCAACGGCGGCCTACAACCTCCGCAACACGGACATCAGCGACGTGGATCCCGCCGCGGCCCTGGAAGACATCGATACAGAGAGCTACAATTTCGGTAGCATCAAGCTCCAGGGGACCTACGATGATCGCGACGATCCGTTTTACCCTGCCAGGGGCAAGCGGTTCAGCTTCGGCATCGAACATGCGGATGATGCCCTTGGAGGCGATATCACTTTCACACGCCTGACGGCCGGCATGCGCTATTTCTATTCCTTCAATCGGGACACGGTATTGGGCCTGCGCTATGCTACCGGATTTATTTATCCTGGACCCGGTGAGACCACCGTGCCCATCAGTGAACGCTTTTTCAACGGCGGTGAGAACAGTGTCCGCAGTTTTCGCCAGTCGGAGCTCGGCCCCAAGGACCTCTCAGGAGACCCGGTCGGGGGACTGGCTTACAACACCATCAACATCGAACTGCGACGCCGGCTGATCGGCGATTTGTCGGGCAGTCTTTTTTTCGACCTCGGCAACGTGGCGCCCAATCGCTCCGTCAGCGAAAGCCGCCGCGGGCCGCCGGAAAATCGCTCGGACGCGGTCTCCGATACCTTCCACGATTTTTTCAATGATTTCCGCCCGGGCATCGGGATCGGCCTGCAGTACAAGCTGCCCATTGGCCCGGTCCGCTGCGATCTGGCCTTCAATCCCGATGCGGATGATGACCGCGATGAAGACGCCTACGTCTTCCACTTCAGTGTTGGCATGGCCTTTTAAGAAGACAATTTGCGGACGGCTGCGTGAAACGCCTAAGATCAAGGCGTGCAAGTTTCGAGGAACGAGGCGTACTTTTTGTAGGCCGCAGTGACGAGGGACGCCGCACAACGCCGATATTGGCACTGATGTCCAAATTCAGACGGCTGCGTAAAATGGTCAAGATCAAGGCGTGCAAGCCTTGAGAAGTGAGGCGTACATCAGGTACGCCGCAGCGCCGAAAGGTGCTGCACAACGCCGATATTGGCCATTTTACGCAGCCGTCTCAGAAGCGCTCGATGAGTTTGTCTATGAGGAAGGTCGTCTCCCGCAGCGCCTGGTCGCTGAAGGGGTCGAACCAGTCGGCGATTGTTTGAAAGTGCTTTTCGAAGGCGGCTTTGTCGCCCGTTTCGATCATTGCCAGGCTGTCCTGCAGAGAGGTCAAATACTCCCGCAGCAGCTGGCGTCGTTCCGGTGAGGCCAGGATGATTTCCGAATAAAGGGTGGGGTCCTGGGCGAAGAGGCGTCCCACCATGCCCAGCTCGAGCCGGTAGATGGGGCTCGAGTATTCCAGGGTCTGGTCCAGGGCGATCCGACGCTCGAAAAGAAACTTGCCGAAGGAGAAGGTTGCAAAGTGCCGCAGGGCCTGAATGACCGCCATGGCCTTGTCGTGTTCGGCCGGATCGGCCTGGACCACGATGGCGCCCCAGGCCGTGAACTGATCGAGCAGCCACTGGCATTGCGGGGCCCGGCGTCCCGGGCTCGTTATGACGACCTGCTTGTCCATGGTGGTGGTGGCCGGGCCGAAAAGGGGGTGCAGGCCGATTACCGGTCCGGGATGAGCATCGAGCATGGCGGCCATGGGGGCCGCTTTCACGCTGGTAATATCCCCCAGAATGCAATCCGGCGGCAGGTGGGGCGCCAGACGTTGGATGACTTCGGATGCAGATGCGATGGGCACGCTCAACAGCGCCAGCTCGATGTCCTCGCACAGTGTCTGGACCGCATCCCAGTCTTCCCGATCCAATACCCGGATCCGGTATCCGGCATCCGTTAACCAACGGCCAAGATAGCGCCCCATGGCGCCGGCGCCTCCGACAAGGAGGACCCGGGCGCCCGGTTTGACGCCGCGCCGGGCCAGTTGCGCGGTCTGCTCGACGCGGGATTGACGCAGAATCCGGCGGAAGATATCTTCCAAAAAATCAGGGTCCAGACCAACCGCCCGGGCGGTGCGTCTTTTTTCCGAGATCAGATTTTCTTCCCGGGCGGGGTGGTACACCGGCAGCCCATGCGTCCGTTTGAGCGCCACCACGCGATCGACCTGTTCCTGGCGCTCCTTGAGAAGGGCGACCATGTCATGGTCGATGGCGTCGATGGCCTTGCGCAGGGATGCCAGTTCGGGGGCGGTGGGATGGGGCTGTTCAGTCGTATCCGCGGTCATGATCATTTTCTCCAATCACGCCGTTGCCGTTTCGCTTGCGGTACATGCGCGCCGCTTCAGGCGTATAGGTTTCCAGCGTTCCCGATCGAGGGTCGTTGACCAGATCGGGCGCTTTCAAATAGACAAAGACCTCACGGGAATCCGGCGTCGGGCCGGCAGCCCGGTCGACCGTGATGCAGTGGCGCCGGTAGCCGTCCGGAAGATCGATGCGTTCGAGTCGGTCCATCTGCTCAAGTCCCGCCCGGTCGACCGCGTAGAGCTCACCGACGACCTGCCGGCCAAAACCGGCACCGGCCATCATGCAGGGTGAACGGCGCTCGCCATTCAGGACGAGCCGGTAGCGCTCACGGGTGCGGTAGGTCCCGATCAGGCGGGCCTGACGCATATAGCGGTCGTGGTTGGGAAACCCCTTTTTCAGTGTCCCGTAGACAAAAATAAGGAATCGGTCGGCCATAGATGCTTAAGGGTCCTCAAATGACACTGTCGATCTTGTACCCACAGAGGGCATCCGGTCGATAGCGCGGTTCAACTCTAATGACGCATCGTCGTCAGAGCTCTCTTTGTAGACGCCACAGCGGGAATAATCAAGACGGCTGCCGAATCAACGCCGGAAAAAGCGGGAGGGAAGACATTTTGAAGACACCATCTTGCACGTGGGTGAAGAGGTGTCATATTAACTGAAACGGCAATGGATCGATAACCGTATCCGGGTTCCGCCGCCAAGACAGGCCATCGAGGAGACTCCCATATGACCTTGAGCGTCATCAATCCCTACGATCAGAGTGTCTATCGCACGTTGATGTTTGATACCCCGGCGGAGGTGGAGGCAAAGGTTCAGGCGGCGAAAGCCGCAGCCGAGAACTGGCGCAAGGTTCCCCTGCCAGAGCGTATCGAGACGGTTCGAAACGCGCTGAATTATTTTCGCACCCATGAAGCGGCGATTGCCGAATCCATCACAGGCCAGATGGGCAAGCCCATCACCGCGTCCCATAACGAGATCGACGGCTTGTTCGAGCGGGCCGGGCACATGCTGTCCATCGCGGAAGACACCCTGGCTCCCGAGATTCTGCCGCTTAAGGATCACTTGCACCGGCGTATCGAGCGGGAGCCCCTGGGGGTGGTGCTCAACATCGCGGCCTGGAACTATCCTCTGCTGATTGCCGTCAACGTGGTGGTGCCGGCCCTGGTGGCGGGCAACAGTGTGCTGCTGAAGCACAGTGCCAAAACACCGCTGTGCGGCGAACAGTTTCAAGCGGCCTTCAGCCATGTGCCGGGACTTGTCACCCATCTCGTTCTCTCACACGACCAGACCCTCGATTTGATCCGGGATGCCCGGATCGATCATGTGGTGTTTACCGGGTCCGTGGCCGGCGGACGTCGCGTTCACCAGGCGGCGGCCGGACGTTTCATTGACGTGGGGCTGGAATTGGGGGGCAAGGATCCGGCCTACGTGGCCGAGGATGCCGACCTGGGGTTTACCGTGCCCCATGTGGTGGAAGGGGCCCTCTACAATGCCGGCCAGTCCTGCTGTGCGGTCGAGCGGGTTTACGTGCACCGGCGCGTGTACGATGCTTTTCTTGAACAGGCCGTTGAGGCGATGGCCCATTTTCAAACGGGCGATCCCATGGATTGCCGCACAACGCTTGGTCCTCTGGCGGAACGGGCGGCGCTGGACACGCTCGATGGCCAGGTCCGGGATGCCCTGCGACGCGGAGCCCGGTTGATGGTTGGCGGGCGGCGTCTGGAAGGCACTACCGGCAACTTCTATCTGCCGACACTGTTGGCCGATGTGGACGGCTATGCGGAAGTGATGCAGGAGGAAAGCTTCGGGCCGTTGCTGCCGGTGCGCGCGGTGGACAGTGATGGCGATGCCCTGGCGCAGATGAATGCGTCGCGCTATGGACTGAC
>Ga0180436_10006325_pt1 | contig 10302 bp, 7 predicted proteins | sample SS_ome_2_FD_132434 | JGI IMG/M metagenome (GOLD analysis project Ga0180436, IMG submission 132434) | Hypersaline lake sediment archaeal communities from the Salton Sea, California, USA - SS_3_S_2 metaG | ecosystem: Environmental > Aquatic > Non-marine Saline and Alkaline > Hypersaline > Sediment...
CGCGCAGGCTCTTCAACTCCTGCACGTAGGAAAGGGTCAGACCGATCCCCATTCCGATCGCGGCCATGATCAGGCTGATCATGACGAGGCGGAATCCGAGAGATGGCTTGGTGTTTCGCATCAGTCCTGGCAACCGGCCGTAGCGAGGGAAAACAGAAGGAAATACAAATATTATGATATTTATAATATTTTGCGCAAGAAAAAACGCATTGTTTGTGCGAAATCCTGTCCTTTCGGTCCCATCTCGCTCAGGATTGGCTTGAAATCGGTGCCGGAGTCGCCTATGGTCCGCGCTCTTCACCGACGCGCGGTTAGCTCAGGGGTAGAGCACATGCTTCACACGCATGGGGTCACTGGTTCAAATCCAGTACCGCGCACCATTTTTGGGGTCCCCGAGCGGAGGTGGGGTGGCGAACCTTTTGGGACCGGCGGAATCCCTTGATTCGTTGTATCGACGAGCGATGTGGTGTGGCAATCTCCGGTAACCTCCGGATCCGGATCGTTGGCTGGCGGTTCCCTCTTCTCCGGGGCATGCCCGCAGAAACTTCGGTCGACGAGACCGAGAAGTGATCGCGAGCGACTTGCCCCTGGGCTCTCGCAGGTCTTTCCGGAGGCGGGAACCGCACGGCGGGTTGTTCCTCCACCGGGCGAACGTCGCCGTTATCCGGTGCGGTCGCGACTCTGCTTCCAGCCCCACAATCCCGTCGCGAACAGGGCCAGCAGCCCCATCCCGATGGAGAATGCGTCGCCGATGCGGGCATAGATTGTGATCGGGGGATCGGTGGCGAGGTGAAGAGTGGCTGGCAGGCTGCCGCGGATCTCGGTATCGCCCGTCTCGACGTCTCGAAGGACACGCTCGAAGCCGTTCTCGTTGTGGCGATCCCAGGTGCTGCCGCGTTCGTCGATGAAGCCGCTCACGCCGGTGTTGGCGGCACGGGCCATGGGGCGCCGCAACTCGATGCAACGGAGTCGAGCGTGGGCGAAGTGCTGGGCCGGCTCGTGGCTGCCGAAGAACCAGGCATCGTTGGTGACGTTGACGATGAGTTGCGGACCTCGTCGGACGAAACGTCGCGTGTAGTCGGCTAGGGTATTCTCGAAGCAGATCGAAGGGATGATCCCGATCGCGGTATCCTCGATCTCGAGGACGAGAGGCTCGAGCGAGTCTCCGGGCGTGAAGTCGTCGGTGATGAACCAGCCGAGGAGCCACTCGAAGACGGGAAACCAGCCGCCCCGGCCGGGTACGAACTCGCCGAACGGAACGAGATGGCGCTTCTTGTACATCTGGTAGGATTCGGTGTCCCCCCGCATCAACACGATCGTGTTGTAGATCTCCTCCTTCGCGAAGTCGAAGTCTTCCATTCCGCTCAGCAGCCAGAAGTCGTCCCCGGCGAGAAGCTGGTCGTTGAAGAAGTCCTGCACCCAGTCGTAGGAAAAGTGCCCGGGAAGCGCGGACTCGGGCCAGATCACCAGGTCGTGGCGGCCGGTCTCGACGAAGGTGCGCGTGAGGTCCCGGTAGTCATAGACGATCTGGCGAAGCACGTCGTCGTCCTCGGACCATTTCTCGTTCAGGGGGACGTTGAGCTGGAGAATGCGGGCGCGGAGTTCGATGGTGTCCGGGGGTGGAGTCGTCATCCTGCCCAGTCCGTAGAGAAAGAGGAAAATCACCACGGCCACGCCGGCGGCGAAATCGAAGTGCGGACGCAATCGTTTCCTCTCCTGGATTTCCCGGATGAGCCGGATCACGGTCGCAAAGGCGATCACGGCGCAGAAGACGAGCACGAATCCGTATCCGCAGGCCCCGATCACGTCGGCGAACTGCAGGAGCATGAGGTGATCGAGCAGGGCGACGGCGAGACCGTTCCACGGAAATCCCGTCAGGGCGACTCCGCGCAGCCACTCCAATCCGCACCAGGCGGCGCCGTTCAGCATGGCGATGCGGAGAACGTCGATCGATTGACCGAAGAGGTCGGCCTGGCGGCTCGGGGATAGAAAGTGGGCTTTTTCGAGGTCCGGAGACGGGGTGGGATCGTGCGGAGTCCATCGTCCCACCGTGGCGGCGAAGGCACCGAACGCGGCGGGATAGAGGGCGAGATAGGCGCAGATCCCGATCCAGGCCCCGATACCCGCGAAGACCGTTCCGATGACGTCCCCGACGCGCAGAAACCAGGTCAGGCTGGTGAGGAAGAAGGCGAGTCCGGCCAGATACCCGAGCACGAATCCCCAGCGCCAGCGTCGCCATCCCCGTGGCGGAGGGGAGAACCAGAGAGCCGCGAAGAGAGGCGCCGGCCAGATCCAGACGAGACCGGAGAGATTCCACGGCTCGAAACAGGGTGCCAGGAGCAGTCCGCTCGTCACCGCGGCGGCGAACGGCCAGGCCCGCTTCGGGAGCGGGAGGTGACCTGATGCCGGGGCCGCTTCGTTCATCGTGTCGAGTCGATCTCGTTCGGGACGGCGGCACCGGGCGGTTCCGCGGGAGATCAGAGGATCGTCGCCTTCACGCGGGGCGAAGGCGACCCGCGGTGGGCGATGATCAATTCGCCCCGTCGGAAAGCCGCTCTTTCATATCGTTCACCACCGCGGCCTTCAGGGCGTCGAAGGCGGACTGCGCCCGGTCCTTGGCGTCCGCCAGGCCCTCGGCGGGAATGCTTGGATTGGATCCCGGTGCGGGGCGGTAGTAGAGGTAGAACTTGATCTTCGGCTCGGTGCCGGAGGGACGCACCGCGAAAGCGCGCCCGTCCTCGAGATCGAAGAAGACCATCTTCTCCTTCGGAATGGGGTCGCCTTCCTCGTCGACGTGATCCTCGTTCGCGAAATCGCGCACGCGAGTCACGGGTGTCCCATCCACCTCGGTCGGCGGATTCTCCGAGTATCCCCTGGCGAGTGACTGGATCTGCGCGGCTCCGTCGGCTCCGGCGAGGACTTCGGCATGCTGTCCCTCGAGGAAGACGCCGTGTTGGCAGTAGAGGCGGTCGAGGAGCTCGACCGGTGTGAGGCCCTGCGACTTGGCGTAGGCGGCGACCTCGGCGAACATGACCACCGCGCCATTGCCGTCCTTGTCGCGGAGAAAGTCGGAACCGAGATAGCCGTAGCTTTCCTCTCCCCCGAAGACGAAGAACTGCGAATGCTCGAGGCGCAGGGCGCGCGTCTCTGCGTCGGAGAGGGTGCGATACGTCGCGCGCACCTCGTCGGGCAGGGCCGCCTCATACTTCCGGAGCTTGGCTCCGATGTACTTGAAGCCGGTCAGGGTATCCACGACGTTGACCCCGAAGTCGTCTGCGATCGAGCGCTGCAGTTCGGTCGTGACGAAGGTCTTCACGATCGTGGCGTGATCACGATTCGCCTCGTTGAGAATGCCGCCCGCGAACATGGCGTGGAGCCGGTACCATGCCATCAGCGAGCCGATCTGGTTCCCGGTCAGGAGAGTCATTTTCCCCTCACCATCCCGCACCACGACCCCCATGCGGTCGCAGTCCGGATCGGTGCCGATCACGATGTCGGCCCCGTCGCGCTCCGCCTGCTGAATGGCCATCTCGAGGGCGGCCGCATTCTCGGGGTTGGGGGACTTCACCGTCGGGAACCAGCCGTTCTGGTCATCCTGTTCGGGAACCGTCGCGCAGCGGAATCCGAGGCGCTCCAGCATGCGGGGAGCGATCGTTCCTCCGGTGCCGTGGATGTTCGTGAAAACGATCGAGAGATCGCTCTGCGCCCGAACGAGTTCCGGATCGAGAAGCACGGTCTCGAGGCGCTCCATGTAGGCCTCGTCGAGTTCCGGGCCGATTTCGTGCAGCACTCCCTGTTCCTCGACCGGCAGGGCCTCGTAGACGTCGCCGGTGATGGCGTTGACCTCGGCGATGATCTCGCTCGCGGTTGGCTCGACGATCTGGGCGCCGTCGTCGGCGTAGACCTTGTATCCGTTGTCGTGAGGCGGGTTGTGGCTGGCGGTGAGGACGATTCCCGCCGTGGTGCCGAGATGGCGCACCGCGAAACTGAGCTGCGGGGTCGAGCGAGGTTCCGGGAAGAGGTAGACATCGCACCCGTTCTCGGTCGCGACCCGGGTGACGCACTCCGCGAACTCCTTGCCGAAGTGCCGGGTGTCGCGAGCGAGGGCGAGCGAGGGACGGCCTTCGCCGCCGTAGGCCTTCCGCAACTGGCGAACGAGTCCGAGAGTGGCCCGCGTGATGTTGGTGAAGTTGAGAGAACTGGTTCCGACGCAAGGATGCTCGGGCCGTTCGCCGTCGCCGGCGGCACCCCGCTCGGCCGACGTGACGATCTCACCGATGGAGCGGCCCCGCAATCCCCCGGTTCCGAACGCCAGGGCTTTGAAGAAGCGATTGTTCAGTTCGGTCCATTCGCCCTGTTCCGCCAATTCGGCGATGGAAGCCTCGTTGACGGGGTTGTTCGAATTCTGGAGAAGGGACTTGATGTTCCCGTGACTGTCTGCGGTGAGGTGGCCCGCCTCGAAGGCGGTTTGAAGCGAGGCGGCGAGGTCGGGGTTCATGGTAGGGGCAGTGTAGAAACCGGGGGAGGGATTGCAACCGGCGGAATGTGCGATTTACTGGGATCGCCGTGAATCCGCTGGCCACCGCTCCCGACAAATTTTCCACCGCGTGGCGCATCCACCACGATGCCGGGGAGGGCCTGTGGATCGACCACTTCGCCGGTCACTGGCTGGTGCAGACGAGAGAGTCGGTCTTTCCCGAACGGGTGCGCCGATGGGCGGGGGACGAGGTGCGATCGATCTACTGGAAGCCCTGTGACAAGTCCGCCGCCACCGTGCCGGAGCATGTCGCGGGAGAGGAGGTGAGGGAGAGATTTCTCGTCGAGGAGAACGGTGCGCGCTTCTGGATCGATTTTTCGGCGGGCTATTCGTGCGGGATCTTTCTCGATCAGAGACGGAACCGCAAATGGGTGCGCGATCGGGACCTTCGGGGAAAGCGGTTTCTCAATACGTTCGCCTACACGGGTGGTTTTTCGGTGGTGGCGGCCCTCGCCGGGGCAGAGACGACGACCCTCGATCTGTCCCGCAATTACCTCGACTGGACCTGGGAGAACTTCCGGGCCAACGAGCTGGATCCCGGGGAGCACCACGGATGCCGTGGCGATGCGATGGAGTGGTTGAGTCGCTTTCGGAAGCAGGGGCGGAAATTTCACGGACTCGTTCTCGATCCGCCGACCTTCTCGCGATCGGGAAAGGGGGGCAGAAACACCTTTCGCACCGACCGGGACTACACCGACCTGGTCGAAAGGGCGGCTGCGGTCGTGGAGGCCGGGGGATGGCTTCTCTGCTGTGCCAATACCCATCGCTGGGACCGCCGCGACTTCGAGACGCAGGTTCGCGATGGCGTGAAGGCGGCGGGACGCGCCGTCGTCGATCTCCAGCTTGTGCCGATGCCGCCCGAGTTCCGCGGGGACGACTACCTCAAATCCGCCCGGGTCACCGTCGACTGATCGCGAGCGGGCGAGGCGACGCTGGCGATGATGGGACGGACAGGATGGAGAAAATTCGGGCGAAACGGTTTCGCGAGGCGCGATCCTGCGTAATGATGACCGGCATCTTCCGTTTCAATCGGGCGTGTTTCCATCCCTCATCGACCAGATCTCATGCGTGTCATTCGCTATTCGCAGAAGAATTTCGCCACCGCCATTCGCAAGCTCGACCGGCGATCCGCGCCCCCGGAGGGCGTGGAGGAGACGGTGCGGGAGGTGATTGCAGCGGTGCGGGAACGGGGAGACAGGGCCCTGATCGAGCTGACGAAGAAATTCGACGGCGCCGCCTTTCGCACCGGACGCGATCTGCGGGTGAGCGATGCGGAGTTGGATGCCGCGGCCGATGCGGTCGATGCGAGGACGAAGAAAGCGATCGCCGCATCCCGGAAGAACGTCACCCGTTTCGCCCGGCGCAGTCTCCGGAAGGATTGGACGGGCAAAAACACGGAGGGTGCCGAGGTGGGCGAGATCTACCAGCCGTTCGAGCGAGTGGGGATCTATGTGCCCGGCGGCAGTGCGCCGCTGGTTTCCACCTCGAACATGACCGTCTGCCTCGCAGCGGCCGCGGGTTGTCCCGAAATCGTCGTCACGACACCGCCCGGCCCTGACGGGAAGGTGAATCCCGCCCTTCTCTTCGCTCTGCGCGAGGCGGGAGCAACCGAGATCTACAAGGTCGGTGGAGCGCAGGGCATGGCGGGCCTCGCTCTCGGAACCCGAACGATCCAACCGGTGGTGAAGGTGTTCGGTCCCGGAAACTCGTTCGTCGTCGAGGCGAAGAGACAGTTGTTCGGAACCGTTGCGGTCGACCTTCTTCCCGGACCAAGCGAGGTCGTGGTCCTCTCCGACAGCAGCGGGAAGGCGGACTTCATCGCCGCCGACCTTCTCGCCCAGGCGGAGCACGGCGGAGACAGCGTCATGGGATTCATCACCGATTCCGAGAAACTACTCGACGCGGTGCAGGAGGCGTTGAAGGAGCAGGCCCGGACCCTGAGCCGGCAGGAACAGTTGAAGGCAGCCCTCAAGCAGGGAGCCTGGTTGGTCTTGGTGGAGAATCTCGAACACGGCGCAGACATCGTGAACGCGTTCGCCCCCGAACACCTGTCCCTGATCACGAGGAGAGAGGGGAAGATCCTGCCGCTCATCCGCACGGCCGGCGCGATTTTTCTCGGCAATCACTCGCCCGTCGCGGCCGGCGATTTCCTCGCCGGGCCCAGTCACGAACTCCCCACGGGCGGCGCGGGAAAGTCGTTTGCCGGCCTTACGGTCGACCAGTTCCAGAGGCGGACCAGCATCGTTCGCTACGACGAAGAAGCGATCCGGAAGGCGGCCCCCGTGGTGGAAGCGTTTGCGGCGGTAGAAGGGCTCGACGCCCATGGCAGGTCGGCGTCGATCCGGGTGCGGTAGCCCAGGAGGGAGCGCGTGTTCAGGTGAGACCGCGTCCGATCCCGGGACCGGAGTCCCGGATGAGTTCGGCCGGTGCGCAGATGACCCGCCATCCGTTGAAGAACTGCTCGCCTCCACAGGGAGGACCGTCCTGGCGCGAATCCTCGGAATTGGGCAGTTCGGATGGGAGGAATTCCCAGACGTCCTGATCATTGAGAAGAAACGCGGCTCTGGCGGGTGCGTCGTATTCGTCGTTCATGGTTTTCGTGGGGGGAGTGGAAGAGAGCCGCCGCAGTTGCTTGGTTTACGTCAAGTGCCGGATCCCGCTAGCAAATTTGTTTGTCTTCTTTGATTCAGACTCTTCGAAAGTGCAATTCATTCAATTTCGGTGAGAAGAAAATTTGCGTGACTGTTTCGCAAGGAACGGGCCAAAACCCTTTTCCTCAATTTGTTACGGATGGACTTTCGAACCCGGACGAGGAAGAGAGTCCGAATCGTTCCGCTCGCCGTAACGCCGGGCCATGAGTAGACAGATTTTGGTGATCGGGGGCAATTCGGGAATTGGCGCTGCGACGGTGGCTTGTCTCCAGGGCCGGGGCGACCAGGTTGTGACGGCATCCCGGCACCGGGGGGAGGGCGATGTTTCGTGGCAACCCTTCGATGCGGCCGGGCCGGATGCAGATCTGGAATTGCCCGAGCGGCTCGATGGGGTCGTGTATTGCCCCGGATCGATCACGCTGAAGCCTTTCCACCGCCTGAGTGATGAGGAATTCGAGTCGGAGTGGCGATTGAATTTCCTCGGGGCGGTGCGGACGATCCGGATGGCTCTTCCTGCGCTGAAGAAGTCGGACCACGCGTCGATCGTGCTCTTCTCCACGGTGGCTGTCGGCACGGGCCTCTCCTACCACGCCAGCATCGCCGGAGCGAAAGGCGCCGTCGAGGGACTCGTTCGCAGCCTCGCTGCCGAGTTCGCACCGCGAATCCGGGTAAATGCGATCGCCCCTTCGCTCACGGACACGCCCCTGGCCGGGTCCCTCTTGAGCACGGAAGAGAAACGGAATGCGGCGGCGCAGCGCCACCCGCTTCACCGGGTCGGGTCGCCCACGGAGATCGCCGAGGCCGTGGCATTTCTCATCGGTGCCGAGTCCGGATTCATGACCGGACAAATCATCCGGATCGATGGAGGTCTCTCGACCGTGAAACCCCTGTAGTGATGGCGTCCGTCTCCCTGGTCTTCCCGCATCAGCTTTTCTCGCGGCACCCGGCTCTCGCGAAGGACCGGCCCGTCTGGCTGATCGAGGACTCGCTCTTCTTCGGCGACCGGCACGCGAGCCCCGGAAAATTTCACCGGCAGAAGCTGATCCTCCACCGGGCATCGATGCAGGCCTACCGGAACCTGCTCGAAGGGCGCGGGTATACCGTGGAACTCATCGGGTACGATCCGGATCAACCTATCGACCAATTGCTCGAAAAGCGCCATCGCGCTGGCTCGTTCGACGAGATCGTGACGGTCGATCCGTGCGACTACCTGTTGGAGCGTCGTTTGCGGCGCTTTGCGGACCGGGCGGACGTCCCATTGCGAATCCGGGAGAGTCCGATGTTCCTCACCCCTGTCGATTGGGCGGAGAGCCACTTTTCGAGCGGGAAGCGGCCGTTCATGAAGACGTTCTACGAGGCCCAGCGGAAGCGAATGAGCCTCCTCGTCGATGAAGAGGGGCATCCGGAAGGGGGCCGGTGGAGTTTCGACGACGAGAACCGCAAGCCGATGCCGAAATCCGGACTCGATGTCCCGGCGCTGCCTCCGGCACCTCGAAACAGGTGGATCGACGAGGCCGAATCCTACGTGGAGGAGCGCTTTCCTTCTGCCCCGGGTGACAAATCGTTTCCTTTCTGCTATATCGTCACGCACCGCGACGCCACCAACTGGCTCGATCATTTCCTGAGTTGGCGCTTCGACCGGTTCGGTCCCTACGAGGATGCGATCGCCCGGGAACAATCCGTCCTCTTTCACAGCGTGCTCACCCCGATGTTGAACACCGGGCTCCTCACGCCGAAGCAGGTGATCGACCGGACGCTGGACTTCGCGCAGGACAACGAGGTTCCGCTCAACTCGCTGGAGGGCTTCGTCCGCCAGATCGTGGGGTGGCGGGAGTTCATGCACCAGATGTACCGGCGTCACGGGGTGGAGATGCGCACGCAGAATTTCTTCGGACACGACCGCGCGATCCCGCGTTCGTTCTGGGAGGGGACGACGGGCGTGGAGCCGGTCGACGTCGTCATTCGCCGTGTCCGGGAGACCGGGTATGCGCACCACATCGAGCGGCTCATGGTGATCGGGAATTTCATGCTGCTCTGCGGATTCGACCCTGTATGCGTGAACGACTGGTTCATGGAACTGTTCATCGACAGCTACGATTGGGTGATGGTGCCGAACGTGTTTGGGATGAGCCAGTTCGCGGACGGAGGGATCTTCACGACCAAGCCCTACATCTCGGGGTCGAACTACATTCTCAAGATGTCCGACCATCGCCGGGGCGACTGGTGTGCGACCTGGGACGGCCTCTTCTGGAGTTTCGTCGAGAGGCACTACGACTTTTTTCGCAGCCAGCATCGATTGGGAATGATGGCGCGAAACCTGGAAAAAATGGATGCCCGGAAGCGACGGGGGCATCTCGAGACGGCGGAGTCGTTTCTCTCGCAATGGTGAGGGAGAGGATAGGCCGGGAGTGAAGGTGAGGAGGTATCCGACCCGGCGACGAGGTGGCCAGGTCAGAGAAGGCGGGCGAAAACCCGGCCAGGGCCCGGACCCCGGATCTACGGCTGCAGCACTCCCGGGACCGCCCAGTCGATCGCATAGAATCCCTTGCGCGCCGTGACGTAGAGCGTCTTGCCGACGAGCAGGCAGTTGGCCGGTGCCTCGGGCGGCTTCACCCGGACCAGTTCCTCGCCAGTGGGAGCGAAGACGATCACCTCGCCTTTCCAGGTGCAGTAGACGTTCCCGTGGATGTCCATCGACATGCCATCGCTGCCGACCTGTGCGAACTCCCGCTTCGAGGTGAGTTGCCCGGGACCGGCCACATCGTAGGCGATGATCTTCCCGCCGGCCTGGTCGGCGACGTAGAGCACGTCCTCGTGTGGAGAGAGGATGAGACCGTTGGGGCGAACGAGATCGTCGATGACACGGGTCAGTTTTCCGCGGCGATCGAGGTAGTAGACACCCTCGATCTCCATTTCCATGTCATCGCGATTGCCATAGCGCGGATCGGTGAAGTAGATCCCTCCGATCCCGTCGGGGACGACATCGTTGGGACTGTTGAGTTTCCTTCCCTCGAACGAGTCGGCCAGGACCTGCGTCACCTCGCCGTCCTCGAGCAGGGTCACACGACGGGCGCCCCCCTCGCAGGCGACGAGGCGGCCCGGAGCGGTGAAGAA
>Ga0180436_10006326_pt1 | contig 10301 bp, 8 predicted proteins | sample SS_ome_2_FD_132434 | JGI IMG/M metagenome (GOLD analysis project Ga0180436, IMG submission 132434) | Hypersaline lake sediment archaeal communities from the Salton Sea, California, USA - SS_3_S_2 metaG | ecosystem: Environmental > Aquatic > Non-marine Saline and Alkaline > Hypersaline > Sediment...
AGCTGCAGTAAGCAAACCACTTTTCTTGATTTTTCCCCTCTGAAAAGATACAATCTTCCTGCTTGGCCCGCTAGCTCAATTGGCAGAGCAATTGACTCTTAATCAAAGGTTTAACTTGTCCACCACGTCCACTGAGTACAACATTCTCCATTGTGTCTATCCTGGAGGGGGAAAGTAGTCCATTGTTTCCACCCCAACTTCACCAAAACTGTATCAGAAATATCAATTAATCAAGTGGATTGGCGACTCGATATCATGTTTTTATCTGCCAGGTTATGATTGTTTAGATAAGAGATATTTTTATTGCGAGATGGCACGCATAGCTGACAAGTTCTAAAATTCCATATTCATAGGATAATTCATTGTCTTCCTGGACAGCATTCGTAGTTTCCACGGGATAATCGCTGCAGCCAACAGCAACATAGAAGTCAATGAATAAAAGAAATTTCTAGATCTATTCAAATAAACCTCCCAAGGGTATTCCAGACTCGAGCATCTTTAGATAACGCTTCATTGCTCAGTTGATATTATCTGTGATAGATGTATGATTTATATTGCAAAAGCTGTTCAATTACGTATAACAAAACTAGCTATTGTATGAATATCCAGATTTTTTTATCGTTCTCTTAGGTATTGTGCGTGTCCTACTACTCTGATAAAGTGTCTTGAAAATTGCTCCAAAATAAGAAAATTGATACAGATTTAATATATTGATATTACCGATCTTGAACAATAACTTATTAAAATCGATATATCTTGCTTTTTTTATTTAATTAAGGAATTAATTATGACCAAATTATGTCCTACTTGTAACACCCCACTGTTGTTAAATAGTCCTCTGGAAATTCATCAATCCATAGTTTGTTCCAACTGTGGATTGGAATTGGAAGTTGTCTGGCTCTATCCTCTCGAGCTTGCCAAAGTGGTTTCTTATAAAGAAGATTCCACAAAACAAAAAAATGACCCCGGCAATCTTCTTCAAAACAGCAGACCATCTTCAGATCTGTGGGAGTATTAGTATTTATCGGAGTAGAAGGAATATATATCTTCCCATCAAGCTATCAGAGAACAGTTTAAATATTTCACGAAAATTTCAATTTTCTTTGGATCTTTAATCAACAAGATCAGGTAATAATAGCCATACCAGATTCCTGGGCAAATAATCACTCGGTGTTGAAAAAAATATATGTATAGAAAATCACAAAACAGTCCCAATGATTTGAATTCAAATTACTATTTATTAGAACGCAAAAGAGCTATTTTTTACGTTCTAATTCTGCTTGGTATTTATTGGATCACCAGTCTTTACCAGGCTGTAATCAGCTCACTAGTCCTAGGTATCTTGTTAGCCTATTTATTACATCCCATCGTTTCTTTCCTCACAAATAAGGTACAAATCAATTCCCGTTTCTCTGCTTTTTTTGTGTTTGTCCTTTTTATATCCATAATCATAGTTGGGGCTAGATTAGCTACTCCAATCCTCTTTAATCAAATTAATATTTTGACAAATGATTTCCAGGAAATATCGGATGAGATCATCAAATTTCAACCCGTTCTAGATGACTTAGTTAATATAAATATTCCCCTGACAGATATTATTCCCGAACTAGAAAATGAGATTAATCAATTATTAGTACCAGCCAGAATGTTCCGAATGCTTAGGTCCGCCACCGACAACTTTGTATGGATTATGGTTACTTTTATGACCTGTTTCTATTTGTTACTAGATCATCAAAAGTTAGTTAAATGGATCTATAATATTGCACCTCATTCTTTGAGAGATACACTTGTGCAGATCCTTGAGGAAATCAATCTGGTTTGGAAAACCTATTTACGCGGACAATTTTCTATGATGTTATTAATAGGTCTTTTATCAGGTATAGGTGGCGTTGCTGTGGGATTAAAAAATGCATTGATTATTGGCGTGATTGCGGGAATCTTGGAGCTGATCCCATCTCTAGGACCTACTGTTTCCACGTTTATTGCGGGTATGAGTGCTTGGACTCAAGGATCAATAACTTTAAATATTTCAAATTTTTGGTTCGCAATCATAGTTTGTAGCATTTTTATCATCATTCAAGTACTTGAAAATACGGTTCTGATACCCAAGGTAATGAGCCGGCGTATGAAGATTCATCCAGCACTAGTATTTATTGCCATCGTCAGCACATTATCCCTCTATGGCATTCTCGCTGGATTAATCGTTGTTCCAGTGATCGGATCACTAGTTGTGATCATTAATTTTAGTGCAGAATATCTAGATAGAGATGCAAGAAAACCAACTTCCAACAAATCTCAAGCTGAACTGTTCTCTTAGAATAAGAAGAATTTCATGGCACCGCGCAACCTCTCAGGCTATATCGGCCCAATAATTAGCTTATTAGAATTCATCTTCCGATTTCAATTACTGCGAGAAAGTTGTCACAGTTAGTATATAAAAATTTGTACATTCATTTTTATTTTACACACAATTAACCAATTGATAGCACTTATTTAGTACATTCAAGTTTTATAATTTATCCACAATGCAAAACTTCAGGAGATATTTATGAGTTATGGGATATGTCCAAATTGCAATAATAAGGTTTTTATTGAAATGGAACCAGAGATTGGTTTTAGAATCGTATGTGAAACCTGTCAAACTCCAATAGTAATTGTTTGGTTAAATCCTATCGAATTATCACTTATAGATTACGATGATTACGAAATAATTGACGAAGGCTCAAATACCAACAAATTCAAAAAGTCAATAAAAAAAGGAGACTATGATGCCCCCAGGAAAACCAAAAAGAGGAAAAAAACAAGCAACTAATTCAACTGGAAAAAAGAAATCCAGCAAGAAATAAACTACGAAAATAATATATTAATGAATTCATGCATAGCGATCAATATTATCTTATTGATCGCTATGCAATTAACAATAAAGAGCTGACCTACCAGTTGTGAATATAATTAAACATGGCATTATTTTACCTAGCGCAGCATATGTTTTAAAACGAAATCAAATTCGCTGTTTTCACGAAATAAATAAGAAACCGGAGATAGGAGATGTTGTATATGGTTTTGTTGAGCGTCTTGGCCAACATTCATCCTGGAAAATGTGTCTCATAGTATTCACATTGGCACAAAAGCTATTTTTGTGTATGGCAACAGAGTTGCTCCTGATTATTTTGAAGGTTTAGTACAAACATCATTCTCGACTGAGGTTGATCTTATTGCCCGATCAGGGTTAATTGGAAAAGTCAAAACCAAGAGTTCTCACATCAAAGATCCAACACAAGTCAGGATCTTAGGTTATGTTGTTAATGAAAATATTAACAATATAAACACACGAGCCTTTTCTCGAATATCCCGAGGAAATCGGAAAAAAATGAGCCTCGATCCAAAATGATCCTTGTATGTGGTACTTCGATGAATGCTGGAAAAAGTTAAGCTGCGGCGGATTGTTGTCGGGCCTTAAGCGTAAATGGACATACAGTAAAAGCCTCAAAAATAACTGGTACAGCAAGCTTAAAAGATATAGTACTAAGGAATGATGCCGGAGCATATCCTTTCTCTAATTTCACTTATTTGGGCTATCCATCTTCATATTTGATTGAAAAAGATGAACTTCATAATATATTAAATATTCTTGATTTGATATATGCTAATAATCCTCGAAATTATTGGGTTGGTGAAATTGCTGATGGACTTATTCAGCATGAAACAAGTATCCTGTTAAGTTCACCATAAGTTTAATCCAGGATATATAAAGTTATTTTTTTACAAATGATGCTTTTGGGGCAATTGGAGGTTTAAAAGTTCTTAAAAACCAATTTATTTTAGATCTTGCTGCAATTTCTGGAGTTTGCTCGAAATCTCCACTTCACATCAGAGAATTATCTCATTTTACAGATATTCCAGTAGATAATAGCACAGATTCAAATCTCAATTATTTATATGGATTATTAACTTCTTCGTGAGAGAGAAACCTTATAAATGAACAAGGATTGCTTATTGTTTTAATAATATTTTCACATGCTATACTAATCTTTAATGCTCTCAGGAGGCAGAAAATATGCAAGCCATGTTATTTGCATTTCATCCAGAGGAATCTTCCTTTTTATCTATGTTATTGAAACAAGCAGGATTCGAAGTTCATGTAACAAAATATATAAAACCGTCTGTTGAAAATTGGCCTGAACAACCGTTAGATTTATTATGCTTAGTGCTTGAAAATGATCATCAAAACAATATAAACACAATTAAACAATTACGAGGTCATACTGTTGTTCCGATGGTCGTTATCACCGAACCATTGACTGAAGATGCTGAGATTGCACTTATTGAGGCTGGTGTAGACCTAGTTGTTACGAGACCATTTGGATTCCGATTGGTAATATCAAGAATCAAGGCATTACTTAGGCGTACGGTAGGTGTCCCTTTTCATGGTCTGCCAATTATGACTAGAGGATCTTTAGTTGTAGATCCAAGTCATCGAACGGTGCGAATAGAGGAAAATGAAAATAAAAAATTAACCCAGTTGGAATTTAGATTGCTATATGTTCTTATGACCCATCCCGGCCAAATTATTCATACTGACAATATTGTCGAACATGTCTGGGGATATAGTGGTGATGGTAACCGTGATTTAGTAAGGGGATTAGTTCAAAGGCTACGATCTAAAGTCGAGCTTGATAAAAGAAATCCAAAAATTATTTTGACAGAAAAAGGGATTGGTTATTATTTAGGAATTGATGAATAACATTCTGTATAGATTATTAACTTACAAAGTAAAACAATCGAAAATCACAAATACTTATCTTTAAATTGTTTTACTTTGTATAAGAAATATTTTTCTTTTTACTCCGTTTTTGACTCATAATTTACTTTTGACGGCATTGTGACCTACCTCCCAAAACCTGATCCAAATACAATGTTACAGATCAGGCAAAAGGATACAGGGAATTTCAGGAAAACGAAGCTGTACAACTGAACAGATCATCACAAAATTACGGGAAGCCGATTTAATACATAGGCAGGAATAAACAGCAGAAGAAATCTCCAGAGTGCTGGAGATCAGCAAACAAACTAACTATCGCTGTAGGAAAGAATTTCGGGATGCGAACAGCAACTCTCACACTCGGTTCATCCTGAAAAGGAAGATAATCAATGTTTACATTTCAATTAACACAACAAACGATCCTGATTGCAATACTGATTTTCTTTGTTCGAGTTATATCAACAGCCCTTGATACTTTACGGGTGATTTTTACCATGCGGAGCAACAAGTTCTGGGTCTGGATGCTGGGATTTATCAACTCTGCGATCTGGGTGTTAACTTTTGTTTTTGTTTTATCTGATATTAACAATATAGTGAATATCATTGTGTATGCGGCCGGATTTGCCACCGGCAATGTGATCGGTATGTGGATAGAGAATAAACTTGCAATAGGTTTTGCTGAGGTCCGTGTGATCAGTCCGAAATGGGGAGCTGCCATTTTGGAAAATTTGCGCGAAAATGATTACGCAGTTACAGAAATTCTTGCCCGGGGGAAAGACGGGACGGTATCGGTAATCACCAGCAGCATACGCCGAAGTCAGATCAATGATTTTGAAGCTATGGTGAGGACGATTGATGCTGATGCATTCATAACTAAGGAAGATGTTGTTGCTGTTCAGCGAGGATATTTAAGACCCAAGTAATAACTATAAAGTATTAGGTAGCAAAACTAAAAACATATTCGAAAGATTGGATTTCATGCTTTTTACTTGTCGAATCTGGTCCTTATAAAGATAATGGCTCGGTCAGTATACATTAATTCTCATTCCGGCATACATAATCAGTGCCCGAAGTTAGTTTGTTCCCCACCGTTGTATTTTATCAACCATTTCTAAAACCGATGGTTGAACAAATTAATGAGAGAGTATCAGCCCCGGAATTTTGAAACATGCAAAATATAAACTCCCAAGCAGATAGTGATTTGGGATTGGCGATCGAATTCTTGATATGCTGCTCCACAAAATCGAAGATTCAAATGATCCCCTCATAGGAGGTTCCATCATGAAAGAGAAAACGTTGAATAAAGTACTTGCCGAATTACGAATATCATTGGAGAACAATGACCTCAAAGGAGCTCTCGAACTAATAGATACTCTGCGTCCTGCCGACACGGCAGACTTGGTCCAGGAACTGGAAACATCCGATCAGATTGCCCTACTCTCCCATATGAACACGACAGATTCCGCCGATGTGCTCGAGGATATGGAAGACGAAGACGCAGCAGAGTTGGCGGAGTTGATCCCGTCCGACCAACTGGCAGAGATCTTGGACGAGATGGAGACTGACGAGGCCGCTGATGTTCTGGGTGACTTAACCCAGAAAAAGGTTACCGAGACCCTGCGCGAGATGGAAGACCCTGGTGATGTGATCTCCCTAATGCGGTATCCCGACGATACCGCTGGCGGTCTTATGACCCAGGCAGTAATCACACTCCAACAAGCTTGGACCGCAGAAAGAGCCCTGGCTGAATTGCGCCGCCTGGGACCAGAAGCGGAGAGCACATATTATCTTTTTGTCCTAGACGATAAGGAGCGTTTATTGGGGGTGATAGGACTACGGGATTTGGTCACAACTCCAATGGATACGCTTATCGCCGAGCGCATGAAGACAAACGCGGTCTCGGTGCTGGTTACCACCGATCAGGAAGAGTGTGCTCGCACGCTTTCACGACACGGATACATGGTTCTTCCTGTCGTGGATGAGATCGGTCGTTTCCTGGGTGTTATCACAGCCGATGACTTGATCGAAATTGCCGAAAAAGAAGCGACTGAGGATATGTATCGCATGGTAGGTATCACAGGTGAAGAGAAGGTTTTTGGCTCAGTAAAAGAATCGATTATTAAACGTCTGCCCTGGTTAGCAATCAACATCTTGACCCTCTTGATTGCCATCACGGTTGTAGACTATTTTAAGGAAGCCATCGCCGGGATGGTGGCCCTGGCTGTATTCCTTCCCCTGGTATCAGCTGAAGGGGGTAATGCGGGAAGCCAGACGGCGACGGTCTTTGTAAGAGGTATATCCCTGGGAGAATTAACGCCCTCCGATGGAAAGCGCTATCTGCTCAAGGAGCTCCGTATAGCGATGGTCAATGGCGCCCTCATCGGATTGGGCACTGCTGTTATCACACATATCTGGAAGGGTGACTGGAGAATTTCAGCCGGTATCTTCCTAGCGATGATCCTGAATTTCCTGATGGCTGCCACCACCGGTGTGCTTATCCCATTGGGGTTGAAGAAGATCAATGTCGATCCGGCATTGGCCTCCGCAGCCTTTGTCACCGGGTTTACCGACACATTTGGCTTTCTCTTTTTCCTGGGAATTGTCAGTTTGTTAGTTTAGTAGTTTTCCGTTCTGTGATAATAATAAAAAATTTTCAGAAGAAGAGATCAATACATATGACCAGACAAACGGGAGGATATTGTGGAAAAGAAAATCTGGAGGATCATGCACTAATTAATTATCACAAATTGTATTTTTGGAGATTGTCTACAGCTTCACCATGGTCTTTGTAGTCATTGGTGGGGTAAAATGGCCCTTGCTCAGGAGACCTGTTGAAACATCGGGTGAGATCATCATAAATAGGCGGCTTTACGCTATTGAAGCCTGGATTGCGATTGGGGTTTTATGTATCTACCTGACACTGACAGTCTACCTACGAGGACAGATCATGGAATTTAGACAGGTCTTTAACAAGCGCGAACCAACCCTTTAAACACGAAAAATACCTGGATTTGGATTTGCTGCCTGGTTTGGCAGATCTGTGCCAGATAGATCTGCCAAATATTCCAGTCCGGAAATAACCCCCGCCAATTCAGCTATTCAACCAGTGGGGTTTCAGTTGGAGTCGGCGTTTCTGAAGGAGTAGGTGTATCTGTGGGAGTTGCGGTTGCCGTCAGGGTCGGTACAGGCGTTGTAGTTGACGCCGGTTTAACATAAACGATCCTTGGAGTCATCCAAAAACCCTGAGCTGCTGAGGGGGTATTGTTTCCGCACATGACCCTGAGAATGAATTTGACCTTTTCTCCCGCCAGATGGGATAAATCCACATCAATAGTAGAGATCCCACCTCCGTATAATTCCTTCCAGGACCCCAAGGATTGATTAGGATTGTCTCCAATCTGGTATAGTAATTTAAAAGTGACATTACACTTGGCATATCCCCCGATGCAGCCCACCTTGGCTCTAAAGTGGTCACCCTCCTTGATGGTTATCGGCGGATATTTCCCGGAAAGGATACCTTCAATACGGTTATCTGGATGAACCCAGAGAATCGGCTTTTCAGATGAACCATTCTCTAGCATTGGCAGGGGATCCAACAGGACAAACCCCGTACTTTGAACAGGTTCTCCTGGACAATGAACAGGCTCTACATTACCATTCCACCACGTTGCATTACAGCGGTTAAGGATAAAATCATATCTGCTGTTTGGATCAACATTCAAAACAATGATTTTAACAGCAAAGGCTTGATCCGCTCCAGGACCAATGCCAAACAACTCTCCATAGCTATTTCGAAGCATCCAATAACCTTCGTAAGCGCCTGGTGTCTTTGGTGTCAGCAGCTTCATTGAGAATTCTACTGACTGCCCAGGTTTCACTTTCTCGGGCAGGGAGAATATTCTATTTTCGGTCATCCCCGTACCGCTGACAAAAACCAGGTCATAGTCTTTAGTCCAAGTGGTGCTGCCTATATTCTTGATGGTCATACTTTTGTAGAATACTGATTTCGGGCCCAGGTAAGTCCAATTTCCCGGGTTGGAATCTAGAAGTTTCGCCAAGTCAGCCGGCTGCACAGAATTCCCAGGAATAAATATGGGTGTAACTGTCGCTGTGCTCAAGAGCAGTGTGGTATTGGTTTGGGTCAGAGTCGGTTCAATAGTTTCGTTAAGAGCAGAATCTGTTGCTGATGGCGTTATTGATCCTGGCACCGAAGCATCCGAGGTTGGAGAGGACTGATTACCAACCTGCGCCTGTGATGGGGTCCCGAACACAAAGGCTGGAGGTAGATCCAAAGCAGATCGCGAAAGCCTCCACTGGGCGCCAAGGAAAAAGGCACCAACAACGATCACAAATCCCAATGTAGCTACAATTCCGCCGAGGAGAAATTGCAGAGGGAAGTTATTAGAGAGATAACGATTGATATTCATTCTTGCTCCTTATTATTCTTGGAAATCATACGTTCCAATTGATAACGCTGGCCGAGAGTAATATTTCATTTGGTTGATTCGATCCACCGCACTCTATTCGTTTTCATTATTTGTTTGGACAAGGATTATTTTTTGATCATCATCCTCCTTGTCCAAATTACCAAGGGCCGTTCCTTCAAATGCAGGTCGTCCTGCTAAACCCTCTGGCTGTCGGGAAATCAAAATCCTTTCTGATAAACTTCAACTGACCAAAGTCTGTAGATAGTCGTTTCTCTTTCCTATACTACAGAATGCATTCTGTTTATATATTTAGAAGTCCATATTGATCGGCAAAGCAAGAGTCTTTCGAGTCAAGGAATAATAAAGAACTGAAGCTGCCGAAATCAAAACCAATACGATGATTGTTATCCCACTTCGAGTTTTCTTTTGCATTCTTTCTCCTTCATACACTTTCATTAAGTGTTTACCTCTTATCATGGATTATCTAATTAATTGGTATGAAACCTGTAACAAGGAGTCATCAATATAGTGCAAATGGTCGGGAAGCTGTTAGAATCTTTATACAGTTTATTTAAGGAAGGGAGACTTATGATGTTTGCCTTTTTAATATCTTCCTATGATGAAGAATCCTCAGCCTTAACCAGCGTTCTTCAGAAAGCAGGTTTTCAGGTGCGAACAGCGAGAACCATCTCCCACCTGGCCTCAACTTGGCCTGCTGAACCTCTAGACTTGATCATGATCACCGCTGATGATTTCAATGATGAGTTGGTGAACGAAATCAAACAACTTCGCCAACATACTGCTGTTCCTATCATCCTTATCACAGACGCAGGTACAGAAAATCAACTGGTCTCATTATCGGACGCCGGTATTGATTGCCTGCAAACTCGCCCTTATGGGATCCGCTACTTAGGCGCACAAATCCGGGCACTGATGCGTAGAACAGCTGGCACATCACTATTTCACCAGCCAAGCTTGACCCAATCCGATGTAACCCTCGATCCCTCAGCCAGAACAGTTCAGGTTGGGAATCAGACGCCAGCAAGACTGACTCATTTGGAATTCCGTTTACTCCATACACTGATAACCAATCCCGGACAGATCATCCCTAC
>Ga0180436_10006327_pt1 | contig 10299 bp, 10 predicted proteins | sample SS_ome_2_FD_132434 | JGI IMG/M metagenome (GOLD analysis project Ga0180436, IMG submission 132434) | Hypersaline lake sediment archaeal communities from the Salton Sea, California, USA - SS_3_S_2 metaG | ecosystem: Environmental > Aquatic > Non-marine Saline and Alkaline > Hypersaline >...
CGGCCGAGTGCCAGAAACCGGTTTGGATGTGGCCGTTGGTTTACCGGTTTCGGTCCCTCATGCAGTCAATCCAGTTGTCCAGATGCCACTTGCTGTCGTCACTCATTCCGGTTGGCGGCAGCATACTGTCCCAGGCTTCACAGGTAATCATTTGGGCCTGGCCCTTCTTTATAGCGGCAGCCAGCCCTTCATAGAAATCAAATCCACCCGGCAGGTTCTGGTGTTCATCAACCAGGAACCAGCGAGGGCTGCCTTCTCCCCATGTGCGTAAAGCGAGGCGTCCTTTCCCCTGATCAGGGAATAATCCCCAAACTCGTTGGCGAAGCTGGATGAATAGGAGTAAAGAAATTTTTCTTTCTCAAAGGTGCAGAGAGCCTGGAATGTTTCCGGGTTTTCCCTGATATCCTGCAACCCGAAGATTCCCCCGGACGCGGCCACGCTGTCGGGGATGGCGGTGCCGGTAGAAAAGTGTACCAGTCCGATTCCGTGGCTCATCCACTGGGAAGTTATGCCCCCTGAATAATCCTTGAAAATCCGGAATTCGAAATAGACCCTGGGGTCGAACGGTCGATTTTTGCGCCCCAGCAACCAACGATCCCAGTCGGTGTCTTCTTCCTTGAGGGCGGCCACATCGGGATCTCCCGGTTCGTGCCAGCGGTGATTGTTATCGTTCCAGCACTGGGTAATCTTGGTGGTCCGCCCCAGCCGGCCCGAACGGACAATGTCCCTGATCTTTAACTGAATCGGATCGCTTACCCACTGGGAGCCCATCTGGACGACCTGGGAGCTTGTTTCGACCGCTTCCCTGGCCAGCTTGGAGTCAGCGATGTCGATCGACAAGAAGAAATGATATCCCTGGAAGCTGGCTCCAATCGACTAATTAATGGTTTTTCAGTCGGATTGGAGGGATTTTTGCAGTGCTCCGGCCACTGAAAGCATGCGGGCCTCACTGAAATGGGGACCCTGGAGATGGAATCCGATCGGCAGTCCTCCCCCGGTTTTCCCGCAGGGCATCGACATGGCCGGAATTCCGGCAAGGTTGGCTCCTACGGTGTAGATGTCGGAAAGGTACATCTCAAGCGGACTGGCCGTTTTCTCGCCCAGTTTGAAGGGCGGGGTCGGAGTCGTAGGACCGGCAATCAAATCAACTTTCTTGAAAGCTTCAAGATAATCCCGGCGAATCAGGTTTCTGACCTTCCCGGCCTTCAGAAAATAGGCGTCATAGTAGCCGGAACTGAGTACATAGGTCCCGATGAGAATTCTCCTCTTGACTTCGTCGCCGAATCCCTGGGTCCGGGTATTGCGGTACATGGAATCGAGGTCGTCGTGGTCGTCGGACCTGAAGCCGTATTTCACGCCATCGAATCTTGCCAGGTTGGAGCTGGCTTCAGCCGGGGCTATGATGTAATAGGTTTCGATCGCGTATTCGCTGTGCGGAAGATCAATGTCGACGATATCGCAACCGAGGCTTGCCAGCTTTTCCAGGGCGTTCCTGACTGATCCTGCGATCTCCGGGTCCAGGCCGCTGGCAAACCAGGAAGGAGGAACTCCTATCCGGGTGCCCTTGATCTCTCTGTCCAGTTGGCCGGTATAGTCTTCGCAGCCTCTTTTGGAGGATGTGGAATCGCGGGTATCGTGGCCGGAAATCGCATTCAGTAGCAGGGCGGTATCTTCGACAGTGCGGCCTAATGGACCGATCTGGTCCAGAGAGGATCCAAATGCTACCAGACCGTAACGCGATACCAGTCCATAGGTCGGTTTGAGTCCGGTAACGCCGCAGAATGCGGCCGGCTGGCGGATCGACCCTCCGGTGTCGCTTCCCAGCGACAACGGCGAGAAACAAGCTGCTACCGCGGCGGCGGACCCGCCACTGGATCCTCCGGGCACCCGGTCGGTGTCACGGGGATTTCGCGTCGGGAAAAAAGCGGAGTTTTCGGTACTGGAACCCATGGCAAACTCGTCACAATTGCATTTGCCGAATACCAGGGCGCCCTCCTTCTTCAGGAGTTCAACAACCGTCGCATCATAGGGAGGTACCCAGTTGCCGAGAATTTTCGAACCGCAGGTGGTAAGTGTTCCCCGGGTGACTATATTGTCCTTCACTGCTACCGGTATGCCCGGCAGGCAGGATGTTTCGGTGAGGTTGCCCTGTTTTATATCGGCGTCGATCCGATCGGCATCCGCGAGAATCTGATCCCTGTCCAGGGTAAGAAAAGAGTGGATTTCCGACTCCCGGCTTTCGGCATTTTGGAGGAAAGCTTCAGCTGTTTCGCGGGCGGAGATTTCCTTTGCAAGAATCACCTCTTTGAGTTCCCTTACAGTGAGGTTGCAAATACTATTCATTCGATCACCTTGGGTACGCGGAACTGGTTATCACGGCTTTGGGGCGCATTCTCAACTATTTCCTCCAGCCGAATGGAAGGTGGGGAAGCGGAATCCTCGGACATGGAGTCGCCAGGATCCGGAGAAGCATGGTATACCGGCTCAACTCCATCCGTGTCAACATCTCCGAGGCGTTTGAAATGTTCCAGTATTTCCGCAAAATTGACTGCCACCTGGTCAAGTTTCTCCTGCTCGATATCCAGTTTGGCGAGTTTGGCAATCCTGATAACTTCCTCTTCTCTACTCATTTCAGGATTCCTTTCTGCTGATAAACTTGGTTTTCAGGGCGTAAGCGCGGGTCCGGGTAAGATCGTGTTCGATCTGGGCGGTAAGTTCTCCGATTGACGAAAAGCGTTTTTCCTCCCTCAGCCGGGTGCAGAACGACACCTTTATTTTCTGTCCGTATAAATTGTCCTCGAAGCCTATCAGGTGAGTTTCGATGCTGGACTTCCGGTCCGGGTCCTTTTTGATGGTGGGGCGGAACCCGATATTGGTAGCACCCTGGTAGACCCCGGATTCAGTGATCACCCGGGAGATGTATACACCTGAGGGAGGCGCCAGTTCATTGGACGAATTCAGATTGGCGGTCGGGTAGCCAAGGGTGGAACCTTTCCCATCTCCCCGAACGACCATCCCCTCGATTTCGTAAGGACGGCCGAGAAGCCTTCCCGCCAGCTCTACCCGTCCCTGTTTGATGGAATTTCTTACCCAGGTGCTGCTGATGCGTTTCCCCCGAAAATGGTGAATCGAAGTGCTGAAGATTTCGAAACCGAGTTTTTTCCCCAGTTCTCCCAGCACCTTGTAATCGCCTGACCGGCGATGGCCGAATCGGAAATTCTCTCCGACGTGAATCTCCCTGGTGCCAAGAGGTTTTAAGATCGTTTCCCCGAATTGGTCCGGAGTAAGGAGGGACATTTCCCGGTCGAAAGGCAGCCTTATGAACACATCAATTCCGATGTCCGCGAGGAGTTCCATTTTCTGGGAGGCGGTTTGCAGCAGGGGGGGTGCATCACCTGGAGAAATCGTTTTCTGAGGGTGCGGATGGAAAGACAGGAGAATCGCCGTTCCGTCTATTTCCCTGGCTTTCCGAGAGATCTCCCGGAGGATTGCCTGGTGTCCGAGGTGCATTCCGTCGAAGACTCCTATCGCCACAATCGGATTTCTCCATCTTTCAGGAAGGTCTTCCAGGGTCTCTATAAATTCCATTATCGGTACTGCTTCCCGCTGATCCAGGTTCCTTGTTCTACGATGCGACGGCGATAAATTTTGGGATCAGCTCTTGCTCAGGTACTTCATGCGCAGTTCGTAGAGAAAATGCTCGAGCATTCGATTTTCTTCATCGGTGAGATTGCCTCGAGTTTTATCCTTCAGCATGCAGAGGATTTCGATGATCTCTTTCGCTCCTTCAAGGCTGGTCTCGTTTTTCCCGGTTGCGGGATCGGGAACCTCACCGAGGTGGCTCATGGCAGTGGTCGCCAGTGAAAGGACAAAAGCCGAAAAATCGATTGCATTTGCCTGTTGACAGGAAACGTCGCTGTCATCCCGAGGTTTTTTTTCATTAGTCATAACCGGCTCCATAAACCTTGTGAAACAGGAGAGTATTTTAACATTTAATAGGAGGGGAATCTTCAAATAAGGCATTCCAAATTCAGGCGAAGGAAACAGGCTTCGTACCTATTCTTCAGTTTGCTGTTTGCGGATATTTTTGATTTCTACCCAGACTGATTCGAGTTCTTCGAGTGAAGCGTCGTTCATGGACTGGTTGCTTTCATGGAAATGTCTTTCGAGAGCCTGGAATCGGCGCTTGAATTTCCGGTTTGCTCTGGTCAACGCAGATTCGGGATCAATTCCCTGGCTTCGTGCGATGTTTACCGCTGTGAAGAGGATGTCGCCAATCTCTTCCTGGATCTTGTCGGATGCTCCTTCGAAGACCGCTTCGTTAAGTTCTTCGACTTCTTCGTTCAGCTTGGCTTCAATTCCCTGCAGATCCGGCCAGTCGAATCCTGCTCCGGCAGCCTTTGCGGATATCAGCCTCGCTACATGCAGGGCCGGCAGGGTAGGTGGAATCCCTTCCAGAATTGAAGCTTGCCGGTCAATGGTTTTTCCTGCCTTCCGTTTTTCTCCGGACTTCAGCCTCTCCCAGTTTTTAAGAAGCTCGTCGGAAGTGCTGAAGTTTTCGTCACCGAAGACATGGGGGTGGCGGCGGACCATTTTCTGGGTGATCCTGCTGCAGACATCATGGATGTCGAAATCTCCTTTTTCGGAGGCGATTTCACTGTGAAACAGAACCTGGAAAAGCAGGTCGCCCAATTCCTCGCACAGGTCGGCGGGGTCATCGCTGTCAATTGCCTCGAGGACTTCATGTGCTTCCTCGATAAGGTGCGGCTTGAGGGTTTCGCTGGTCTGTTCACGATCCCAGGGGCATCCGTCGGGGCTGCGCAGTAACTTGACAATCCTGATTAGTTCTTCGAATTCAGTGTTTTTTCGCGGATCACTCATTAGCTAGGCTTCGATCAGGTCATACTTTTCAATGTGCATCAGGGGATCGGTCCGTACAGTCAGGATTTTTCCGGTCATCTCCTTTATTTCTTCGGAAACTTCTTTCTCAGATTCTCGAAGGGCTTCCCCTACCTCAGGATGGCAGCGGATGATCAGTTCCTGTCCGTCCCCCATCATTGAAATCGAGCGGCTCACTTCCTGGTGAATGTTGTAGCAGATGGTTCGTACCGATTTTGTCAGGCCCGTGCCCTCGCAATAAAGGCAGGGCTGGCAGAGGGTTCTTTCAAGGGACTGCTTGACTCGTTTCCGGGTGATGGCAACCAGGCCGAAATCATTGAAGGGCAGAACCTTCGAGGGGGCTTTGTCTTTACTCAGTTCGACCAGTAGCGCGTCCATGACCTTTTGCCTGTTTTTCTGATCATTCATGTCGATCAGATCGAGGACGATTATGCCTCCCAGATCACGAAGCCTGATCTGGCGGGTCACTTCTCTAACCGCATCCATATTGGTTTTGGTTATCGTGTCCTCGAGGGAATTCGTCTTCCCAACATATTTCCCGGTATTCACATCCACTGCCACCAGGGCTTCGGTTTGGTTGATATCTATATAACCGCCGTGGCGCAGCCAGACCTTGGTCTTCAGGGCCTGCTCGATTTCGGAATTGACCTTGTATTCATCAAAGATAGGATTCTTTTTATTGTAAAGCCGGACCTTTTTTACCAGTTCAGGATTGAAATTGGATATGAATTCCACCAGTCTTTCATATTCATGTTCGTCATCAACCCTGATGGCGCTGAAATCCCTTGAAAAATAGTCCCTTACAATCCGCTGTACGAGATCCAGTTCGGAGTGAACCAGGGAGGGAGCTGAGAGCCTGTCGGCCTTGGTCCTGACCTGTTCCCAGAGCCTGGTCAGGTAGACCATATCCTGTTCAAAATCAGTTTTGGGCTTTCCTTCTCCGGCGGTCCTTACGATGAACCCTTTTTCAAAGCTGCCGCGCAGTGTGGAGATGATGTCACGGAGGCGGCTCCGCTCCTTGCCGGAGGCTATTCTTCTTGAAACCCCTACATGGTCGACTGTCGGCATGAACACCAGGTATCGTGCCGGCAGCACAATGTGGGATGTGATTCGCGCGCCCTTCTTGCCAATCGGCTCCTTGGCGACCTGGACCAGGATCTCCTGTCCCTCCTTGAGGAGGTCCCCGATCAGCGGATTGGGGCTGGAGTTCTGGGACCTTCGTCGATCACGAGATCTTCCTCCAGATTTCGGGGATGCCATTGAGGGAGGAGAATCAACGATTTCTCCCTTCCTGTCTGGCACGGGGTGGCTCCTTCCAGGATCACTGGAGTTCCGGGACTGCCGTTGTGAAAGGCCGGAAGAGACCGGCAGAATTCCGCTGGAGAGTGGGACTGGTTCAGGTGATCCCTGGGAGACTCCTGAATTATTTTTCCCTTTGAGATCAAGATTTTCCGGGAGTATTGCAGGCAGAGATGTGTTCCCGGTAAAGCTGGCAACTTCTTCGGGCTCTTCGGAAGGAGCGGGTTTCTTCTCTTTGCTTTCCGTCTGTTTCTTCTGGTGCTTTTTCTCCTGGACCGGTTTATCTTCGGATTCCTTTTTGGGTTGTGGACGCTTGCCCTGGCCTGATCGTCTTCCCCGTCTTCCTGAACGATTGTCCTCTTTCTCGATCGGGCCGATCGTGTTCTCTTCTAAGGTTTCGGGCCCGGCGGGGAAGAGTTCTTCGTATTCTTCCAGGTCTTCGGTGAAATCGGATACATAGAGGAAGGCGTTACGCTCCAAGCCGATATCGACGAAAGCGGCCTGCATTCCGGGCAAAACTCGGGCTACCTTGCCTTTGTAGATATTCCCGAGGATTCCTCTGCTGCGTTTTCTCTCAACAAAAATCTGCGTAACTTGGTCTTCTTCCAGGATGGCAAGCTTTGTCTCCAAGCTCGTCGAGCTGATAATCAACTCTTTAGCCATTCTTTCTCCTAACTATACAGATAGGGAACCTGCGTTTTGGGAGAAGGCTTTCAGGAAGATAAAAATCTTTGTTGGACAGTCTTTTAGTGTCGAGCGGAATCATGCAGGGTCTAGACGGCCTTCCCTGCATGGGAAATAAAACCCATTTGCAGCGTACCGGGCGAACCGTTTGGCTGCATGATCTCAAACCTAATCAAGAACGCGATAAAAGAAAAAACTGTAAGCCTGAAGACTTCTCTTTAATGTATATATTGAGGCGACATACTGCCGCCCGAAAAAATCTTTAAAATTGCGGGCTGGAAAAAATTTCCTGAATCCCTTTTTCTATTATAACCGCTGGCTTGCTGCGGCCGCAAGTGGTTTCTTGCGATCAGGTGTTTGCGAAACGACGAAGGTTTACGTTCAGTATCAGGCCCAGTGCCGCTGCGGAGGCCAGCAGGGATGAACCGCCGTAGCTCAAAAAGGGAAGGGGGATTCCAATGGCCGGGAGCAGGCCGGTGGCCATTCCGACATTAATTACCAGGTGGGAGAAAAAGAAGGATATGACTCCCACGGAGATCAGTAAAGCCGTGCGGTTTCTGGCGTTGCGGGCGATTTCCAGCATCCTCCATAGAAGGATCAGGTAAAGCAGAAGGACGGCAAATCCCCCAATGAAACCGGTCTCTTCAACCATCAGGGTGTAAACGAAATCGGTGTGGCTTTCGGGCACATAACCGAGTTGAGCATGAAGGCCTTTGCCAATTCCTTTACCCAGCAATCCTCCTGAACCCATGGCAATCAGGGATTGCCTGGTCTGGTAACCAATCCCCTGCGGGTCCAGGTCAGGATTGAAGACCGCTTTGATTCTTAATTTCTGGTAATCCTTGAGCACCATCCATCCAGCCGGGGCCGCCAGCAGCATGCAGAGCAGGATAATAATGATGACCTTGGTCCGGATACCGGACATCCAGAGCATTCCAGCCAGTATCGGCGCATACATCACCGCGGTTCCCAGATCGCCCTGCAGCAGGATAAGAACAACCGGGGCCATCCCCAGAAGACCGCATTGGATAAGCTTGGAAAACCGAAGGTATTCGATTTTTACCTGGCCGAGAAGGCTGGCCAGAAACAGAATCAGGACAATCTTTCCAGGTTCGGAGGGCTGGATGCGGAAACCGCCGATTCCAATCCAGCTCCTGCTGTTGTTGATTTCAGTTCCGAAAAAGAGAACTCCAAGCAGCAGCAGGAGCAGAAAACCATAGAGGACCACGGAATAGTAGGTAAGGATTTCAAAATCTATATACAAAAAGAATAAGCAGACCAGAAAAGCGATCCCGATTCGGGCCAACTGTTTGAGGTGAAGGTCGGACCCGGTTCCTCCCTGGCTGAGGCTGTAGGCGGTGATCAGGCCGCATCCAAGCAACAGCAGAGCCGAGGAGATCAATAAAAAGTCCAGTTGGCGCAGGGATTTATGAATCATCATGATTGTTCCCCTGCTCCTGCCGAAGGGGACTCATCAGGCTGCTCCTTTTGAAGGCCCCTGGTTTTGCGGTAATAGGTGTTGAAAATTTTTCCTGCCACGGGTGCCGCACTGGCCCCTCCCCCGCCTCCGCTCTGTACAATTACCGCGACGACGATTTCCGGAGCAGCAAGAGGCGCGAAACCCGCAAACCAGGCATTATGGGTGAACTGTTCCTTTGCCTCATCCGACAGGCTTTCCCTGCTTTCCCGGCTGATCAACTGGGCGGTCCCGGTTTTTCCGCAGACATCGAATCCCTCGACCTTGGCCCTCCACCCGGTACCCCATTCGTTGACGACACTCCACATGCCCTGCCGCACCAGGTCCAGGTTTTCGAGGGCGATGTTCACCGGTTCTCCGGCGGAACTGCCTGCCGTTCCGGGCCGATTCAAGACCAAATGGGGCCTCGTTGCCTCACCGGTGGCAATGAGGCCGATCGCCCGGGCAATCTGGAGGGGCGTGGCGTTGATTCTGCCCTGGCCGATAGCCACTGAAATTGTCTCGCCTGCATACCATGGTTCTCCCAGCGTTTCCCTTTTCCATTGGGTGGTTGGGACCAGGCCTGAGACCTCATTGGGAAGATCGATTCCGGTTGCCTCGCCCAGTCCCATCCGATGGCTGTATTCGGCCATTAGATCCACACCCATTTCCTGGCCCAGCAGGTAGAAGTAGATGTTGCAGGAACTGCGAATGGCCTCCTTCAAAGCCACTTCGCCGTGACTGGAAGTGCAGCGGAAAGGGCGTCCGTAGAGGTTGACCGCCCCCCGGCAGATAACCGTGGATTTTTCGTCTATGATTCCGGTCTCCAGTCCTCCGGCCGCCAGGATCACCTTGAAAACCGAACCAGGGGAATATACGCTTCCGACCGCCCGGTTCAGCAGGGGCTTGGCGGGATCTGCGATCATCATTGACCATTCCTCCTGACTGATCCCGGAGGAGAAGGTGTTCGGATTGAATCCCGGCATGCTGGCAAGGGCAAGGATTTCCCCGTTTCTTGGATCCAGGGCCACCACCGCTCCTTCCCGATCTCCGAGCTCCCTCTCGGCTACCTCCTGCAGGTCCATGTCGATTGTCAAAGTTAAATCGGAACCCTTGACCGGCTGGAGGAAAGCAAGCTCTTCCTGGATTCTTCCCAGGGAATCCACGAGGACGGTCCTGACTCCATCCTTTCCCATGAGTGTGGAGTTATGGGTCTTTTCAACACCGTCCTTACCGATGCTGTGCCCAGGTTTGGCTTCGTCGTAGCCGGGGGCGTCAAGTTCCTCGGGAGATATTCTTCCGACGTATCCGATCACGTGGCTGGCAAGTGAATTGTACCGGTAATTTCTCTGGGGAGATTCTGTGATGTCGAGTTCGGGATGCTCCCGGTACCGGGCCAGGATCCAGGATACCTGGGGGAGAGTAAGTCGCTCGACCAGAATTATGGGACGAAAGGCAGGGAATTGCCGGTTCTCTTCAAGGACCGCGTTGATTCTGTCACGGTCGAATCCCAATTCCCGGCATATTTCTTCGATGGTGCATTCGACGCATTCGGCCCTGTCCCTTCTCAGCAGCAGGCTGAAGGAATTGACATTGTCGGCCATGATCCTGCCTTCACGGTCGGTAATCAGGCCTCTTGGAGCAAACACATCGATTCTGCGCAGCTGGTTTCGCTCAGCCTGTTCGATGTAATAGGAATACCTGGCAACCGTAATCTGCCATACTCTCAGGCTGAACACGGCAATCACCAGCAGGATTATCGCCTGCAGTATTCGAAGCCTCGAGAAGAAAATCTTGTTTTCCAGGTTGTATTCCATATGATGAAATCAGGTTGCCTCAGTCCAGGAATTTTTTGGGGCTGGTGTGGATCCTGTCCAAAATACGGAACAGGAGATCAGCTGCAATCCCGGTGATCAAAGAGCCTGCCAGCAGGGTTAATACAGGGATTTCACCTGCGAATC
>Ga0180436_10006328_pt1 | contig 10297 bp, 8 predicted proteins | sample SS_ome_2_FD_132434 | JGI IMG/M metagenome (GOLD analysis project Ga0180436, IMG submission 132434) | Hypersaline lake sediment archaeal communities from the Salton Sea, California, USA - SS_3_S_2 metaG | ecosystem: Environmental > Aquatic > Non-marine Saline and Alkaline > Hypersaline > Sediment...
CCAGATAGAGTTGATCCCGCTGGAACTCGAAATCCAGCTGGGCCATCCCTCCCTCGTCCCCATCCTTCTCGGCTCTTCTGAAGGCGTCCCGATACAGTTCCTCCAGATTCCCCAAGATGCGTTGACGCTCCCTCATGACGTTTTCCCTCCGCCGTTCCCGATTGGACTCCCTACAGCCAGGGAACCGGGGCCTGTGGAAAAGAACTCCAGGATGTGATCCTGCAGCTCCTCGAGATGGTCCTCCAGCAGGTGTCCTGCCCCGGGGATCCGCCGCACCGTCATATGGTCCCCCAGCCCACCCAGGCCCTCCTCGGTTTCCGCTCCCCCTCCGAATTCGTCGAGTTCACCCTGGACCACCAGGACCGGTTTGCCCGTGTCGGCCAGATAGGAGTAATCGTACACGTGGATGGGTACGCCCACGGCCACCATGGCCACGACCCTCGCATCCTCGACTCCCGCTTTCAGTCCCACCATGGACCCGAAGGACATTCCCCCGACGACCATCGGCCTGCCCGGAAGTCCCAGCTCTAGCCAGTCCATGGCGGCCAGAGCATCTTCCTCCTCCCCAATACCGTCGTCGAAGGTGCCTGTGCTGTACCCCACACCACGGAAATTGAAGCGCAGCGTCCTCAGCCCGGCAGCGTTCAGAGCCCGCGTCGCCCGATACACAGCCTTCGTGTGCATCGTACCGCCATGGATCGGATGGGGGTGGCAAAACACAGCTCCTCCCCGCATCTCCCCGTCCGGGTTTCGGAGGGCTGCCTCCAGATGTCCGTGGGACACAGGGATCTTCAAGGGTGGCTCTCCGGTAGCATGGGATGCAGACGGCTTCGAGGACCGCATTTCCTCGCGTTGCCTCTCGAGCACGGCTATGTTGTAAATGCCCCTTCGGCGGGTCAAGTGATCAGGATACAGGAGGATTGTTGATGTCCAGCGATCGACCGGATCAGGACACCCTCTACGAGGAAGCCAACCGCCTCTATTGGGAGTCGGACCAGAGTGTCAACCAAATCGGCGAAACGCTGGAACTGTCGAAAGGCGTCCTCTACGGCCTGATCGCAGCGTTACCGTCCGGATTCCCGTGCCCCCAGTGCGGGGACGAGATGGTCTTCCCGAACCGGACCGCCCGCGAGAAAGGCTTCCTCGCCTGCCCGGAGTGCGGAATGGAGGAGGAGGAAGCCTCTGTCCAAGCTTTCTGGGAAGAACAGGGTGAGTACCCCGTTCGGACCGCTACGGCAGGAACGCAGGCCCTATCCGCCAGACCGGGGAGCGCCTTCCAGAGAGCCTTCTCTTCGGGGAAGGCAAAGGTCACAGGGCTCAGCCCCAAGGGCCGCGCCATCGCCGGCACCGCGCTCCTAGGAATCGCGGCCGGCCTCGTTCTGGGAGCCTATTTCCGGAGGCGATGACGGAAGCCGAGCCACCTCACTCGATTCTTTTCGCATGACCTGATCCGATGGACCGGCGCCTCGACCCACGCACGATCGTCACGCCCTATGCCTTCGCGGTGCACCCCGATCTCCTGGGGCGTCCGCTGGCCACACCGTGGCAGCGCCTCGGTGCAATCCTGGTCGACCTGGTGGTCATCGGCTTTCTCTCGCAGATCGGGATCGGCCCCTTGGCCATCGCTTCAGCAGCGCTCCTGTTCTGGCTCGCCACCCGGCCCCAGGCCAGGGACGCGATAGGCATCGCCTTCCGAATCGCAATCGGGTGTCTGGGGGTCTCCATCATCGGCGTCACCGCACTGATCATCTTCCTCCTCAACTCCGATATCGTCCGGCGGGCCGTGGAGGACATCTCCGAAGACGCCGGCATAGCCCTGGAAACCACATCCAGTGAGTCGGGGGAAACCCCACCCTCCGCGGCGGCCGACGCCGAACAAGGACCGGGAGGAGAGGTGGGCTTTCTGGACATCTTCCAGGGATTCCGGGGAGCCCTGGACCTTCAGCAGGCGGAGGACGCCGAAGAGGCCCAGGCCTTGATGACGGAGTTCGCGGAGGGCGCCTACAGGGCTGGGATCTCGCGAAGCCAGATCCGGCAGGTCCTCGCCGAGATCATCCCCGACGATGTGGGTTGGGCTTCCGATGCCGACGAGATCCTGAACGGGGTCATGACCGGCCTGTCCGAGTCGGAGGCCGAGGCTGAGCCTGACTCCGAAGCCCCGGCGCCGGAAGCTTCCGAAGCCATGAGCGCCGAAGCGCTGGACAGCATCGAGGTGCTGAACCGGGTGCTCCGAGAATCCGAGGATGACCGGGAGGACCTGCAGCGGGCTCTCACCCGTACCAACGAGGCCCTGGAGCAGGAACAAGACCGAGGTTTCCTCGACATGATCATGGGATTCATCGACGACCTGGGCATCGGGTTCGGTTGGGGAGCCCTCTATCTCACCATCACCCACACCCTCTGGAAGGGGACGAGCGTCGGAAAGAAGTTCTTCCGCATCCGGGTTGTGATGATCGACAAACGACCTTTGAACTGGTGGCTTTCCTTCGAGCGAGCTGGTGGCTACGCAGCCGGTTTCGCCACCGGACTCCTGGGATTCGCCCAGATCTTCTGGGACCCGAACCGGCAGGCCATTCACGACAAGGTCTCGGAGACCATCGTGATACAGGATGGCAAGGATCCGGTCCCCGGACCCTGGATCCAGGAAGGAAAAGATCAGTGGGGCCGTGGAAGGGAAACCTCTTGAAGGTGTTCGACGGAACCGTCCACGGCCCATGGAGGCGAGGCGCCCGAATCTTCCCCATCCTGCCTCTCATCCTCGCCTGCGGAAGCGACGGGGATGCCGCACGGGCTCAGACACTTGACGCCGACAGCGTCGGGGGCGCCGTCCTCGACTCGGCCGCCGAGGAACAAACGAACACCCCTCTCCGGCCGACCAATCCCCGCCTCTCCTTGGAGGAACAGGCACAACGACCCCTCGACATCGCCGAAATGGGATACAACTACGGATCATCCGAAGCCGTGGTGAAGGTCCTGGAAGTCAGCGATTTCGGTTGCGGATATTGCCGGCAGTTCAACGAGGAGACCTTTCCGAAGATCCGCGAGATCTACATGGACGACGGCTACATCGAGTGGAAGTTCGTTCCCTTCGTCCTCGGCAGGTTTCCCAACGGTCTCCAGGCAGCGACGGCGGCGGAGTGCGCCGGGGAGCAGGGGCAATTCTACGCCATGAAGGCCGCCCTCTTCGCGCAGCAGAGAGGGTGGCGGAACTCAGATGAACCGTACGCCTTCTTCTCGGCGCTCGCCGAAGACGAGGGGCTGGATGCGGAGCGGTTCGACCAGTGCATCCAGGGGGGCTGGCGGGACGCTCGGGTGAGAGACAACATCCAGCTCGGACAACAGGTGGGCGCTCGCGGCACACCGTTGTTCATCATCGATGGGAGATCGCTGAACGGTGTCCTTCCCCTCGAGGACTTCCGGGAGGTTCTGGATGCGGCCCTTGTGCAGCGCGGCATCACGCCCCCTCCGCGATGAGGGCCCTCCCTCGACCAGACAATTCTGTTTCACAAGTTCGTTCTGGAGGCATGACCATGCGTCGCTTCGTCCTCTCCGCCGCTGTGCTCCTTTTCGCGACAGCCTTTCTCTTTTTCGCCCCTTCTCAGGGAGCGGGGCTCTCCAGGCAGGAGACCGATTCCCTTCCCACAATCGCGGAAAAGACCGCTGGAATGGAGAAGAAAGACGGGTTTCTTCCCCTGTACTGGAACGAAGCAACGGGAAAGCTGTGGCTCGAGGTCTCCCGGTTCGATGAGGAGCTCCTCTACTACGTCTCTCTCCCGGCCGGGATGGGTCAAAACGATCTCGGCCTGAATCGTGGAGACCTGGGCCCGAGCATGGTGGTGACCTTCAAGCGCGTGGGCCCGAAGATCCTGATGTACGAGCCCAACTATTCCTACAGGGCCGTCAGCGACGATCCCCTGGAAAGAAAATCGGTGGACGATGGATTCCCGGCCTCGGTCATCTGGGGGTTCGAGGCTGCCGCCCATACCGGTGACACCGTTCTCGTCGACGCGACGAGCTTCTTCCTTCGAGACGCCCACGGTGTGATTCCCACACTCCGACGTTCCCAGCAAGGCACCTATCGGCTGGATGCCAGTCGGAGCGCCGTTTACCTGCCCCGCACCAGAAACTTCCCAGAGAACACGGAAGTGGAGCTAACCCTGACCTTCACCGCCGACGAACCCGGCCGTGTCGTGGGAACCGTGACACCCACGGCCGGAGCCCTGACGCTGAGGCAGCATCACTCCTTCGTCATGTTGCCGGAAGAGCCGTTCGAGATGAGGAAGGCCGATCCACGGGCCGGCTTCAACGGTATCGACTACATGGACTACGCCACTCCTCTCGGCGAGCCTCTTCGGAAGCAATACATCGCTCGGCACCGCATCGAGAAGCGGGATCCCACCGCGGCCATGAGTGAACCCGTCGAGCCCATCGTCTACTATCTCGATCCCGGCACGCCGGAACCGGTCCGCACCGCTCTCCTGGAAGGCGGACGGTGGTGGAACGAGGCCTTCGAGGCTGCGGGATTCATCGACGGATTCCAGGTAGACGTCCTTCCGGCCGACGCCGATCCCATGGACGCCCGGTACAATCTGATTCAGTGGGTCCATCGATCCACGCGGGGTTGGAGCTACGGGAACTCCATCGTGGACCCCCGAACGGGCGAGATTCTGAAAGGCCACGTGACCCTGGGCTCCCTTCGGGTCCGTCAGGATTGGCTGTTGGGAGAAGGGCTCACCTCCCCCTATGTCCTGGGGGACGAAGATCCCGACGAGGTCCGGCAGATGGCGCTTCAGCGGATTCGTCAGCTATCGGCTCACGAGATCGGCCATACCATCGGGCTCTCTCACAACTACATCTCCAGCGCCCAGACCCAAGCCGGGAAGTATTCGGTCATGGACTACCCCCATCCCATGATCGAGCTCGACGAGAATGGCAATGTCCAACTCCGCGATGCCTATCCCACCGGCATCGGCGATTGGGACAAAGTCTGGATCAAATACGGGTACACGGACTTCGCGCCCGGAACGAACGAGGACGCCGCTCTCGAAGCGATTCTCATGGAAGCGGCGGAGGAAGGCCTGTACTTCATCAGCGATCAGGACGCCAGGCCGGCCGGAAGCGCCCACCCCAACACGCACCTTTGGGACAACGGGGCCAATGCGGCCGAAGAGTTGAACCGGATGCTGGAAGTCCGAAGAGTGGCTCTCGACCGGTTCGGTGAAGCGGCCATCAAAGAAGGTCGCCCGCTGGCCACCATGGAGGAGGCCCTGGTGCCCCTCTACCTCCATCACCGATATCAGGCCGAAGCCACCGCGAAGGTGGTGGCCGGCTTGTACTACACCTACGCCATGCGGGGAGACGGTCAGGAACCTCTCCGGTTCGTGCCTGCCGGAGAGCAATGGACCGCTGTTGAGGCTCTCCTCCAGACCCTGGACCCCGCCCACCTCACCATCCCGAGAGCCATTCTGGATAAGCTGCCACCCAGGCCGTTTCGCTTTCCCCCACACCAGGAAATGTTCAACCGGCACACCGGCCTCGTTTTCGACGCCATCGCCCCGGCCAGCGCCGCCGCCGACATGACTCTCTCCTTCCTGCTCCACCCCGAGCGAGCGGCTCGGATGGTCCAGCAGAAGGCCCTTCAACCCGACCTCCCGGGCCTGACCGAAGTCATCGACCGGGTCGTCGAGGGTGTTTTCGGTGGAGGGTTCGAGGACGGCTACGAGGCGGAAGTGAACCGCGCCGTGGAGCGGGTGCTGGTAGACCGGCTCATGATGCTCGCCGGCCAAGCTCCCATGGCGCAGGTCCGGGCCGAAGCCACCATGGCCCTGAAGAACCTTCAGGCGACGGCCGGTGAGGGCATGAACAGCCCAGCGATGGGAGAGGAAGCCCACTACTGGCTCCTTTGGGATGACATCCGGCGGTTCCTGGAGCGGCCCCACCAGGCCATCACCGCCCCCACGGCCCCTACCACTCCGCCGGGAAGTCCCATCGGAGACCCTGGGATGGACTGGGCCGACTGGGACTGGTTCCGCGGCGCCAGCCAGTGGAGCAATGTGGACTGGTGGTGGTATTGAGGTCGTGAGCAGGCGGAAAGCCTGAGGGCGGGCTGCCCCTCCACGGGGTCCGGGCAGCTACGGTGCTCGGACCCCATCCTTGCCTTTCCCGAAACATGTTGTACAATACAACTATTGTGACCTGCAACTAACAATAGGAATCCGGAAGAAATGCCCGAAATCACAGCGGAACCCCGGGCGCCCGGCACTCATCGCCCGCCCCTGATCCGGGACGCCACCCGCCTCCAGGAATCCCTCAGCGGCCTCATTCGGCTGCTCCAGCTCCGTGACCGGGATCGGGCCTGCTGTTATGGGATATCCGTATCCCAGTGCCACGCTCTCCAGGCCCTCCTCCAGGAGGGGCCCATGACCGTAACGCAACTGGGGGACTTCCTCTTCCTGGAGAAGAGCACGGCCAGCCGCCTGGCGAAGGGGCTGATCGAAAAGGACCTCGTGCGGAAAAGAGCGCCCGAAGCCGACGGCCGGGTGGTGATCCTCCAGGTCACCGAGAACGGGCGCCGCCTGGCACGGAAAATCCTCAACGACCTCGAGGAGGAATACCGGAGTCTGTTGGAGGACTTCGACCCAGAAGTCAGGGCGGCTCTTCCCCGACTTCTGGACCGCCTGACCCAGACCATCAAGAACCGGGAGGAGCCCCAGGGCCCCTCCTGCTGCTGAAGGAGATCACCGTGGACAAGGAAGACATTTGGAAAGCTGTACGGGATCGCTACGGATCCATCGCTCGAGAGGGAGGCATCGGCTGCGGGTGCGGATGTTCGAGCGGTCAGGACACCTCCGATCTCGTAACCATCGGTCAGACCATCGGTTACTCCAACGAACAACTCTCCGTGGTGCCCGAGACCGCCAACCTCGGCCTGGGGTGCGGAAACCCCACGGCCCTGGCCAGCCTCGTTCCGGGAGAGACGGTGCTGGACCTCGGCTCCGGCGCAGGGTTCGACTGTTTCCTCGCTTCCCGCGAGGTGGGGCCCGAGGGGCGGGTCATCGGCGTGGACATGACACCAGACATGATCGAGCGAGCGCGGCGGGCCGCCAAAGCCGGCGGGTATGACAACGTCGAGTTCCGCCTCGGTGAAATCGAGGCCCTGCCGGTACCGGACAACTCCGTGGACGCCGTGATCTCCAACTGCGTACTCAACCTCTCACCGTCCAGGGACCGCGTATTCGCCGAGATCATGCGCATCCTAAAGCCCGGCGGCCGGGTCATGATCTCGGACCTCATTTCCGTGCATCCGACACCTCGCTTCCTGGTGGAGAACACCGACGCTCTCGTGGGATGCCTACCGGTCCAGGAGGACGAATACCTGGGCCAGCTCCGGACCGCCGGGCTGGAAAAGGTAGAAATCGTGGAAGAGAAGGCCTATCCCAACGATCTCCTGACCACCGATCCTGCCGTGCAGGACTTCCTCCGGGCCAATCCCGCTGAAGAAAGGGAAGTTCTGGACTTCATCGCTTCCATTCGAAGCGGAATGATTCAGGGCAGGAAGCCGGTGGCCTGAGCCTTCTTCCGCAACCCAATTCAAAATCCGGCCCCTGCTGGAGCCGGATCACCCCAGGACCTCCAGGGAAGAGGCCGGTCTTCCTGGCACCGGACTCCAGCCTCAGAACCGCTTGAGGTACGTGAGCTTCATGACCATGGCTCGGTCGGCGACTCGCCAGGTGTCGCCCTCCCAGCCTCGGTTCTCGGTGAAGACGATGAACAGATCACTTCCCGGCCGGTGAATGAAGTTCACCCTGAGATTGGTCGAGAACTCGTCGTCGAGGGAGTTGTATTGCACCAGAAGGTTGGTGCTGAGGCGGGTGGAGAACGAATAGGACCCCCGAAGGCTCAAGAGCTTAGCGGTGAAGTCCCCACTGGGAATCTTGACCCTGTCCCGGGAAAGGCCGACACCCAGGGCAATCTGCGGACTCGGCGCCAGGTTCACCTTCCCGCCCACCGACGTGATGGTTCCTCCGTAGAAGTTCCCGATTCGCAGGTTCCCTTCCACCGCTACCGGCCTGGAAGGGCTCGTGTTCACCATGGCCATGCCTACATCGCCGTCGTACGTGCCCGGCGGCACGTAGAGAGTATCGGCGAGGTCGAACTCCTCGTCGGGCCGGTTCTCACCAAGTTGATAGAAGAGGGTGAACTGATCGCCCGACTCGAGCTCCGCGGACAGAATCGGGCCGCCTGACCAGTCCTGGATCGTGCCGCCAGTGGACGTGAAGAGGTTCCCTCCGAGGTAGAAGTCCACCTTCCTCACGTTCCACCCCCCAGGGCGGATGCTTTTTCGGAGGAAGAGGTCGGACCGGCGGACGTCGGTTCTCTGGATGAAACCCGATTCGGCCTCCGTTTCCGGGCCCACCACCGTGTACCGGGCGAACACCTCGTGGAGATCGGTACTCCAGAACCCTGCAAGCCCGTACGCCAGGTCATCTCCGCCTTCGCCCTGCGTGAAGGCGTGCGCCAGCCACCCCTGAAGGTTCAGGGAAGGGGTCAGATAGAAGGAGCCGTCCGCACCGACCACCGTGTTCTGGCCCTCACCGCTTCGGCGGTCCGTGGCCATGACGCCCACGTAGTTGTTGTCGCCTACGTCTCGTTTCACCCTTGCGACGGAAAACACCTCCCTGGGCACCAGGTCCTTCACCTCATCGGTGACCGCCGTGAGGAACCCCACCGTTTGTCCGCCGAGGCGGCCGGTGATCCGGCCCCCACCCAACATGGACACGACTTCTTCCTCATCCTCCTCGATTCCGATTCGCCTGGAGAAGAACATCTGGAACTGGGGTGGTTCGAAGGGATTCCCCTGGACGCCGAAGTCGAAGATGCCTGAGTTCTCGAGGAAGAAATCCCGCTTTTCCGGAAAGAAGAGACCGAAGCGCGTCAGGTTCACCTGCTGGTCGTCTACCTCCACCTGAGCGAAGTCGGTATTCAGGGTCAAATCCAGCACAAGTCCAGGTCTGACTTCAGTTTTCAGGTCCAGGCCGACATTGATCTCGGAGGTGACCGGGATCTCTCCGTTCTCCCGTCGCTCCTGCTCCACCCCTCCCAGAAAATACGGCTTCACCTCCAGGTTCCGGCCGGTGGCAGGCAGGTTCGCCAGGCCTACCAGGTCTCCTGCCTGGCTGACCCGATGAAAGCCTCCGTTGTCTCGAGACCACGCCTGCCAGAGGACCTTCTCGTTCTTCCGGCGGATGATCCGGTAGACGTTGAAACCCCAGGGTTCATCCGAGTCGTTGGGGTAGCGGAGGGTCCGTAGCGGGATTCGGAACTCGGCCGACCAACCCTGGTCGGTCACGGCGCCCGACACCTCCCAGACGCCGCGCCAATCCAGGTTGAATTCCTTCCCTTCATCGGCCAGAAGGGCGTCGAACTCGGCGCCGTTGGGGTTGGTGGCGAAGACGTAGGCGTTTCGGTTGTCGTTGAACGGGTCCAACAACACCGCCACCGCGTCGTCCCCGGCAAACATGGGAAGGTTGTCGAACGGGCTCCTCCCCATGATCCGGTCGCGCTGCATGATTCGCCGGACGATCCGGTCCGGCTCCGAATCCATGGCCTCCACGCCGATGTAGAGGTACTCGTCGTCGAAGAGGACCTTGACGCGCGTTTCCTCCGTGCCCGGCATCCCTTCGGCCGGTTCCTCCTGCGTCAAGCCGTGAATCGAACCGGCCTCTGCCCAGGCTTCCTCGGTGAGAAGCCCATCGAAGCGGAAGGTTTCCGATGCCTCGGAAGTCAGGCGCGTCGCCTGCGTACGAGCAGGGGCCTCCTGGGCCAGGACAGCCGGAACCGGCTTCCCAGCGGCCCCCAAGAGGGCCGGGACCCACAGCAGGATCGCGCGTTGAATTCCCTTCAAGGTGCCCCCCCGGGCCTTTAGGACCCGGCAACCTCCGAAACAACGATCGGCCAGGATATCGCCTTCCCCAGCGTGGAAAAAGGCCCCTCAGCCCCAGGGATCGAAGAAATCCACGTCCTCCGACTCACCAGCCCCGCCGTCTGGACCGCCTGCGCCGAGGTAGGCGATCCAGGCACGCGCCAGCTCCGGCACGATGGCCTCGGCCGAGGGAGCGCCATCGACAATCCCCACCGCAGCTTCCAGCTCCAGCAGCTCGCGGATCGACCCCACGGCAAATCGATACCCCAGGCGGATGGCCCAATCGGCGTCAGGGTGGGTGATCTCCTCACGGTGGGCGAGAAACAAGGGGGTCACCGTGGAGAGGATGTGTTGGTGGAACGCGAACACCCTGCG
>Ga0180436_10006329_pt1 | contig 10297 bp, 6 predicted proteins | sample SS_ome_2_FD_132434 | JGI IMG/M metagenome (GOLD analysis project Ga0180436, IMG submission 132434) | Hypersaline lake sediment archaeal communities from the Salton Sea, California, USA - SS_3_S_2 metaG | ecosystem: Environmental > Aquatic > Non-marine Saline and Alkaline > Hypersaline > Sediment...
ACTTCTCGCGGGCCAGAGGCGTGACCGTTGACTCGTTAAACTCCCCCGAGCCGCAGATCAGCGATGAGAACCGTGGCAAGAATTGGGAAATGTACGTGATGATCCACCAGGACGAAGGTGGGTCGACGGAGCTTAGGACCCTGCAGACCACCCGGGTGCCATCGGTCATGTCCACCGGCCGTGTTCCGGTGGACGCCACCACCGGCCTGCTCAATGACGATAGCCTGATCGACGTGGCGATCGCCTGCCAGGCTGAAAACAACGTCCACATCCTGCCGGCCGAGGAGCCGGCCTGGGACGACCCGTTAAATGACATCAAGTATTGGGATTTATCAGAGCCGGTCGAAGGCAGTGCGGGTCAGTCACCGATCCGTGTCCACGCCGACGACCTGACCAGTGACGGCATCGACGACCTGTTGATCCTCTACGCCGGCAGCGGCGCCGGGGACGGGTTCATCCGCATCCTCGCCGGTGAGGACACCAACAACGACGATAGCCACGATGGCACCTTCGTTCCGTTTGGCAGCGACATCAGCCTGGGTATCACGCCGGTGGACTGGGTCGTCTACGATTTCACCGCTGACCAGATCCTTGACTTAAACGACGACAACTTCGCTGACATCGTGGTCCTGGGTGCGACCGACACGGTTGGCCAGGTCATGGTTTTCAGCGGTGTTGACGGTGGCGGGTTCGCCACACCGGAAACGGTCAGCACAGCGGCCCAGCCGGTGGCGATCGCCGCCGGGGAGCTGGCCGACGACAGCATCGACTTCGCGGTGGCCTCCAACAGCGGGGCCGGCGGCAACGGCGTGGTCCAGGTGCTCCAGGCCCAGGCCGGGGCCGGCCATGTCTCGGTCCAGTCCCTCGACCTCGACGGCCCGGTTGAGAGCGTGGCTATCGCCAAGATGTTCGGTGCCGAAAACGACATCGTGGCAACCTTCAACACGGCGGACGAGGGCAATGTCGCCATCTTCCATAACGAGGAAAACGAGTTTTTCACCGGCGGTGCGGATGTATTCAGCTATAACGGCGCGGCCTACGGGTTGCTGCCCGTCGATTCGAGTTCGGACAACTACGTCGACATTGTTGTCACCGACGGTGTTCCGGGGCGGGACAACCACAGCCTGTTCGTGATCCACCGCGATGGGTCGAAGCCGACGAGTTTCAGCCTGGACCAGGACGTGATCACTTACCTGATGGGCTCCTCCCCGGGCCGGATCCACCGGGCCGACCTCGACGGTGACGGCCTGCGTGACGATTTTGTGATCCCCAACTCCTTTGACGACAACGTGGGTGGTAACAGCGTCAACCTGGTCTATGGCCAGGGTAAGAGCAACTACACCAATGCCGACCGCTACTGGGTGGATGCCCAGCCGGGATATCTCACCGACCAGCCGTGGTACAAAAGCCATGCCCTCGGGCCGAACAGCTTCAGCCTGGTGATCGACCCGCTGGTCTTCTATGACCTGACCCTGACCGAGGTCGACAGTTTCGTAATCGATATCATGACCGCTGAGTCGGCGATTGACTTCGCGAACAACATCGTTGATGGTGTACGGCAGGATAGTGAGGTCCGTGAACACATGAGTACACCGATCGGGGTCACGGTCCAGGTCGATTACCTGAACGACGAGAACAACGCGAACCGTGTGCTTGAGATACCGGCGGACCCGGCGGAAGATATTATTTTCTGGAAGATCGAGGTGATCTGATGAGCTGCTTCCAGCGGATGGCGAACTGCGTCTTCGGACTGGTCCTGGTTGTCGCGGTGTTGATCGGCGGCCTGTACTACTTCGGACTGCCCTGGCTCGACAGTACCCTCGCCGACGCCGTCCGCCGCGAGTTCATGTTGCCGCCCTCGGCTACCGTGGAGATCGGCCGCGGGTCCCTGCTGGATACGCTGGAGGGCGAGGTCGAGCGCGTTTATGTCGACAGCGAGGAGGCGCGGATCAGCGGCCTCAACGTCGAGCAGGTCAAGTTCCTGGCTGAAGGCGTCAAGTTCGACCTGCCGCGGATGGCGATCTCCAACCAAGCGGAAATGCAGAGCGTCACCACCGGCGAACTCGAGTTCCGGGTCGCCGAGGAAGCGATCGAGCAGCGCTGGGAGTCCGACCTGCTCAAGATGAAGCTCAGCGATGTCAGTGTGAAGCTCGACGGTGGCAAAGTCGAGGTCGAGGGCTTTTACGACCTGATGCTGACCAAGGTCAAGGTCGGCGCGACGGGTGAGCTCTACGCCGACGGCACCGACAAAATCCGTTTCAAGGCGACGGACCTCAACCTCGGCGGCGCGGATATCGGTATCGAGCAGCTCAAGGTCGCGTTCTCGGCCCTGACGCCGGTGATCGACCTCGGCCAGCTCAAGATGTACGTCGCGATCGACGAGCTCGAGATGCGCGACGGTTACCTGCAGGTTTACGCACGCAGTATGAGCATGGACGAGAAGCTGGCGATCGAGGAAGCGCGCCGCCAGGCCGTCGAGGAAGCCGGTGAGCCGGAGGACGGTGGCAGCGGCACCAAGTTCCGGATCCCGAGCCTCGATGAGATCAAGGATATTTTCACGGAAGAAACCGAGCCCGTAGACGAAGACGACGGATCCGGTGCGGGTGGTGATGAACCACCGGTTGAAGATGAAGAGACTGAGCCGGAGGAAAAGCCCACCGGCGAGGAGGAAGCAGGCGATGCACAGTAAGTGGTTACTTCCGGCGGCGGTTATCGCCGTGGCCGCGCTGGCCGTCGGGCTCGCCGTGGCGGCTGAGCCCGGGAGCAAGGACGACCCGCTGGCAACGGTGTCCTATGTTGAGCAGCACGCCCAGTTCGTCCGCCTTGACGTGGCGGCGGGGCGCAGCCTGCGCCTGATGCCGGGCACGGAGCTGGTGATCGCCGAACCCGCCTACGCGGAGATCACGGTAAGTGAGTTCGACCCGTTGCGCGATACCCTGGTCGACCTGACCGCGGGTGCCCCGGTCCAGCTCAAGGCGCTCAGCGCCTGCCACCACTACGTCAATGCCAGCAACCATGACGTCTTTATCCGCCCGGCGGAGGAGACGGTGGTCCTGCTCCGCGGTGACTGGAAGTGAGCCGCCGCCAGCTGACCGCCTGCATTATTCTCCTGGCACTGGGGCTGGCCTTCGCCGGCTGGTCCTGCCTGGAGCGCATCCGGGCCGACCGCGACTATAGCAGCGTAATGGTCCTGGTGGACTGGCACGCGCTCAACTCCGTCGCCAACACCGCGATCGCCGGGGAGGACGATTACACTGACCATTGGGAGTATGTCGCGCAGTTCGATGATGCCATGGTCTGTTACGGCGAGGAAACGGTCGGCAGCCTGCTTGACCAGGGGATCATCACCCCGGCCTGGGTCACCAGCGGTGCGCCGTCCTTCATGGTGGTCGACGACCGCTTCGCCGGTGATATCGCCCGGGGCGCGGACCGCCACGGCTATGCCTATGCCAATAACCCCCACAGCGACGGCCGCCTCGTCGTCCAGTTTCCGGATCTGCCGGAGGAGGACCTTGCACTGCTGCCCGTCGCCTGGTTGATGGATGTGATCGAAGCCGTCCGCGAGTCCGGCCATGGCCTGGTGCTGCGGCCCGGCGGGTCCGAGTTCCTGAGCGCCGAGGGCATGAAGGAGACACTCGACTTTGTCAGCCGCCAGCCGCTTACGCTGTTCCAGGGACCGACGGTACTCGGTTACCCGAACCAGCTGGGAGCCGTCGCCCAGCAACTGCTCGACCAGCAGCAGTACTTCGGCTGGGTCGAGTTCGACGAGCAGGACGGCGGGTCATCCCTCGCCGCACGGCTGGCGCCCCAGGTCTTGCGGATCCATTCCATCCCCCCCGAGGAGATGGTCAACTACACCGTGGAGAGCGCCGTCGCCCGTTATATCCGGGCCGTCCGTGAGCGGGGCATCCGCTGCATCTATGTCAGGCCCTTCATTCGTGGCAAGGTGGTCAATCCCTCTTCCGGGGGCTACCGCGCCAGCCTGCACGCTGTGAACCTGGACTACTTCACGCGGCTCCAGGATGAACTCACCGCAGCCGGGTTCACCGCACTAACAGATATCAACTACCTGGGCGGCCCACCGGCCTCACCGCCCCAGCCAACCCAGGTTATCAGCCTGCTCAGGCCTTTTTTCACCACACTGGCCGCCGGTGCCGCGGTCGTGCTGCTGCTTGCGATGTGGCTCCCGGGCTGGCCGAAGTGGGTCTGGACGCTGCTTCTCGTAATGACTGCAGTGAAGGGCATCGCCGCGATCTTTGTCAGTATGATCGACAGTGCGGTCCTGCTCGCCGCAGCATTGGCGTTCCCATTACTCGGCTTCTGGTTGGCGCTTTTGGTTTACCAAGCGCTGATCACGCGGTTGAGCTGTACACCGCTGTGCCCACGGCGGCTGTTCATTGCGCTTGTTTCACTGCTGGTCGCCAGCGTCGTGACAATCGCCGGCGGATTGGTCATCCATGGCGGGATGTGGGACGCGGAGGCGATGCTCAAGGTCACCCAGTTCCGTGGCGTAACCCTGGCGCTGGCGATCCCGGTGCTGCTGCTTGCCGCTTATGCCTGGAAGGCCGAGACACTCAATGACGCCTACGAGGCCGCCACGCTGCGCCTGACGGGCTTCTGGCAGCGCTTCCTGGAGCTCTGGCAGTCGCCGATCCGATACGGCGATGTGGCCTTCATCATGATCGCGCTCGGGGCCGTCGGCCTCGTGCTGATGAGAAGCGGCAACGACAATCCCCTGGGGATGCTCAGCATCGAGGGGCTGATGCGTGACAGCCTGGAGCAGTGGTTTTCCGTCCGGCCACGCACCAAGGAACTCGTCGGCCACCCGTTGTTCATCGTTTTCCTGCTCAGCCTGCCCTGGAAAAACCGCCTGACGCTGCTTTTCGGCATCGGTGCGCTCCTCGGCCAGGTCAGTATCCTCAATACGTTTTGCCACCTGCACACCCCGCTCAGCCTGACCGTCGAGCGCGTGCTGATCGGCCTGTGCCTTGGCATCGCCAGCGGCGTCGTCTGGGGCGTGGTGATCCTTGTGGTTGGTTGGCTCTGGGGACTGGTAAAGCAGCGGATTGTGGCCGCGTCACCAGGTGCAGACGCAGAAAGACTGTAGCGGCAGGATACTGTACTGCCCAGTGGTGACAGGCATGCCTGACTATTACTCGAACGACAACTCCGCCCACACCGGGTAATGGTCTGAGGGGCATAGATCTTCACCATATGTATCGAAGATGATCCCGGCGTCATGTACCACTGTATTGCCGTCGATGAAGACGTAGTCGATCTTCTGGCCACTGCGATCATTCTTGAATCCGTTATAAGTCCCAACCTCACCGGCTATGGTGTGAAGCACCCGGAAGCTGTCGGCGTAATGCTCAAGCAGCAACTTGATCGGCTCGGAACTCTCACCCGCGTTGAAATCTCCGGTGATCACCACCGGGTCCGGATAACGGCGCGTGTTGATCTGGTCGATCAGCAAAGCAGCGCTCATTGACCGCGCATCAGGTCCGCGGTGGTCAAAGTGTGTGTTGTACACATAGAACGCCCTGGCACTCCCAATGTCGTAGAGACGCAGCCAGGTACAGATTCGCGCCATGCTGGAATCCCAACTGACCGAACCCGGCACCCCGGGTTGCTCACTGAGCCAGAACGTCCCGCCCTCCAGGGCCAGGAACCGGTCGCTACGGTAAAGGATGCAGTTGAGCTCATCGAGGCCGCTGCGGTCGCGCCCGATGCCGTGAGAAGTGAAGCCGGGCAGCAGCTCAAGCAACTCCTCACGCTGGAAGAAGTGAGCCTCCTGCAGGCCGATAATGTCCGCTTCACAGTCCGCGATGATTGCCGCAACATGATCACGGCGCTTGGGCCAGGCGTTTTCGCCATCTGGCGCGGCACCGGTGCGGATGTTGAACGACATGATCCGGTAGTGCCCCGATTCCCGTTCGTTGGGTTGCTCAGCCCAGACGGGCACAGGGCTGGCAGCCAGGGCCAGCATAAAGAGAAGCGGCAGTAGTCTTGCGTACATGGCCAAAGTATAGGTCATCGCCGGAATGTGACATGGCTTGCCAGGTGACAGGGAGTACATCTCGATGATACGGAGCGCTGGCTTGTAGCCGGCATGCACGCCTCCGGCGTGCCGGTTGGCTGAAAGCCAACTGCCGCTTACAAAGCGGCGCTCCGATACATTGTGCCGTTGTTCAGCGCGGTACCTGGCTTACGCCGGACCACGGTTCCGGCGAATTTCTACGATTTTCCCTGAAAACCGAATCATTTACCCCGGTTATTGCGTCTATATGTGTGACGGCGGAGGTCCGCCGGGGAATTGTGGGACAGTAAACATTCGGGACAGGAGGGCAAAACAACACGGTGATCAATAACTGATCAGGAAATCTCTCACAACTCTCTACCTGCCGGTAGCGGCTGCGGGAATCTCCGTGGCCGGCCGGCGGGAGGGTTCGCTTGATAACGGGACAGTTGGTTTTGCAGGCCTGCCGGGAAATCAAAGGCAGGCCAGTGGTGAGTTCAGAAGGGAACAAGTATGTTTATGTGGTGGCTATCAACGCCAGTCGACAGAGTCGATGATTCCGCCGAAGAGCACTGCTCCATCGCGGTAGCCGACGAGCCATTGCCCGGCGGCAAGATGGAACTGGTCGTTTGCGGGAGTGATAACAGGTGCCTCAGTGCCTAGTTCGATCCGGGCCGGCCAGAGTTCCTGGCGGTACCGCGCCCGGACCATGACGGTAGCGCCGTCGCTGAATATGTCCGGGGCCAGAGCGTTGTAGTCTTTCAAGGTGGCCGTTGCGGCGGGGTGGGCATTGTGCTGCGCGACGACCACGGTGTTCGTTTCGGCGTCCAGGCGGTGGACGACCAGCCCCTCCGTGCCGCCGCCGAGTTTCAGGCCGCGTCGCTGGCCGATGGTGTAGTGTTCGATCCCCGGGTGCTCGCCGTAGTCGTTGCCCTGTTCATCGACGATCCGCCCCGGCTTTGGTTCCTGGTCGCCGTGCCAGAGCATCAGCTCGCGGATGCCGGTGCCCGTTGGCAGGAAGCAGATATCCTGGCTCTCCGGGCGTGATGCCGCCGGCAGCCCGGCTTCGGCGGCGAGTTTGCGCACGTCGCCTTTAACCATCTCACCGACGGGGAAGAGGATCTGTGCGAGGCGGCGCCTCGGGATGCAGGCCAGGAAGTAGGACTGGTCCTTGTCCGGGTCGTGCCCGCACTGGAGCAGTGGGGGTGAACAGGGGCACTCCACTGGGACGATCCGCGCATGGTGGCCGGTGGCGACGTACTCGCAACCGTGCTCATAGGCCAGGTTGAAGAACGCGTCGAACTTGATGAAGCGGTTGCAGTCGGCGCAGGGGTTGGGTGTCCGCCCGGCGCGGTATTCGGTGATGAAGCGCCCGATCACCTGCTCCTCAAAGGCATCCTGCATGTCAGTGACGTGGTGCTCGATGCCCAGTACTTCGCAGACGCGCCGTGCGCTGTCAGCACCGCTGCGGCCGCAGCAGGGCCCGGCGGCGGAGTTGTCACCGAAGAGGTCAGCGGTCACGCCGACGACGTCGTAGCCCGCGCGCAGAAGCAGCAGTGCCGCCACGCTGGAATCGACACCGCCGGACATCGCGCACAGGACACGCCCTTTCGCCATCGGGGAATGATACCCGGTGATGCGGGGGAACGACCTAAGGTAGCCTGCGGACCCTCCACCCATTTAAGGGTAGGAGGCAGCTTTAGCTGCCGGTTTGGCTTTCCGCGTGCTAAAGCACGCGGCTACCTGGCATAGAGGAGCAGTTTGACCCGCTGAAAAGAAAACCGCCCGGTTGCCCGGGCGGTTGTTGTTTCGATTGTCAGGCCGCCATGCGGCTGTGTTCCTAGAGGTCGCGGCGGAAGGTGAAGGCGCTGGCCTGCTCCTGCTCGCGGGTGATCTCTTCTTCCTCGTACTGGTCGCCCGGTACGCAGGTCGGGAACGGGAACTTGCACCACACCGGCTGGACGAACTTGGCGTGCTTTAAGAGGAACGTTCCTCGCGGCACCGTCGTCAGGCGGTTGCGCATGTCCTCATCGAGCCAGCTGTAGTTCTCGGTCATCAGCTCCGCGGGACCGGTCCGGCCGTAGATGATGGTCGAGGAGTTGTCCACGACCTGGCGGTCGATCTGGCTCATGAACTGCTCGACGCCGAAGAGCGAGACGCCGATCGAACGGCCTCGCGCGCAGACCTCGATCAGCGACTGCTTAATCGGGGCGCGCTGGGTCACGTCCGACGGGGCGAACTTGTTGAGCTCATCGATAAAGAACACGACGCTGTCGAAGTCGCGCTCGACGTTCTTATCAAGCAGCATCTCGTAGATCCGCAAAAGGATCTTGTTGAAGACCATCGCCTGGCCGCGGTCGTTGAGGCTCTGGATGTCGCAGACGAAGATCGAACCGTTGTAGAGGTCCTGGAGCGGGATGTCCACCGGGTCGACGCCGCCGGTACAGATCAGGCCGTCGTAGAGGCCGGCCAGGGCGTCGAGGTTCTTCGCGCACTTGTAGAAGTCTTCTTTTTCGTGGCCGCGCCAGTGGGTGATGTGGGCCTGGGCCACGACACGGCGCTCCTCGTTGAGCCAGTCGATCAGGCGGTCGTAGCTCGTGATCGGCTGGCGCTCGATCTGGTCCTTGACGTCGACGTAGACGGCGTCGACCGATTCGTCCCAGCTCTCCTCGTCGAACAGCGTCGGGATGTCGTCGACGATCTCGGTCAGCTCCCAGATGAAGTGCTCGACCTTACCGTCGCGGCGGAAGGACTTGGTGTGGCCCTCGAACTTGCGGTCGTAGGGCGCGAACACGCGGACGTTTTCAAAGGGCGTCATCTCGATCGCCAGCACATCGTACATCTGCCGGCACTTGTTAGTGTACGGATCATCCTCGTCGTACTGCGGGTTGGGTTTGTCCAGGTAGAGCAAGTCCTTACCCTTAACGTTGAAGAAGACGGCGGCCACGCGGCGCTTCTCCGTCTTGATCATCTTCTCGAGGATCGATTTCAGCAGGAACTCGACCAGGCTCGTCTTGGTGGCCAGACCCGAGATACCGGACATGTTCATGTGGCTGCCCTCGGGGCCGATCAGGAACTCGTCATCCAGGAAAATCGGTACCAGGCTGCTGTCGCCGTTCTCCATCACGCCGATCGGTACGCCGCGGCCCTCGGCGACATAGTCGCCCATGCCCAGCGCCCAGCCGACGCCCTGCGGGCTGGCGAAGTAGACGATACCGCGGCCGATCGGGCGAACACGTTCGTGGGTCGAGCGGATCACGTTGATCTTGGCGATCATGATCTCTGCCAGGTCACTCGGCGGTTGGACATTCGGATCGCCGAAGTCGTGGCTGATGTAGTCGGACAGGAAGTTCTCGATGTCCATGATGCTTCTCAGCTCAACTACCGTACCGAAAGTAATGTGGCCGTCGTCAGTTACGGCGGCGACAATATTACCCAGCTCGACGCTGTCGACGCCGGCGCTGATCCAGAAGTTGAAGTACTGCGCCGTGTTCGGGTAATCGCGCGTGCTGGCCGCTTTGCCGATCGGGCCGAATTTGCCGTTTAAGTACTCCGGAAACTTACAGTCGGGCTGTCCGTTTTTCATGTCCTGTCTCCTCTGTTTCCTGTCAATCCACTCGGCTGTTCAGCCAGCCATGCTCCAGTTTCAATCTAATTACGGGCGAAATAGGATTTTACCGTTTCCCGCGTCGGCACCATGCTCTGCAGGAAGTCATTGCACAGCTTCATCGGGAAAATCAGCTTGTCCCAGCCCTCGGCCGGGAACGTCACCGGCAACCGCTCGTCCACCAGGTGGGCGGTGATGTCGTTAGCCTTCTGAATCGCATCTTGATCGCTGTCCGCCAGGCAGGTGATGCGGACCAGGCCGAACTCGGGATCGGCCTGCGAACTGGATCGCAGGCGTACGAACCACGTGTACTTCGGCATCGGGTCGTCGCTGGCCGTGTTGATCGTACGTAGCACCTGGCCGCGGTGGTAGGGCGGCAGGGTCAGCTGCGGCTCCAGCAGCTCGCTGTTTTGCCAGGGGACATAGACACGGCGGGCGATCGCGAAGAAGTTCGAGCCCAACAGCTTGTTGGGAACGTCGGCGACCGTGCCGCTTAAGGCCATGTACTTTTTGAGGTCCTGGCCGTCGGACAAGCCCCATTCCGAGCACAGCTTGCCGCGCAGGCCCAGCGTCAACTCGCGCGCCTTGCGGACGGCGGCGATGCGCAGCTGGGTATACTCCGACCGGTCGCCCTCGGTATTGACCAGATGCACCTGGCTGTCGCTTTGGAACCG
>Ga0180436_10006331_pt1 | contig 10296 bp, 8 predicted proteins | sample SS_ome_2_FD_132434 | JGI IMG/M metagenome (GOLD analysis project Ga0180436, IMG submission 132434) | Hypersaline lake sediment archaeal communities from the Salton Sea, California, USA - SS_3_S_2 metaG | ecosystem: Environmental > Aquatic > Non-marine Saline and Alkaline > Hypersaline > Sediment...
CGCAGACATAAGCACCCGGTCAAGCCCCAAAGCCACCCCGCAACAATCGGGAATGCCATGCTGCAACGCTCCCAGTAACGCTTCATCTACAGGCATCGGTTGCTGACCATTACTGCGGCGCGTACAGTTCTCATGCTCAAAGCGTTCGGCCTGCTCATCAGGGTCTGCAAGTTCCTCGAAACCGTTGGCCAGTTCAACGCCCCGGTGATACAACTCGAACCGCGCTGCGGTGCGTGGATCATGCTTATTCAAACGCGCCAGAGAAGCCTGGCTCGCGGGATAGTCGGTCACAAAACACAAGCCGCCCTTACCTAGTTCAGACTCAATCAGGCTACCCATCAGGAGATTCAACCACCCGTCTCGATCCAACTCCAGTGTCTCAGCCCCGAGCAGATTTTGTGCGCGCGCAAACTCAGCCAAGTCCTCGGTTTGGATATCGAATACATCCAGCCCAAGATATTGTCCGAAAAGATCCGCGTACGATCGGTAATCCACGGATATATCTGCCTGATCCAACAACTTCCCAACCAGTTCTGCGACCTCCAGCATCAATTGCTCGACTCTAAAGCCAGGTCGGTACCACTCGAGGATGCTGAATTCCGGATTGTGCTGACGGCCGGACTCGCCGTTGCGAAAGGCCTTGCAGACTTGAAAGATCGGCCCGCTGCCATCGGCAAGCAACCGCTTCATGAAAAACTCTGGTGAGCTCTGCAGGTAAAGCGAACGCCCGCCTGCGTAACCTGGACCGATAAATTCAGTCTGCAGGGGTTCAATTGATGGCTCGGTAGCAAAGCATGAACTGAGCAGTGGCGTCTCGACCTCCATCACCCCGCGCCGCGCGAAGAACCGGCGAACAGACGTCAGCATCTGCGCGCGTGCCTGCAGCACTTCGCGTGCACATCCAGGCCGCCAGTCAGGTGCATGTCGCCGCATGAAACAGAGAAGACAGCCTCCCCGGAAAGGGAAGGCGAAGTATTCAGTCTTCCTTGGCGCGGCTCACGTATTCGCCGCTACGGGTATCAACCTTGATCTTTTCGCCAATCTGGATGAACAGTGGAACGCGTACGACGGCGCCGGTTTCCAAGGTAGCCGGCTTGCCTCCTCCACCGGAGGTATCACCTTTCAGGCCCGGGTCAGTTTCAGTGATCTCAAGGATGACGAAGTTAGGAGCCTCTACTGCGATCGGTGTACCGTTCCACAGGGTCACATTGCACTCGTCCTGCTCTTTTATCCACTTGGTGGCCTCTCCCATGGCATTCGCATCGGCCTGGTATTGTTCATAGGAACCGTTGTCCATGAAGTGCCAGAATTCACCATCGTTGTAGAGATAGGAAAGATTGAGATCCATCACGTCGGCAGCCTCGACCGACTCGCCGGACTTGAATGTCTTTTCCAACACTCGGCCGGTCTTCAGGTTACGCAGCTTTACGCGATTGAACGCCTGGCCCTTGCCCGGCTTGACGAATTCGTTCTCAATGATGGTGCATGGATCGCCATCGAGCATTAGCTTGAGACCACCACGGAATTCGTTGGTATTGTAAGTCGCCATATCGTCCTCTTTCGAAGGCAGAATTCAGCCGATTATGATAACCCCTTCCCCCACTCAACTGCAGCCAGAAGTTTGGCAAAAAGAGCTTGCACAGGCAGTTTCGGACCCCGCAGAACTGTTGAAGATACTTGAGCTTCCCCCAGATTTACTTGAATCGGTGCGCCGTGCCGCCCGCTCTTTCCCATTACGTGTCACCCATCACTACCTGAGCCTGATTCGCCATGCGGACCCCGCTGATCCGCTGCTCCGGCAGATATTGCCGCTGGACGCCGAAAACCATTTCGTCAAGGGATTTACCACCGACCCGGTGGGCGACCATGCAGCAGCCCTGGGTGCTGGGATTCTGCACAAATACGCGGGACGCGCCCTGCTGATCACCACGGGGGCTTGTGCCATCCATTGCCGATACTGTTTCCGTCGCCATTACCCCTATGGACAGGACAACGCCGTGCGACATTGGGACAGCATGCTGCAGACACTACGCACCAGGCCACAAATCAACGAAGTCATACTCAGTGGCGGCGACCCACTCAGTCTGTCCGACCAGAGATTGGCCCAACTGGTCCTGGACTTGGAACAGATTCAGCACCTAAAGCGCTTGCGCATCCATACCCGTTTGCCGCTGGCACTGCCATCACGCATTACGTCCAACCTGCTGAAGACGCTCTCAGATTCGCCTCTCCATTGCAGTATCGTGCTGCACTGCAACCATCCGAACGAACTTGCGGAACAGTTACGTATCCCCCTGAACAGGCTACGCCAGGGCAGCATAACCTTGCTCAATCAGGCTGTGCTGCTTCGGGGAGTGAATGATAGCCTGGACACCCAGGTCTCCTTGAGCGAACGCCTGTTTGAGTTTGGCGTTCTTCCTTACTACCTCCACCTCCTTGACCCGGTCGCCGGTGCCGCGCATTTTGCTGTACCCGACGAGCTACCTGCCCAGATCGCGCTGGGCCTCGAAAACGCGCTGCCCGGCTATCTGGTACCCAAAATTGTCCGCGAAATACCGGGGACGGCCTCGAAAACCCCTCTGCATCGTTGGTCCAATCCGCACTCTGGAGCCACCTCCTGTGGGGCGACCGACTAAAATTGATCGCAAACAGGTGGCACCTTATGTTCTTGAGGATCAGCGTGATAAATTTGCAGGGAAACCTGCCGCTGTACTTAAACACCCCACGCACTTTTTATATAGCTTTGAGTTCAGGCTCTACCGAACGATATGACTGACAGCAAACTGCAAAACTCAACCGATGCGAATAGACCAACGGCAGGCTCACTGGGCTTACGGATACCTGAACAACGGCCGGCACCAGCAGACAGTTTTTTGCTCGATCCGCGGGACACAGAGCAATGGATCGAGAGTCTGCCCATGGCCAACATTGGCGAAACTGCTCGTCGTGTCTACCGCACGCTTATCGATTTCAATCGTTACCAGCTCACTGACATGCTGCGTGCAAAACTCGTTGAGCAGTTCCGTACACCCATCGAGTATGTCTGCGAAAATTTGAAGCGGCACTATATGGATGTCAGCTTCCCCCTGCCAGCAAAGGCCTGGAAGACTGCTTCACTCAACCGCGAACTCAATACTGAACTATCGATTTCCTACAAGATCATCATAGAGCGCATGCTCGCGGGAGAAGCCGATCGTTTCGACCGCAAGCTGCTGGTTATTGCGATGCATCGGGCGATGTACTATCAAGGACAGGTTTTGCTTCAGACAGCACTGGTCTATGCGCCCTGGGTCAAGGGGATGTGGAAAGAAATCAACACTCTCTACGCGTTTGCGCAGCAAAACCGCGTTCACCAAGTGCCGATCAAGATGAAAGTCGGTGATCAGGAGCTGATCAGCACGCTGGAGGATCAATACAAAGGCTTGCTGCTTCTTGCCGCTGCCACCCCCTACCGTTTACGTCAGAAACAGATGATTCGGCTCTATGAGGAGGCGAGAACCTGGGCCAATCTCGTCGAGCTGCATGCATCTGATGAAAAAGAATCCGGTAACGGCCGGCTCACCATCAACCTGACAGCTGATGAACCCCCTGTTCACAGTACGTTGCGCGAGGCTACGATCGGCCGCAATGTGATAATGATCGATACCCGCCCGCTGTTGAAGAAACTGCAGGAGGACTTCGAATCCGCTCCCTGGGAAAGCACTACGGACCTGCCGGGTAAAAACAAGGGCCTGACCAAGCCCTTGCTGCGGCAACTGATTATCGCCTGGAACAAGCCCCCGGATCGTCGTTTCGTGCGCACCCGTCTGAACTTTGAGCTGAACATCCTCGTTGGCCTGGCAGCCATTCATGAAGCCACGTCACTTTTACCCGAGGAAGAATCACCAGCAAATCCAGCCCACTCAGATTCCTCTTCGCTGGAAAACCCATTCTTGCCGGATTCTGACCAACAGCTGTTGTCACCCTCCTCTGCTACGCCCCCGAAATCGGTTACTGAACTCAGCCTCAGCAATATGTCCGGGGCGGGACTCGACGATCAGGCTCGCAGTCCCAGCCCTGACTCGCTGATGACAGACAGCCTGCTGGACAGCTCACTCTCCAGTGAAAGCTTCGATGAAGATTGGCCGAAAAAACCACGCCACACCGTGAATCCCGATGCCGACACCATCGCCGTTACAACTCAGAATGAAAGCGCTGGAGGGTATTGCATTCGTTGGTCTACGCAAGGCAACGCCCCTAAGGTGAAAGTTGGCGAACTGGTCGGTATCGCCTCACCAACACAGAGACGCCAATTCACGCTCGGTGTTGTACGTTGGCTCCGCCTGCATGGAGGACAAGACCTTGACCTTGGCCTGCAAATTATTGCCAGCAACGTTGAGGCCGCACAGCTGCGATTTGCAGAAACCCAAAACTCTCGTCGATCGGAAAATACACCCGTTGATTGCCTCCTGCTACCAGCAATCGAAAATGACCCCAGCGCCGGTTCCGAGAGCCTCATTGTCTCGAATGCCATATTTCCACTAGGCACCAAACTATCGTTGAATCACGCTGGACTGGAGAAGACGGTGAAGTTGACGAGCATAGTGGAATTCAACAGTGCTTTTGTCCGCTTCCAGTTCACCACGATGAAAAAGGAAGAAAACAAAAAAGACCATCCGAAAACAAGTTTCGATGACCTTTGGAGCAGTCTGTGATCAATACACGCGCCCCATGTTCTCCGGGCTTTTCAGCCGTTGCCGCCAATTGAGGCCGTCAACATGGTAGCCAATGTCGACTCAGTGTTTCAGAACCTGGACCAACGTACCCCGGTTGAATTACTGATGGTGGGTTGCAGCCCCAACCAGGCCAACGAGTGTGCGATTGCACTCCGGAATGCGGGCCAGGCTGTGCATGTAGAAAGCGCGGAGGCCCCTGGCGAACTGGCACAAATGTTGGAAACCGAGCCCGGCGACCTGGTCATCGTGAATGCCGACTCCAAGGTATTGGACAAGGAACACGCGATCGAAGCGGTACGTGAAACCAACCCCAGTGCTTCAATCATTTTGATGAGTGGCGAAGCCCAAAAATTGGTCAGCTTTGCGGCAGACATGGAGCTGCGCGATGTTGTGCCGCCCGACGATACCGAGCGTCTGTCCTTCGCCATCCGCAGAGAACATCAAACCCTGCTGCTGCGGCAGCAACTCGCACGCTTACGCCATCAGCTGCGCGAATCTGAAGATCGGTTCGACAACCTCATGGGCAAATCGCGTGATGCCATCGCCTACGTGCACGAAGGCATGCATATCCATGCCAACAACGTTTACTGCCATATGTTCGGGATCACTGATACCGATGATATCGAAGGCATGCCATTAATGGACCTGATCGAGAAGGGTTCCCGTAAGGATTTCAAGAAAATCCTGCGCCGGCATGAGGAAGACAAGTCTTTCAACAGCGGGGTCACTTGCCAAGGCATCGACGGGCATACTTTCACTGTCACGATGGAATTCAGCCCGGCAGAAGTCGACGGAGAGCCCTGCACGCAGATCATGGTCCGAGATCAAAGTCTGCACCAGGAACTTCAAGCGCGCATTGACGAATTGACCAATCGCGACTCTCACACCCATCTGTTCAATCGTCATGCTTTCATGGAACGCCTTGAAGGCGTCCTGAACCAGACACCAACCCCTGACAATGCCGGGCTGGTGCAGATTTCAATCAATAATTTCTCTGAACTCAGGGACAGCACCGGCATTGAAAAGAGCGACCAGCTCCTGAAAGACACGGCCAAGATACTGCAGCAGGCCGCGGATGGAGCGCACACGATTGCAAGATTCGGCGATCACGATTTCGTGATTCTCAACGCGGATGGCACACCTTTAACCACCACCGCGGAACAGTGCCTTTCGGCCCTCCGCAATCACGATTTCAAGCAAAGCTGCGGCATACAGGCAGAACCGGATTTCAGCCTCGGCGTGACAGCGCTCCCGGACAATGAACGAATCAGTACCCATGAGTTGATAGACCGCTCTTGCCGTGCAACCAAGCATGCCGAACAGGACCACGCAAGTCGGCTGGTCGTGTTTGACGAAGCTCATCATTTGGATGCCCCAGCCAAAGAGGCAGATTCCGGCATGGTGGAATTGATCGACCATGCTCTGGAAAACGACCGTTTTCGCCTCGTCTACCAACCCATCGTCAGCTTGCAGGGCGATACGCGTGAGAACTACTCCGTGCTGGTACGCATGCTTAACCAGAAAGACGAGGAGCGACTTCCGGAAACCTTCTGGTCAGATGCAAGAATTGCCAATCGCCTGGCTGAAATTGACCGCTGGGTGGTTCGCAACGCCATCATGGAACTGGTCAAACACCGCCAGGAGGGGAAAAAGATCAATTTTCATATCCTGTTGTCAGCGGATGGCATCAAAGATGAGTCGATGTTGCTATGGGTTTGTGATTGTCTGCGCGAATTCAAAGCCAAAGGCGCTTGGCTGACCTTCCACTTCAACGAAAATCACCTGCGCGATCTGATCAAGCCGGCGTTGGCTCTGATGGAAGGGCTGAAGAAAATCAATTGCAGAACGGCAATTAGCCACTACAGTGACAGCGCAAGCAGTGCCCCCCTGCTCCAGCACCTGCCTGTGGATATCGTAAAACTCTCACCAGAGTTCATAACAAACCTCGCCCGCAATCCACAAAGCCAAGAAAAACTGGCCGAAGTCAATCAACGCCTGCAGGAAGAGAAATTCAAGACAATTGCCAGCGGTGTCGAAGATGCCAATAGCCTGGCCATTCTCTGGAACATCGGGGTCAACTACATTCAGGGATATTTCCTGCAGGAACCTTCGAGCTCCATCTCTTTTGATGACGAATGACCCGGCCCAGAGCCTGTTCAATGGAACGAGACGGGCAATATACGCGAATACCTCTCACTCGCAATAAGTAAACTCCGGACAACAAAAAAGCCCCTTTCGGGGCTCTCTTTCGTTGCCGGGGCGAATGATCACCAAGGCATGAAGGTGTTCATTATCCTCATCGGGCGTCCGATATCGCGGTTCATCCGGTACATATGTGTATTCATGCCATGCGCTGCGGTATTCAGCGACTGCGTGGTCTGCGTCATGTGGCGCATGGAATTGTCCATGGAATTGATGTTTGCCAGCATGGGCTCCAGCGTACCAACCTTACGGTCTATTGAGTCTAGGCTGACCGTCATGGCCCGAACATTGGTCGTAAGTTGTCCCATGTTCTGAGACACACTTTGCATGTTTCCGGCCAGCGTGGTCATGTTGGTATCAACACTGATGGCCAGGTAGTGTACGTCACGTTGCAGGTTGTAGATCAGGTAGAACCCGTACAGCGCCAGCACAATAAACGCGAACAGCGATGGGTAAATGATTAATTCCCAACGCCGCGCACTGGACTCAAAAACCTCAGAGAGACGGTCGTAACCATCCTGCTGAAGGTTTTCGTTTTCCGGATTTTGTTGCGCTTCGCTCATTCGCTGACTCAGGTCTGTCTACAGGCGCAAAACATATCACAGTTGTGCGCGAGAAACACTGATTTGGATTATCAAGAGCTTAGCAAAGTTTCCTATAGATGCCCTTCAGTCATTAAGTAATTTCCCGGAACGCGGATCCTTTGCTTCCGAGAGCAATTCCACGATTTGCAGCAACGGTTCCCTTTGTCCTTGGGCCTTGAAGCGCACCCCCGCCTCGAAATACGCATCCAGGGCATCCTGCGGGCGTCCCATCGACTGGTAGAGATTGCCCAATTCCCCAAAGCCATCGGCATCCCCCGGTCGCTTGGCAAGGTAGCTGAGATAAGACGCCTCAGCCTTTTCCAAAGAACCCTCCCAGAAAGCCATTCTCGCGGCCTGCAGCAAAGCCCCGGCGTCGATCAAATCCTCTGCAGGTGGCTGAACTTCATGACCTCGCTCTGCACGTTTGGCCTCCTTGACCAAATCCACTGGAACAAACTGCTGGTGATCGCTGGCAACCGGCTCGCCGGGAGTCGGGCGAAAAACCGTTTCGCCCTGCTCGGCAGGTTTTTTTTCAGTTGATTGTTCCGCGGCCGCCTCTTCCAATTGCACCGACTCCGAGGATGACGGCAGATCTTCTGGGCGATCTACTGGCGTAGCTTCCACCGCTGGACCTGGATTCGCTGACCCAACCGTCTCGGGTAATGACCGCAAAGCCTGCTGCTCCGGCGACCAGCCAAACAAGGACTCCCGCCCAATGATCGCTACCAACAAGAAACCACACAGCGCAATGGCGACCAAATGCGTGAGGATCCAATCGAAAAAAGAAGAGAAAATGCTGGACATTGACGCTCTAACCCCCGGCTACGCCTGCCAATTAATGGCGTTCAGGACAGCAGCTCCGGGTACAGGGCTGCAGCAAGCGCGTTCCACTCTGCGGCTCCCTTGCTACGGGGCTCCTGTTCAAAAACCGCCAAACCCTCGCTGAAAGAGCGCCTGAAGATCGTTCTCTGCGCCAGGCGCGGTTTAAGGAACTGAATACCAGGCAAAGATACCAAGGCGGCTGCCGCCTCATCAGACTCACGTACCGCACGATGCGTATCCGCGCGGTTGATGAAACCCTGAATATTCACGTGACGGCCACCAGTCTGGGTGGTCACAAAGCGCAGAAAACGTTGCGTGGACCAGATATCTGCTTGGCTCGGAGGTACCGGCACCAAAATGCGATCTGCCAGGGACAATGCCAGCTTGAGGTTGTCCATTGACGCGGTACCGATGTCTACCAGCACCTGATCATAACCAGCCACGCTTTCACGTCCACGTGCCAATTCGTCCACCGAGACCTGGGCCACCAACGGCTTGTAGCCTTCTTCCGCACGGACCTGCAACACATCGCTGAGGGTTGCCTGAGGATCGGCATCAACGACGGCCACCCGCACTTCCGCCATGGCGAGCCAAATTGCCAGATTGAAGGTGATCGTACTTTTGCCCGAGCCCCCTTTCAGGCTACCGACAACTGTGATCATCCATTAGTCCTCAAGCCGCGATCGCTCAACAGCTGGGACAGCCCGCCAAAGAGGCATCGTCGTACAGGCCAGGGCTTTGCGGTGTATACGTAGGCGGGTACATCGGTAGCGGCATCGGCGGCTGCCAACCCCACACCGGCGCTGGAGGCACCACCGGCGGATATGCAGGATAAGGCATCCCGTAATGAGGCGCATGCGGGTAAGGCATCGGTGGCGGCGGCAGATATGCACCTGCCATCGGCATCATGTAGGGCTGCGCCGGGTAGGCGTAAGCAGCAGGTAGCGGCTGCTGGTAATGCTGAGGTAACGGTGTCGTGTAGGACCCTGGTTCAGTTGCCGGTCGGTTAACCAAACCCGTGCCTGATGTTGGCTCAGCAACGCTGTTGTAGTGACCCACCGGTCGCCAAATGCCAGGGAATTCCGCAGCTGCCGCCACTGGCATTGCTTCACTATCCTGCATCCGCATGTCCGTTACCGGGCGCCATCCACCCGACATCGTTTGGCTCATGGGGTGCATCTGGTTGCGTGCCGTGTAGGGAGTGCTGACCGGAGCACGGTGAGGCATATGGTGCGTGGGCGCCGGACGCCATGCAAACTGACGGGCAAACGCCGGGGGCTGATGAGGCATCGCCGGACGCATCGGCGGCTGAGGCGCTGCAGGTGGAGTCATACTCGGCAAAGGCGCTGGCCGACGCAGATGATTGACCGGACGGAAACGGATATGCGCCGCGGATCGCTGCAATCGGCCGTCAGCCGCGTAGGCTGCCGGTGACACCGAATTGACCGGCCGCCACTGTGCGCCAGAGGCAAAGGCGCTTTGCAGCGGGAGTACCAACAAGGCGGACGATAAAAATCCATATTTCATCCAGCGTTGAAAAAACATCACGGCGCTCTCTCTGTTCGTACGTTTCAGGGGCAAGTAGGTGCCCCAAGCATAAACGCAATATATACGTCAATTTTCATGTGTCAATCACAATATATTGTGGAAAACCTTGTGGAAAACTGTTGAGTAACTGTGAAAAAACAGCGGATAAGTGTTTAAAACACCAGTGTTTCAGCAACTTACCGACACTCTCTGGAGATTGGCACAGGTCTACGAGTTAGTGACGCCAAAAATCGTTGTTTAAATCGCGCGAGGTTGAAGGATAAACATGACGCAGCAGGTAACTGCGCATCCGCCGGGACAACAATCTGTTACCAATATGGCCAATAAGGCGCCCCCGGCATGGCTGGTGGCAGATAGGGCATCGTCGGGGGGGGCAGCGCTGGGTATGGCATCGCGGGGGCTTGCGGCTGCCTCGTTACCGGCTC
>Ga0180436_10006332_pt1 | contig 10296 bp, 11 predicted proteins | sample SS_ome_2_FD_132434 | JGI IMG/M metagenome (GOLD analysis project Ga0180436, IMG submission 132434) | Hypersaline lake sediment archaeal communities from the Salton Sea, California, USA - SS_3_S_2 metaG | ecosystem: Environmental > Aquatic > Non-marine Saline and Alkaline > Hypersaline >...
CCGGTAGCAGGCAGCCACATCACTGGAATGCTGGCTGCTGCAATCTCCGCCCGGGCAGGTGGACAGGGCGCCCAATAAATCGATTTCGGCGAAGAATTCAATATAATCGCCAGGCCGTACCGGACTGGCTTTCATAAAGTATTGATGGGTGTCCTGCGTGAATCCGGTGCACATGAATACATTGAGCACATCGTGGACGTAGGTTTCGGCCTCAAGCAATGGCAGACCGGTTGCAGCGGCCAGGGCGCGGCTGAGGTTGGAATGACAGCAATGGTGGTATTCCTGACCACTCAGCAGTTGGTTGGTATAAGGATCACAACGCGTACCGATCACATCATGCACACTGCCCCCGTCAGCATCAAAACCATACCAATCCAGAGTATCATAAGTAATGGTAGCCATGGGGCGCATGTGGGGAAAACCGCTCCACATGCGGTCACCGGCACTCAGGTGGGTACCGTGCAATGCCCGGGTTTTACCGCTGTAAAACTTTTCAGATAGATCAGTTTGGGCCCAAAGGTTTAGGTCGCCCACCTGGGGGCCTTCCACACTGACGATGCGAAAAAAAGTGCCGGCTGCTGCTTTAAAGGTGCGGGCGTCCCGTGGTGGAACCGTGACCACTTCCAGGAGTTCAAGTGTTTGGCGTGCATCCGTGTATGCGTCCATATCTGGTGAGGTCAAGCTGTGTAGGGGATAACAGACAACGGGCTCGATTGCCTTTCTGGCTTCAGCGTCTGGAGGTGCTGGATTTATGGGTTTGGGTTTCATGATATACCTTTTGATTGGTATGCTCTTTGGTGCTTGCTTGGAGCACGAGCAAAAAACCTAACATTGCCAGAGTCGATCGTCAAGAATGCAGCATATTTTTAATTTTAAATTTGAATTCCTTCCTAGGACTCGGTTATACGATGCTTTCTATTAATCATTCAACGCCGGATTTTTCGCAGGCGGGGCATGTATTCGTTTTCCATTCCTGACGACTTAGTTTCTTTTTGCCAACCTGAAAAAAATAAACGCAAGCAATACACCGATTAAAAGCGGGATAAAAAGTTGCATTTCCCTAATCGATTGTTTTTAGGTTGTTTTGTTTCTGCATGCTTATAGCAGTTGCCAAATTGGGAGGAGACGAAGTGAATATCATTAATTTACACTCAAAGGTCAAGTACTTCTTCAAAATGGAATGCCAGGCTGCGGCTCTCCTTGAGCCGGCCGCAAGGTGCAGACCAGGTTTTTCAGGAACAAAGCTTGTAGTGCAGGTGATAAAAAAGGTATTTAAATCCTTTTTATGCTTGAAAATCGATCTGAGTATGACACAATGTAGGGAACTATGATGGTATCAAAAAACAGAGGAGACCGCGTATGCTGAATTTCAACCTAAGCCCGGAGCAGATCGATTTACAGGAAAGAGCTCGCCAATTTGCAGTGCAGGAAGTGCTACCGCTGGCGTGGCAATATGATCAGCGTGACGAAACACCGCTTGAGATCCTGCGTAAAGCTGATGCAGCTGGTTTAATCAACACAGACATTCCCAAAGAATATGGGGGCCAAGGCCTGGGATGCCTGGAGGGCACTATTTTAACCGAGGAGCTGGCTGCCGCCTGCCCGGGTCTATCCACCAGTATATTTGACAACTCATTGGGTATGGAACCGCTTCTTTTGTGCAACAACGAAGCCCTCAAAGAAAAATATTTTAACAAAATTCTCAATGAGAAAAAGTATATAGCCTTCGCCACTTCGGAACCGACCATGGGATCGGATGTCTCCGGCATTCGGTGTACAGCAGAACGCGATGGGGAAGATTATATCCTAAACGGAACCAAATACTGGGTAACCAATGGTGGTTTGGCTGATTATGTTTCGGTGTTTGCTACAACCGATCCCAAGCAAGCGCATGCCGGCATCTGTGCCTTTCTCGTTGAAAAATCGTGGGAAGGCGTCAAGGCCGGTCGTCCCATTCCCAAATTGGGCCAACGCACCTCCAATACCACAGCCATCAATCTGAAGAATGTGCACGTTCCCATTGAAAATATGATGGCACCGCCGGGAGAAGGCTTTGTCCTGGCCATGCAAACTTTTGCGCGCACGCGGCCGGCCATTGGCGCTTTTGCCGTGGGAACCGCCCGTTCAGCCATGGAGTTTGCCATTGACTATGCCAAAAAAAGAAAGGCCTTTGGCAGTAACATTTCAAATTTCCAGGCCATTCAGTTTAAACTCGCGGAAATGTACCAAAAAATTGAAACTTCACGCTTATTGGTCTGGAAAGCTGCCTGGGAGGCCGATAACGGACGCGATCCCAATGTCAGTGCTTCGGTTGCCAAAATGTATGCCAGTGAGGCCGCCAACGAAGTAGTGGATCAGGCTTTGCAGATCATGGCCGGGTATGGCTATACCCGTTTTTTCCCGGTGGAAAAGTTACTTCGAGATGTTCGTCTGTACCGCATCTATGAGGGGACCAGTGAAGTCCAGCGCCTGATTTTGGCCGGCCATGTTTTAAGCATGTATGAGTCGATTATGCCACCGCTGGAGGATCTGGCTATTGAATATGATTCTGATTGGCAGGAGACATCGCAGCCGGATCTTGATGGTCCCAGGTGGCGTTGCCGCATATGTGGACACGTCCATCGCGGAGATGAAGCGCCGGAAGAATGTCCCTATTGCTTTTTTCCGGCTAGTGCATTTAAGCGTATTGATTAGCAAATCAGCCTTCGGGATTCAGTGCCTGTCGCCCATGTGCGACAGCCTGAACCGCTTACGTTCTGACTTTTATTTCGGAACAAAATTGTGGCAATTAGTATATAAATGAGAAAGTTAAAGAAAAAGACTCGCATCTACAAGGACCAGGCCAAAGACCGCCATACCACCCACTGGGATATGGATTATTTGCCCCGCAAAGAAGTGGATGCGTTGTATGCGAAATCCAAGAAAAAACGGGCTAAAAAAGAGCCGGATACGGAAGGAGACCCGAGCCGTATCGGGTGGACCCTGGTCATAGCTGGCGTTGCTTTATTGATCCTGTCCGTGCTGCTCATCCGTTTCGCGGTTTAAATGCAGTTCACTGAAAATCAGCTCATCCGTAAATTGTTTCCGACCGGCCATGAGCGCATCGACTTGCTCTTCAAATTTTTTAGGATGGGTGGCCCTATCTATCTGCAAGAGTTCCCGGGCCAGACGGTTCAAATTGACAAAACTGCTGTAAATGACCTGATAATCTGAAAAAAAGTGCTGCATGTAGGCAAGCAGGTCTTGATCCAAATCCATGATCTGGTCCACGACATTCTGTGAGGAAATCCCTTTGTTTCGCCCGATATTTAGATACGCCTCAAAAAATTTTCGATACACATCGATAATTTTTGATCGGACTGCGCTCGGAAGATGGGTTATGTCACCCAAATATGAGGCAATGGCCACCTGGACGATACGATCGATGGGATCGATTTTTGCTTGTGGTGTTTGAGTCATCGTTGTTTTTCAGGCCGAATCATTTTTTATGAGAGATTTGGGGAACTGATCCGAGAATCAGTTCCCCAAACGGTCTTAGATGGTCAGAGGTTCTCACAAGGTCGGACGCAACTTAGTTAACCACTTCCTGAGGTCGCGGTAATTCGAATCCATCGGCCTCCTCCGTGCTCAACAAACCATTTTCAATATCCTGGCCTTTAAGAGCTTCATACGCATTGGCCGCCCCTTCAGCCGTAGTTCTGATGGGGAATTTAAAACGTTTAATGGTACCATTGCGGAACTTGCAGGTCCACATGACGTCTTCGGTCCCCAGCATCGGCATTACGCTGCTGCCGAGGGGCACAAAGTCTGAATAACCTCTCACCTCGATGGCTTGGGTCGGGCAGATCTTGACGCAAGAGAAACATTCCCAACATTGGTCCGGTTCCTGATTGTAGGCCTTCATTTCATTCGGATCCAGTACCATCAGATCATTGGGGCAAATGTACATGCATGCGGTCTTGTCTCCACCTTTACAGCCATCACATTTCTCTGAAATAACGAAACTTGGCATGAACTACCTCCATGTATGGGTTACGTAAATCGACGCCGGCCCAATCGAGCGTGAAGGCCACAACATTGTGGGCCGGTATCGCCGGTGATGTCGTTGACATCAGGGTTATGCTAGGCATTGAATTATCGTGTGTCAATGAGAGGTGTTTTGTCGGCACTAGATCAGCAGGAACGAATGGGTGGGGTTTTATGTAAAAAGTTAAATTATTATAATGATAACATATATTTGAATATTTGGTGCAACCTGGGGCACATACCAGTTTGGCTCGATTACAAATTGGTAATTTACCAACAAGCCGCCCGGGAGCATCCAAATCAATTTTAGCACGGACGGCACCCAATAGAAAATTGCAGGGCTGCCATTCCGGGTGAATCCTGCAGATATGTGTTAGCGGACGCACGTTCAACCGCAGAAACAGAATGGCATTCATCTTTAGCTGGACAAGCCCTTCAGCGTAAAAATCAGCAGGGGATGTTGTTTGGGAGCGACCGTTTTTTTCTCGATCACCAGAATCGTTGTCTAAGTTCCTCAATGACCAAGCGGTCGGTTGGGAAGGCCAAATTTTCAGGTACGTGATCCAATGCATAAAAACGGGCTACTTTGGCGTCCGAACCTGCCGCGAGGATTCCACCAATCTGCTTTCCCCAAAACCAGATACCCACCGTTTGCCGCTCCCGGTCATGAAAATTGGAATGCACCGTAAATACCGGACCGATTTCGACATCCAATCCGGTTTCTTCTTTCATTTCACGCGCAGCTGCTTGGCGTACATCTTCATCCCATTCCACGTATCCACAAGGGATGCACCATTGATCCGCATATGAACCCACGCGTTGTACCAGAAGTATTCTGTCATCACGCATTACGATTACGGCAACTCCCACAACCGGATTTCGGTATACAATCGTGTGGCAAGCTTGGCAGATCTGATGGGGAGCAAAATCGCCCTGTGGTGGTGAAAGGGGACTGGAACAATGGGGGCAATATTGGAATATCATTAAACTATCTCAGTAGGTAAATTAAGTTGTGTGAATTTCATTGGTAACGGCTATACAGCGTTTTGGTATTTTTCAATTTCGAAGCACGAAATTCCAAATCCGAAACAATATCAAATGATCAAAATTCAAATGATTCAAACCAGTTTAAAACCGATACATTTTCGCATTGTTTGGAAAATTAGAGCATTTGAAATTTAAATTTGTTTCGGATTTCGATATTCGGATTTGGTGCTTGCATGATTAATTGCAATAAAACCTATAGAGTGAGGGCATTGCGTCATCTCCGAATTCGGATACCTACTTCCCGAAGGGACAGATCGGGTAGCGACAGGTGGCGCAATCCGAACAAAACCCACCGTGTCCCAAGGCAACGATATCATCACGTGTGATCGATTCACCGGCCAGAATTCTGGGCACAACCAGATCAAAAATTGATGTCTGGTGGTACATCACACAACCCGGTAGGCCAATTATGGGTATCTTGGCTAAATAGGAGAGCATAAACATGGCTCCCGGCAATACCGGCGCGCCATATGTGACCACCTGGCCGCCGGCCGCGCGAATACTGGCGGGCGTCTGATCATCCGGATCAACGGACATGCCTCCGGTTATAGCAATCATTTCAGCACCACGCTTGATGAAATCGTTGATGGCCTTTACGGTGGTTGCCACATCGTCAGAGACTTTTTCAAATCCCATAATACGGCTGCCCAGATCTTTGAACTTTTTTTCAACCACCGGGCCGAAGGCATCCTGAATGCGCCCTTCAAAAACTTCGCTACCGGTTATGATCAAACCGACCTGGTAGGGGGTGAAAGGCTTGACTTCGATTACGGGAAAAAACTGTTGACAGATGCTTTCGATTTGTTCAATACGATTTTTATCCGTAACCAGTGGAATGATGCGTGTGCCAGCAACATGTTGATTTTCATGAACTTGTTGATTTGTGTGCAGGCTGGCAAACATAATATCTTGCACTTTATTGATTTGAAATAGAGCTTGGGCCTTGACCTTTAAAAGTCCCATCTGGTTAGCTTTAAAAGTGACTTTGCCCTCACTGGGATCTGTCAGCGCCAGCCCAGGACCTTGGGCCGCCTTGGCGATACGCATGGCTGCTTCGTTTTCATGGATCTGACCTGTTTGCAGTTCAAACACATATATAAATCGCTTGCCCAGATCGAGCAGTTTTTCGATATCACTTTTTTGGATGACATGGCCCTTTTTAAACGAAGGCCCTTTAAAGCTGCCGGGTCGAATTTCGGTTATATCGTGAGATAACACCATCCCCACGGCATCTTTTACGCCAATGCTTTTCATCTAATCCTCCATAGGCTGTGGTTACGACACTGATCATACCATAAAAGAGATTATCGCGTATAGCGATATGATTGGCCGGAAACTCAATTAAGGGTAAATCCTGCATTAGAAATTTTCTGCCGGTCCAATTGAACCACGACAGCGAGCGTATGCCCTCCAGCAACTCGACTCGAGGACCTTGCGTGAGCCTCCGACTTCGACAAGCTCGGTCTGGTTACCGCACGCCTCGTCGACATGTCGCGCTGCGGTGTACACACCAATCCTTTTTCGATGGTTGACAGACATTACGGCCATGATATCTTGAGCGCATGTCGACCCAATCCATTGCCGCTGTCATTTTATCTGCAGGTCTGTCATCTCGAATGGGAGCATTTAAACCGCTCCTGCCGCTTGGCGAGGGAACCGTAATTAAACAGGCTGTGACTAATTTTCAACAGATCGGAATTAAGCCAATTCACATAGTTTTAGGGAACCGGGCCTCTGAAATAATTCCGCATCTAACCGCAATGGATGTATTTTGGGTTGTCAACGAAGATTATCACGATGATATGCTTACTTCCGTTCAGTTGGGTGTGGGCCGTCTGCGCCCCGATACAACTGCTTTTTTCATACTTCCGGTTGACATTCCCCTGGTGAGAAGCCAGACGCTCCTGTCGCTCTTAGACGCGCACACCGGGCAACCCCATAGCATCCTGTATCCCATTTTCAATGGTACCAGAGGGCATCCACCGCTGATACCTCAGACTTATGCCGAAAAACTGGTTGGCTATCGCGGTGGGGGCGGAGTACAGGGTTTTCTAAACCAGTTTGAGCAAAGCGCCTGGGATGTTTCTGTGGCTGATGAGGGCATATTGATGGACATGGACACCCACGATCAGTATGAGCAGATCAAACGCCGGTACCAAAATTGGCACCTGCCTTCCGAAGCGGAATGCCTGGCCATGCTGGCTTTTCGGTTTGCCGCCACAGATCCCATGATTCAGCATGCCAAAACAGTTGCCGGCCTGACCCATCGTATCGCCACTAAGCTTCATGCAGCCGGATACCCGATTGATGTAGAATTGGTTACCGTTTGCGGTTATCTTCATGATATTGGTAAAGGTATAAGGGGCCATGCCCTCATCGGGGCCGATATGTTGGTCAACTTTGGATTTCCCCAAATTGCCGCCATCGTCGCAACCCACATGGATTTGGAATTTAGTGAACGGGATGATATCACCGAGAAGGAAGTACTTTTCCTGGCGGATAAAAAAATCAGTGGCACAAAGATTATGACCCTTGAAGCGCGCTTAGCGGCAAAAATAAGACAGTTCGCGGATAATCCCGATGGCAGGGAATCAGCAGAAAAGCGGCTCGGAACCGCTATGAAGATCGAAGAGCGGATTGAAACAATTGTCAATCAGAAAATTGATGCATTTTGAACGGAAACACAGGATATGGTCAATTACAGGAGGTTGTTATGAAAGTAAAACTGAAAACAGTGGATAAAGTGGAAATTCTCACACTCCAGGACAATCGCATTGATCTCGTGGCCACAGACAGTAACGATATTGTGCAGCGGCCGGTACCTTTGGAAGGTCAGGAATTCCGAAAGAGCATCCGGGCGGAACATGGATTTTCGACCCTGATAACGATCAATCACAATGGCTTCCAAAATCAAATCCTGTTTGACTTCGGCTTTTCAGAAGATGGTGCGGCCGCGAATGCCGAGGCATTAAATGCCAGTTTATCTCAGGTTGAGTTGCTGGTTCTGTCCCACGGACACTTGGATCATCTGGGCGGTCTTGTCCAGCTTGTGGAAGCCATCGGCAATAAAGAACTTGATATGGTTGTACACCCGGGGGTGTTTGTGGCGTCGCGCTACCGTAAAATTACCGAGGCGTTTCGCGTATACGTGCCGGCGTTATCCCGGAAAACAATTGATGATGTCGGAGTCAATCTTATTGAAACAACCGAACCACTATCATTGCTGAACGGCATCGGTGTGTTTTTGGGACAGATACCGCGGGTGACTTCCTTTGAACAAGGTGCTCCCGATATGTACTTTGAAGTAGACGGTGTGGAACGTCGGGATCCTTTTGACGATGACTCGGCCATCGCCTTCCATGTCAAAAATAAGGGTTTGGTGGTGATCTCCGGGTGTGCCCATTCGGGCATCGTGAATACGATAAAGTATGCCCAGCAGGTGACCGGGATTCAGGAAGTTTTTGCGGTGATGGGTGGCTTTCATCTGTCCGGAGCGGATTTTGACAGCGTCATATCGCCGACTACCGACGGACTCAAGGAGATCGATCCCCGTTATATCATTCCAACCCACTGCTCGGGGCGGGAGGCGGTTCAGCATATCGAAACCGAAATGCCGCATGCGTTTTTATTGAATATGTCGGGGACACGGATGACCTTTGATTCGAAGCAGTGAGTAATATGCCACAGCCATAAGCATTCAGCTGATTGCAGTTAATTGCTTTGCACCTATGGCTTATCGCTTGACATCAGCTGTCCGTATGCCTATTTTTGCCGTGGGATTTAACGCAGAAACCATTTATCAGGAGAACGTCAAACAATGAAGATCGCTTTCCCGACCAGTGAAGATAAAGGACTTCAAAGTCCCGTATACGGCCATTTCGGCTCGGCGCCGTTTTTCATCGTGGTGGATGCCGAAACCGAAGAAACAAGCGTGCTTGGCAATCAGGATTTGGGCCACACGCATGGCAATTGCCAACCACTGCAGGCACTCGGCGGCACAGCCGTGGATGCGGTCGTCGTCGGTGGTATCGGCGGCGGCGCCCTTAGAAAACTTTTCGATGCCAACATAAAAACGTATCGGGCCGTTGAGGGGACCGTTTCCGAAAATTTAACACTGTTTAAGGTGGACAAGCTGCCTGCGTTTACCATGGATCATACCTGCCAGGGGCATCAGGGCATCGGTGAATGTGTTCACTAAATTTGAGATCCCCAGAGGACCTTGTTTGAGGATTATACCTAAAACCTTCCTCGAAATTTACGCGCAAGCATATTGGGCCGAGTGAATTCAAATTGGTAAGGATCGAATGCGGTGCCTAAGATTTTATCGTACAAGGAACCTATTATGAAGGACCAAGAGTTGTCTGAGATAATTGGAACGGCCTACCAATCCAATGGTATGGTGGAGATGTTGGCCAAGGCCGGTTACTCCGATATAGCCATCCAATATTACATGCAAAAGCCCTACATGGGAGCGCTTGCGGATGCCGATCAGGTTTCGGAGATGACCGGCACCTGCGGGGATACCATGGCGGTGTACCTCAAAGTAAACGATAACGTCGTGGACGATGTTCGCTACGAGGTCATGGGTTGTGCCGGGGCGGTTTCGGCAGCCATGGCCGCCGTAGACCTGGTCAAAGGCAAAACTATCGAGGAAGCACGCCGGCTGGCGGACGGGGATGTCTTCCGGGTCTTGCAGGAGATACCGGTCAAAAAGCATCACTGTATTCAATTGGCCGTCAAGGCCTTACATAAGACGATCGACGAATACCAGCAAAAAAAATAGAATCGCTGCCGTTATTTCATTTTGGGGAAAGGAGCAAACCCTATGCCTATTTTTGAATACATCTGCATGGACTGTGGCGAAACCAGTGAAATTTTAATGACTGCTACAACAGACCGTGCCGCATGTTCGGCATGCGGCAGCGCCAATCTGCACAAATTATTGTCGGCGCACGCAGCCGTTTCGGGAACCGCTTCGACGCATGTGCCTGGACCAGGAGATACATCCTGCTGCGGCAGTTCGCCAAGCCAGGCAGGATGTGCAGGGCCGGGGTCATGCTGCGGCAAAACACAATAGCGTCATTTTATTCAACGTCGTTCGAGAAAACCAGGACCCGAAGAATTATAAACACCATATTAGGCGTTTAGACTATTAGACTATTAGCTGCTAATGGCCTAAAAGTCACCAGACTAATTGCCTGATCTTACTTGAGCCCTGGGATC
>Ga0180436_10006333_pt1 | contig 10295 bp, 8 predicted proteins | sample SS_ome_2_FD_132434 | JGI IMG/M metagenome (GOLD analysis project Ga0180436, IMG submission 132434) | Hypersaline lake sediment archaeal communities from the Salton Sea, California, USA - SS_3_S_2 metaG | ecosystem: Environmental > Aquatic > Non-marine Saline and Alkaline > Hypersaline > Sediment...
GACACTGGTAACCCGGCCACGCCGGATATCTCCGGGTATCAGATGATCCAACATGTCTTGTCGATGGAGTTCCTCGAGATGTGTGGCCTTTTCGGAGAGGACAAATCGACCCTGCTCGGGATCCAACTCCAGAATATTCAGCGACAACGACTCGCCAATGAGACTTCGCAGCATTTCCTGACGCTCCAGCTCACCTGCAAATGGCGGCAATCGTGTCAGATGCGACGCAGGCACGAACCCACGGATACCATTCCACATCACCATTAACCCACCGCGATTGCAGCCTGTTACGAGCAACTTCAGAGTGTGGCCTTGTTCCATAGCTTGAAAAGCTTGTTGCCAGCTCAAATCATCGGATGACGATCCATCACAACGATCAGACTGTGGGGCCAGGTCCGCTTCTGGCCCATGTTCTAGGAGCCAGTGAGGCGCAGGTGGGGCGGCATTCCCAGTCTCTCCATCTTGCAGAAGCGCCTCCCAATACCCATCATCCGGGGGCGCCTTCCCAGGAATCCATCTTCCAACCCGCCCAACCATTCTTCACCTCGCTGGACACTCAACTCAGGAACCAATGAACAATTGCACAGTTTTGATTATATGGCCGCGAAAGAGCGTTGTCAAACGTTTTTTTGGTCTCGGTCGCGATTACTGAGCTCTTCCAGCTCCATCTCAGCCAACACTTGCGCCACGGCCTCAATAGCCAGGCGTTGTTTGCGATATAGATCAGATTCGCTCATTGCCAGACGCCGAGCAATCTCTCGCACTTTATGTCCCTGAAGGAACTTCAGCTCAAGGATATTATAGAGAATCCACTCTGGAGTCGCCATCTGACGCTGCCCAGTGGGACGCAAGCTCTCTATCGCTTGCTTCAACACCACCCGCAATCCCTGCAGTGCGTTACCCTCATGCTGCTGTGCTGCTATCTCAACAACACTTAGACCAAGTAAGGGACTGGAAAGCAGCTTGGGGCCGCCCCAGTAGTGAGTCAGCGCATCGCGTACCCAGTTGCGGAACTCTGGGGCTTCCACCATCTCAAAGCCAGTCACGGCTTGCTCACCGACGTAGTGCACCACACCTCTGCGACGTTGGATATCCTCAATTTCGGGGACAATGGTCTCCAGTGCGGCGAATATGCCCTGCTGAATTTGTCGATCCTCAAGAGCCACTGCAGCCTGCATAAGCAGAGAGTCCAACCCACGCCACTCCAGCTCGGTCAAGTCCGGCTCGGCCGCACGCGCCGCTACTCCAAGAACCCCGATAACAACTGGGGACTCGACCTGGGCATACAGCGGAACTAGCCAGTACCCGTCCCAGACAAATATTCTCCCATACCGAGAGACCCGGCGCGGCACAGACTCAGGGACTTCTTGATCGCCATTCTGGGAGACTTGCTCCCAGGCTTCGGGTAGCAGGTCCTCGGCTGCAACAGGGGCCAGCGGCCCACAGACAACCTCCAGACGGGGTCGTCCTCCATTCACTGCCGCAACGAAGGCTGTCTCAACTCTGAGGAGATCGCAGAGAGCGGTCAGCACGTTCTCAAGAAACTGTCGCAAGTCTGTTGTAGTCAGCAAACGGGAACTAAGCTTCTGAATGCGCTCAATCTCGGTGTGATCCTCACGGTAAAGCAGCCGGTCGATCACCGGCTTCGAGATCTCCACGGCAAGCTGTAGAGCCAGAATAACGCCAACTGCGCCGAACAGCATCAGGCGACGCCCGGACAGACCGAGCCAACTGTCCGAAGCAGATGCAGCAATGATCACGACTACTACGAGCGTTGCCAAGAACGGGCCGCGCAACAAAAAGCGAGCCAATCTATGTTTTGTCACCCGCTCAGATGTGAATGTGCCGAAGAAGGCAACACTGTAAGCAAGAAGCACAAGCATCAAGCCCACGCCAATATTGCCAACAACTAGCAACAGCCACAACATTGTTTCTGGCACGAAAGGTGGCGGGCCCGTCAACAACAGGTAGGGAAACACGCCTGCTGCCGGTGCGGCGAAAGTAAGTACCAGGTACGACATGCGGCGTCGGGATGTGGAGGTAAGACAACGGTTGCGCGCCGTCAGCACGTTCCCGCCCCCCCACAGGACTGCAAGCAAAAAATATGCTGTGAACAGTGGAAACAGCGGCCCTGGCTGCAGATGAGTCGTGCGAGTAGTTACTATGCCGTCACGAACGAGAACATCGCTAAACGCAGCAGCAAGGAACACCGCGGTGCTAAGCACATAACTCACTCGAGTCGCAATTTCGCGCGCTCGATTGCGCGCTCCCGTCGTGATCAGCAGAGCGCTAGAGAAGTTTAGGTAAGCAGCTGGAGTGTAGGCAATGCCCAACCACTGCAATCGGAGCCAAGGGATCGCAGCTGGAGTATTTTCAACGCCAAACACCGCCAAATCTACGAAATAAGTAACCAGCACACATGCCAGCAACGCGATGAACGAGCGCGCCACTGGATTCCGAGCACTGTATACTGCCAGGTAAATCAGCAGAGCCGCGGAAAAGATGGCAATGCCTGAGGACAGTACACCATTGACTAAATTGAGAATCGCAAGCCAATCCAGGGAGAGTAGATAATCCATTTACTGATTGTGATCAACACCTGCAGAACAAATATGAGTAACCCAGGTCATCAACTGAGGGTTTTCAGTGGAGTGATTCGCCAAAAAACAGTGCAATATCCTGGCCTGGCCAATAGTGATCGCTGTAACCACAGAACGTCATGCCGTGAGATTGGCAGAACCGGATAGCCGGATAGCCCTTTGTTGGCACGGCTATTGCGAGGCGGGTGAGTCCTTGACTTCGGCCCGACTGACCAGCCGCCAGTAACAGGGCAGTACCAATACCGCGGCGTCTCCATGGCCGATCCACGACCAAATCACCCACCCATAAAATACTGTGCTCGGCTTCAACATTCATTGCTACGTAACCGCGCACCTTGGTTCCTTCTGTTGCCACAAGGAAACTATCCCGCTTCTGCCAACCCACCATCAATTCCTCACCCAAACGCGGATAGTCGACCTTGATTTCACGAGGCAATCGCGCTATACGGAAAGTAATCGCGATGTTCTCGATCTCTTCGCGTGCGTCCAACTGCCATACGCGATCGGTGCGATATGCGTGATCAATGGCAAAGCAGAGTTCCAGGTCTGAGGATCGTGCGGGCCGTATGTGCATTCGAACTCCCCCAAGAGTGCCAACCAGAAACAACGGCAAAGTACCGGTCGTTCAGTCCATCAAATAACCAATGCCTTCTCGCACTCATTCTACCACCAGGCAACACCCCATGCAACCACAGGCAATCTCAATCTAAGGCTCACAGTCAGTTGAACACATCTCCAACCACTGACGCACGTAGGTTTCAATCGCACCGGCCGAGACATTCAGCGCATTGAACCAGCGAATTGATGGATCTTTCAGCCGAAACCAGTTGTACTGACGCCGGATGAATGAATGAGTGGCCTGCTTTATCCTGCCTGTCACTTCTTCCAGCGCCATGCCTGTCTCAAAATGCTCCCTGAACTGCAGATATCCCAGACCGGACATTGCAGGCAAGTCCCAGGTATACCCGTCATCAAGCAAACGCTGCACTTCAAACGGAAGTCCCGCAGCCATCATGCGATCCACCCGTTGATCAGCGCGTGCATATAGAACATCTCGATCCATTGTCAGGCCGATCTGGAGAATCTGGTAAGGCGGGGGTACCTTTGTCTGCTGCTCAGAGATGGGCTTGCCAGTCACGATACACACCTCTAACGCGCGAATCACCCGTCGAACGTTTCTTAGATCAATCCGCGAGGCGGCTGATGGATCAAGTTCAGCCAAACGCGCGTGCAAAGCGCCTGGACCTTCGTCAAGCGCTTTCTTCTCCAACTGAGCACGCAACTCGGGAACCGGCGGCACACGAGGAATCCGCCACCCCTCCACAACAGATCTGATATATTGCCCGGTACCACCTACCAGCAGTGGCACATGTCCTCGCGCATGAATCATCCCAATTGCACGATACGCCAGGTCTTGGAACTCGGCAAGCCCCACGGTCTCGTTTGGCGCTGCAATATCGATTAGGTGATGTTTCACCAATGCCCGCTCCCCGAAGCCAGGTTTAGCCGTACCGATATCCATTCCTCGGTAGAAGAGCCGCGAGTCGGCGGAAACAACCTCTCCATCAAATACTTGGGCCAGCTGGAGGGAAAGCTCCGTCTTACCCACAGCGGTTGGCCCCAAAATGACGATCAACGGAGCCCGGGGTGAACCTGAAACGTCCTTCGACTCTGCTGCACCAGTCAAATGGTCGTTAGTCAAGGGTCTCATACACCTCAAGCCGAGACATATGACCTGCGCGATCGATTTCAATGGCCACAAGTCCCACACTCCAGCCCACATCATCGATACCGTGCTCGCCCAGATAGGTAAGTGCCACATCAATCATACGCTGTTTCTTCGCGGGCGTCACGGATTCTTCCGGCGTACCACATTCTGTGCCCCTGCGCGTCCGGACCTCATAGAATACCAGGTTGTCGCCCCGTCGAACGACAACATCCACCTCCCCTATCTGGCAGCGCCAGTTGCGCGCCACGATCTGGTAGCCGCGTTGGACCAGCTCATACGCTGCCAAATCCTCACCACGCCGTCCCAACCGCACGCGCTGCTTGCTCATCATCCGACTCTTTTAACACAACTGAGTTCTTCAGGCATCTGAAGCAGCAGTGTAATAGTCACAGTAGTCCTGCAGCGAGCAAGCAGAGCATTCAGGCTGGCGTGAGTGACACACCGCCCGGCCGTGCTCGATCAGGTTGATATGGAACGAATAGTACAGTTTTATAGGAACGAGCTGTTCCAATAGCTCATGCGCCTTCTCACGGGAGGTATTCGTCGGAATCAGCCCCAACCGACGTGTGACCCTATGTACATGGGTGTCCACGGGAAATGCTGGAAGGCCCAGGGAAAACAACAGCACGATGGCCGCTGTTTTCGGACCAACACCGGGAATTCCAAGAAGCCATTCCCGTGCGTCTTCCAATGGCATGTCTGAGAGAAAATCGAGCGTTATCTCACCACGTTCCTCGACAATTCGATCTAGCGCCCCCTGAATGCGTGGGGCCTTGGTGGGCGCTAATCCAGCAGGGCGTACTGCATCTACAAGCGCCTCTTGGGACGCACTGCGAACGGCATCCCAGGTCGGGAATCGCGCCTGAAGCTGTGAGAACGCTCGATCGCGGTTGACATCATTTGTATTCTGAGACAGGATTGTCGATACAAGCGTATCTACAGGGTCGCTCGGCTGCCATGGATGGTCACCGTACTCCTGTAGCAGAATGTGATGGACTTCAAGTATCTCCTCTGGATCAGGTTTCATCGAACATCTCTCCCGGTTTGTACTCCTGTACAGTATCAAGCACCGTTACTGAAGGTCAATATGACGTCGGCAACCTCATCCAGGGTAAGACCCAGACTTAGGACACCTCGTTTGACAGTAACAAACGAGCGCTTCACCCCATTGACGCGTGCCTCAATCGCGTGCCATCCGTCAGGCACAGCACATATCACTTGCCCAAACTGCCGGCCACGTTTCTGAAGCATTACGCTGAGCAAACCCTCCGAGGCATCCCACTGACAGCTGCGCACTTCCATTAGTCCCTGACACACGTGGAAAGTCGTCGTGAGCAAATCTGGTCGATCACAAACAGGCTTGAACATTAAGACGGCTGTCTCGTGCGGTTGATGTCGCCTGATCGTCACCCTGTCCTCGACTACGCCGAGGTAACGCCGGCGCCAGTAGTGATATACGTGATAGCGCGTCGCCGGGAGCCCCAGGTCAGTCAGAGACACCGTTGTCTCGGTTGTATGATCATCCCAGTTCACTAGCGCAGCGACCCAGCAGCTGCCCCATTCGTGACTAATCGGTAGAACGAATATCCTGGGAATCTCATGCTCAAAAAGATCGATCGGCTGCCCAGCAACCCCGGTTGGTGGCAGTATCTGACGCAAATACTTCAGGCGGCCCGGACGCAGCGTGGCGATATCATCGGAGTCAATCGTTATACCACCGGATAGTGCTGCGAGCGCGACTTGAGTCCGCATTTCATTAAGAACTAATTCACTCTCTTGGCCACGTCGGCGTACCAACACACAGTCTGGGTCATTCTGCCACAGCCGGGCATGCATGAACGCTCGCGACAGGCTATTACGAAGTGCATTCCCTGTCGATGGCAGCGAAAGATCGTGACTCCAGAGTGGGTACCAGTTCGGATCTACACTCGGCCCGATACGCAATCCATCAACAATCCCAACACAAGGACCCAGCGGGGTCTCACACGCCAGCAAGAAGGTGTCTTCACCAACAGCACCGCGAATAGCATTCAGGCCGAGCCGCACAGCCTGGGCCCGCGTGGTATCCGGATCGTAACGACATCCAGGAAGAGCGGCTACAGCCAAGTGGTCCAATTCGAAAAAGGTAATGCCCCAATGTCTGTGCATCCGACGGAATATGGTCTCAAGCCAGATTAGTGCATCTGGGTGCGTACAGTCGAGGACATAGCATGGCGTATCTGCGCACATCCAGGCGAGTACTGGCTCACCAAACTCATCACGCAATACCCAGTCCGGATGCTCCGCATATAGCGCGGAATCCTCCGCTAGGCCATATGGAGATATACACACTCCGGCTCGGTATCCGGCAGCTCGGATTTCGGCTGTCAACGATTCCATGCCATCGGGAAATTTGACAGATGGTGAGAGCCAATCCCCGACAGTGACAGCATACGCAGCGTCGATCAGAATCACATCAAGCGGAAGATTGTAATCTTGAAGTGACCGGATGTTTGTTCGTACATCCTGAGCAGTAGCGCCATCTCGGAAACAATGCCGTGGACACCAACCGCTCAGGGGCGCCAACGAAGGCCGCGTGCCGGCGATGTCTGCCACCCGGTCCGCCCACATCTCGAGCAGTGTCAGGGGGTCGTCGCCAAATCGCACCCACAGACGCTCCGAACGTATCGACTGTCCCGGGTGCAAGGCCACTTCATCAAGATGACAACGGGCAATCAGAGAGGGGTACGAGCCATCCCTGATTGCCAGGCGAATCTCAGAGAGTTGATTCGCCATCGTCACAAACCCAAACAGGACAGATCGGGCATCCGAAGCTTTGGGCCGTGTGGCAATCACTGTCACCCATTCACTTACAAGATCGTTTGGCCGGGTGGCGTCCCAGTGAGGACTGTGCCGCCGGTGATACTCCGGTGTGCCCGGCTCAGTGTAGTAGCTTTCGACGGTATGTCGCACGAATGTTGGGCTCGAAGAATCCCAGCCGTTTTGATAGAACGACCACTGCGTGACATGACTGCCTATGTTTAGAACATCGCGGGCCGGATCAATGACCAGAACATCAAGTGTGTCAAGCAGGAAGTCAACAGCCCCTCGGTTGGTGATCTCCAGCCACACATCGAACCCACCAGTTTGCGGCTCCCAGTGCCAAACAGATTCCAGGCCTTCCGCATCAGAGACAGGATCAAGGTCAGTGATGTGCATCAGATATGTCTTACCCCGAGCACAATAGTTGACCTCAGCAGATCCCTTGAGCAGGAGATCGCTGCCATTTTCCATCCATATCACGCCTGCAGAATCGTAAGAGAGATTTGAGCACTTGGCCATCAAGGACACCTCATGAGCCATTATAGCACAGGGTTTTTGCAGCGAAAGGATTGAAAAAAGTCCCAGGTGTGCTATACTTCTTCACAGATAGATCTCCCACCACACTCTGGGGCAATTGGCAGGATGCAAAACACTTAAACACCACAATCCAGAGCCAGGTAGGGCGCACCAACAGCTCCCGCCATGTGATCGCTGGACCACGATGCCCGGCAGCACCCCAGGAAAAGGAGAACAATGGCAGACAAGTTCGATTTCATTCGTGAGGATATTGCTGTATTGCAGGAATCCGGCCTATTCATTAGCCTGCGGACCATTGATTCTCCCCCCGGATCCTGGATGAGCGTTGACGGCAAACGAGTTCTGAATCTATGCACAAACAACTATCTGGGTTTGGCGGCCGATGAGCGGCTCTCACAGGCGGCCCACGACGCGATTGATCGATTCGGTGTAGGTCCAACGGCTGTCCGCTCTATCGCCGGAACGCTGAGCCTCCACTCCGAATTGGAGCAGAAAGTCGCAGAATTCAAGGGGGTGGAAGCTGTACTATACGTTCAATCAGGGTTCTGTGCTAATCAGGCAGCCATCGCGCCATTGGTCGGCAAAGAAGATGTCATCTTCTCTGACCGGTTGAACCATGCATCGATAATCGATGGTTGTCGTCTGAGTGGAGCCAGGATCATTGTATTTGAACACTGCGACCCCACCGATCTTGAGGCTAAGGTCCAGAAGCATCTTCCCGATTACCGGCGTGGTATGGTCATTACTGATGGCGTGTTCTCAATGGACGGGGATATCGCACCCCTGGATGGAATCTATCAGGTTGCTGAGCAATACGGGCTGATCACGATGGTCGATGATGCCCACGGAGAGGGTGTCTTGGGGCGTGGTGGACGTGGCATCGTGGATCATTTCGATCTACATGGGAAATTTGATATCGAAATTGGCACGTTCTCCAAGGCATTCGGCGTCATCGGCGGCGTCATCGCTGGAAAGAAAGTTGTAGTGGATTATCTGAAACAAAAAGCCCGGCCATTCCTTTTTTCGAACGCCGTCACAGCGGCTGACACCAGTGCATGTCTTGCCGCAGTCGAGGTGCTTTCTATGTCTACAGATCTGGTAGATCGCCTGTGGCAGAATACTGACTACTTCAAAAGCGAGATGAAGAAACTCGGCTTTGACACAGGAGACAGTGCCACACCGATCACACCCATTATGCTTGGCGAGGCCAAACTGGCCCAGGAGTTCAGCCGCAGGCTCTTCGAGGAAGGTGTTTTCGCTATGGCAATCGGTTTTCCAACAGTGGCTCGTGGACTTGCTAGGATTCGGGTGATGGTGTCAGCGATGCTCAGCCAGGATGACCTGAGCTACGGTTTGGAGAAGTTCTCACTGGTGGGACGCAAGCTCGGCGTGATCGGGTAGCACACCACACCATTGGTCTTTTCCCATTGCGGTATCTACGGTACAATACAGTCAGCAGTAAATAGTCGGATCGGCAAAGGAGATGCGATGCGCAAAGTACTGATACTTACTCTAGTGGTGCTGACATTGCTCGCCTTAACACCAACGGTGCTTGCCCAGAACCAGGTCCACATAGTTCAACCTGGTGAGAACTTGTACCGCATCGCGCTTCGCTACGGGACTACTGTACAGGCTCTGGCAGCCGTAAATGGATTGAGCAATACCAGTCGTATCTATGTCGGCCAGCAGATTGTAATCTCCAGTGGCGGTAACGAAAGCGCACCAGCGAACAATGCGACAGATGGAACCCATGTCGTTCAGGGCGGAGAGAACCTGTATCGTATTGCTTTGCGATATGGGCTGACCGCCCAGTCGTTGGCAGCCGCCAATGGGATCAGCAACCTGAACCACATTGTTGTAGGACAACGGCTGACCATTCCAGGGGCGGGCAGCGCTCCCGCAACCCCCAGTCAGCCGGCAGCCACCGGTGACACTTACATCGTGCAACGCGGTGATACACTTTCCAGTATTGCCCTGCGATACGGTGTCTCTGTTTGGACACTCGCTCAGCTCAATGGCATACAAAACGCATCCTACATTTACGTCGGGCAGACGCTGAGTATCCCAAGCGGCGCCATCTCCAGCCCAGCGCCACCCCCACCGGTCGCAATACCAAGCGGCGAAAGATGGATCGACGTAAACCTGAGCACACAGAGTCTGACCGCCTATGAAGGAAATACGCCCGTTCGAAGTTCGCTCGTTTCCACGGGTCTGCCGGCAACTCCCACAGTCACGGGACAATATCGCATATACGTAAAGTATGCCTCTGCCCCTATGTCTGGGCCGGGTTATTATCTGCCAGGAGTACCATACATTATGTACTTCTATCGCGGCTATGGTCTGCACGGCACCTACTGGCACGCCAATTTTGGCTATCCTATGAGTCATGGGTGCGTCAACTTGCCCACACCAGAAGCACAGTGGCTCTATTCCTGGGCGTCAGTTGGCACGCTTGTCAACATCCACTATTAGGACAAAAAGAACAATCACAGCCCTACTTGCTGGGCAAAGCGAGGTCAAACGTATGGAATACAAAACTCTGGGTCGTACTGGCGTGCAGGTGTCCCGGCTGTGCATGGGGACTATGACTTTCGGACGCGAAGCCGATATGGCGACATCTGCCGCGA
>Ga0180436_10006336_pt1 | contig 10295 bp, 6 predicted proteins | sample SS_ome_2_FD_132434 | JGI IMG/M metagenome (GOLD analysis project Ga0180436, IMG submission 132434) | Hypersaline lake sediment archaeal communities from the Salton Sea, California, USA - SS_3_S_2 metaG | ecosystem: Environmental > Aquatic > Non-marine Saline and Alkaline > Hypersaline > Sediment...
CTTTCAACACCCTGATTAAACCGACAGATCTGGAACGTTCCGAGTCGTTTTTATGGCGCCTGCGCCGGGAGGTCGATCCGGATGCCTTGATTGTCCAAGACCTCGCCATGGTTGCACTGGCCCTCAGGAGCGGCTTCAAAAAGGAAGTCCATCTTTCCACCCTGGCCAATATCACTTTTGATAAAGCCTTAATCCAGGCCAAACAGGTGATCGGCGCGCATCGGGTTGTTATGCCGCGTGAGTTGCATGTAGATGAAATTAAACAAATGGCCGCGGCATGTCCGCAAGGTCTGGGTTTGGAAGTATTTGTGCATGGGGCGCTATGTTATGGTGTATCCGGGCGATGCTATTGGAGTAGCTATTTTGGCGGCAAAAGCGGACTCCGGGGCCGTTGTGTGCAACCCTGCCGACGTCGCTATCAGGCCGGCGGAAGTGGCGGCCGTTTTTTTTCCTGCCAGGATTTAAGTTTGGATGTTCTGGTCAAGGTCCTGAAACAGATACCCCAGGTACGGGCATGGAAGATTGAAGGTCGCAAAAAAAGCCCCCATTATGTTTACTATACGGTTACGGCCTATAAAATGCTGCGGGATCTGGGCCATGATCCCCAAAATAAGAAACAGGCCCTGGGTTTATTGGAAATGGCCCTGGGACGCTCTGCAACCCATTACGGTTTTTTACCCCAGCGGCCCCAACATCCGGTCGATCTAGGTTCCCAAACCGGTTCCGGTTTACTGGTGGGAAAGGTCCAGGGCTCCCCCAAAGAACCGTATCTAATTACCCGGGAGGCGCTTCTGGCGGGCGACGTTCTCAGAATCGGCTATGAGGACGATGCCTGGCATGCCGTCCGGCGGGTAAACCGATCGATTCCTGCTCGCGGACGGTTTTACCTAAAATCTTTCTCCCGGAATCGAGGCGCAAAGGGTGCCCCGGTTTTCTTGGTGGACCGGCAGGAGGATTATCTCCGCCAGGAGTTAGACAAGCTTGAACAAGAACTCAATTTCAAGCCCAGCCGGCCATCTGCCCGAAAGAATCCGCCTAAGGTTGTTCGAAAGACCAGGGCTCCGTCCCGAAAAAAGCCGGCCATATTGGATATGCAGGTTCAACGGATGCCTCAGTTTAAAACCCAAGGCGGCAATTATGGTCTGTGGTTGTCACCCGAAGCCATAGCGGCCTGTCGTGCGCCCCGAATCAAGCAGGTTTGGTGGTGGTTGCCGCCGGTGATTTGGCCTGACGATGCCCGTCAGGTGTATGAAATGCTGGCCCAGATACGGCGCCGGGGGGCCAGGCGGTTTGTGTGCAATATGCCGGGCCAGATTACGCTGTTCGGCAAGCGCACATCAATGGTTTTGTGGGCCGGTCCCTATTGTAATATATCTAATGGCCTGGCAGTAGAATCGCTCAAAGGCATGGGGTTTTCCGGTGTTATCGTCAGCCCCGAGTTGGGCAAGGATGATTATTACGCCCTTCCGGGACAAAGCAGTCTCCCCCTGGGTATGGTCATGCGTGCCAATTGGCCCCTGTGCATATCCAGAATCGAGACCAAAGGGCTTGCCCCGGGCTCCGCGTTCACCAGCCCCAAAGGTGAAAGTGCCTGGGCAAGTGAATATGGATCGAACAGCTGGCTATTTCCCAACTGGAAACTTGATTTGTACCGCAAACAAAACCAGCTGATAAAAGCCGGTTACAGCCTTTTTGTGGATTTGGTCGAGCCCATACCGAAAGGTATTAAAATTAAACGGCGGCAGGGGCTGTGGAATTGGAATGTGGGTTTGCGGTAGTGAGAAGACAGGAGTCAGGAGTCAGAATTCGGAAGTCAGGAGTCAGGATTCGGAAGTCAGGAGTCAGGAGACAGAAGTCAGCCGCCGTCGCCCTTTCGATGGGCTCAGGGCTATGGCGGCCAGGGAAGACAGAAAACAGAAGCGGTAAGCAGTAGGGAGTAAGCAGTAAGCAGAGATCGGATTACGGGTTACACGAGTCGAGTTGCGAGTTGCAGCATCCAAGCCATCAACTCTCACCGTCATTCCCTTGGAAAAGGGAATCCAGAAAAGGCTCTCAGCAAAAAGCCAATACTGGATCCCCGATCCCCTCTTTCGAGGGGACAAGTTTTTCCACGGATGACAAACGGCAAACTGTAGCTTTCAGCTGTAAGCGATAAGCCACAGCTGCCTACTGCTTACTCCTTACTGCTTATTATTCTGACTCCTGACTACTTATATGTTCAATGTTCGATACTAATATACCCTATTTATTTTATATAGCGTAATAAGGAGGTTATGGTGCAAGCTGCCCAAATATTCTACGATACCCTGGCAGTATCTTTAGCTACCGGCCCCGACATTCAGGACATTACCCCTGAGCTAAACGAGTTGGTTCGCCAATCCCGAATTGCGAACGGTGTATTGTGCGCCAACGCAGTCGGCAGTACGGGTTCGCTTACGACCATTGAATTCGAGCCGGGCGTCGTGGCTGATTTGAAAGATGCTGTGGATCGCTGGGCGCCCAAAGGGATGCCCTATGCCCACGAACTGGCCTGGCACGATGGCAACGGCCATAGCCATGTTCAGGCGGCCCTGATGGGCCCATCTATAAACGTGGCCATTCGAAACAGGCGCCTACGCTTGGGTACCTGGCAGCAGGTTGTGGCCATCAACCACGATAACCGGGCCAGAAGAAGACAGGTGGAGGTGACGATACTAGGTACAGCGAAGTGAAAATTAATTTAAGAAGAAATTATTCCAGATTTAATAATCCGGATCAATTTAGCTAAAAATACGAAGCACGAATATCGAAATCCGAAACGGTTCGGCAGAACGCTCGACAAGTTCACCAACCTGTTTGAATTAGAAGGACTCACCGCCCTGAGAGAAGCCGATGGGCAATACCCGATTATTCAGATTCAAATGACCAAAACCTGTTACTCTACTCAACAGGATAGGGCTTGTTTAGAGAATTTAAATTTTGAATTTGTTTCGAGTTTCGATATTCGGATTTCGAAATTTTGGTATCTCAACAAGCAATGACATATCTCTCTCTAAAGGGGAGTGGCTTATTTTTTTTTGCTTTTTAGGTCGGTTTTCAACTTTTTTTCCAGATCCGCAAACAGGCTTTTGCGTTTTTCTTTTTGATCAGCCTGGATGGAAGCCACTTTATCGGCGTATCCCTTTTTGGAGGCTTGGAACTGCTTTAGGGCCTGGTCGAGTTTATTTTCCTGCTCGGTTTGGGGGATTTCTTCCAAAAGCGTGTGATCGCGGATAAACAGACGCATGCCGTAGGACCCCTCTACGATTTTAATGATGTCCCTTTCCACGAGCTGGTTGCAAATAAAATGGCCGCGTTCAAGCGAAAAATCCAACAATTGACAGACATCCGCAAGGGTCGGCGGCGTCGATTTTTGATGATCGATAATGCGGATGGCCGCGACAAACAAGTGGGCTTGATGATAGGTTTTTGTGGTTTGCATGTTGCGCCTTTTCTTGACATAGAAATGCATTAATCGTAATAAAATCGTACCACGATATTTTTATTAGTCAAGTTCGCTTCACACCGAATTGAAAGAGAGGCATTATGACTGAGATTGTTGATGTACGGGCTAGAGAGATTCTTGATTCCAGGGGCAATCCGACGGTTGAGGTTGATATTTCCCTGGCTTGCGGCGCAGTCGGTCGGGCAGCCGTGCCATCGGGTGCGTCCACAGGTAAATGCGAAGCCTTGGAACTGCGTAACAAGCGCGCCAAACGTTATGGCGGCAAAGGTGTCGCTGCTGCTGTTAAAAATGTCATGAAATCGATTGCACCGGCGATCCATGGCATGGATGCATCCGATCAGTTGTCGCTCGATTTTACCATGATCGCTTTAGATGGTACCACAAATAAATCGCGGCTGGGAGCCAATGCCATATTGGGGGTGTCCCTGGCGGCAGCGCGTGCGGCGGCTATGGCATATGGCCTGCCGCTCTATCGCTATCTCGGGGGTGTCAATGCCCGCTATCTTCCCATGCCCATGATGAATATCATTAACGGCGGTGCCCACGCAGCCAACAATCTGGATATCCAGGAGTTCATGATTATACCCATCGGAGCCAACAACATTTGCCAAGCCGTGCAAATGGGATCAGAAACATTTCACGCGCTCAAGAAAATATTGAAAGGTAAGGGCTTGAATACCGCAGTTGGCGATGAGGGCGGCTTTGCACCGGATCTGGCCTCTAACGAGCAGGCCTTGCAGTTTATCCTGGATGCCATTAAGGCCGCCGGGTATAAACCGGGCAAGGATATCGGTCTGGCCTTGGATGCGGCGGCCAGTGAGTTCTACAAAGGCAAACGCTACGTACTGGCATCCGAAAAAAAGAAGTTGAATGCCGATGAGATGATTACCTATTATGAAGAATTGGTTGACGCCTATCCCATTTTATCGATTGAAGATGGCCTGGCGGAACAGGATTGGGATGGATGGGAGTTGATGACAGATCGTCTCGAGGGATTGATCCAGATTGTGGGCGACGACATATTTGTAACCAATCCCAAGATATTTAACAAAGGCATTCAGCAGGGCATTGCCAACTCCATCCTCATCAAGCTTAACCAGATCGGAACGCTTACCGAGACCCTCGATGCCATTGAGATGGCCAAACAGGCCGGGTATACAACCGTTGTCTCGCACCGGTCGGGCGAAACCGAAGATACGTTCATTTCCGACCTGGTGGTGGGCATAAACGGTGGACAAATCAAAACAGGCAGCTTGTCGCGAAGTGACCGGGTCGCCAAGTATAATCAACTCATTCGGATCGAAGAAGATCTGGGGGACGCGTCACTTTTTTCGAATGAAATATTCATCGCCCAGTAACGCTTTTTCGTGCTTTTGCACGAAAAAGCGTTACAATCTGAGAACGAACTTGATTGGACCTTTTTGTTAGAAGGGAGCCAAACAATAGCTACTATCCGCCGAAAATTCATTGCTGTGTATATCGGTATTCTGATGATAACCGTATTCGTTCTGCCAGCGCAAGCCTATATTCTCAGGGGGCCGCATCTACTGGAATTGATGACACGGCAGTACGGCGCTGCCCAAACCTTGATGGTAATCCAGAATGTGCGTTTTTATGAGCCGGGATCGGCCAAGGTGCTGGCTGAAGCCGAGGAAACCCTGCGGTATCTGTTTCCCTACGATTTTCGTTCTGACTCCATTTCCCAAAATGCTACCCGAATTCACCTGGTTTCTGAAGGCAGGAGCCTGACGGTTGTAGACGAAAAAATTGTGGCCAACCAGGAAACTTCGTTTGACTTGTATAAAGACATTCTTTTATACCGGACCAGGGAACTTTTGAAAAAGCGTTTGACCAGTTTGGGCATCGATACATCGCTGACTTGCCTGGGACGATACAATGGCCGCATCGCCATTGTATTGGGTGCAGAGAGACCGGACGAGCCTGTTCCCCAGGTGTGGGTCGACAAAGAAACATTGCAGCCCATGCGCTGGCGTCTGATATCTGATACGGGAGAAACATCGCCAGCAGAGTTTGAAATCCGATACGATGAATGGCGACAGGTCAAGAAGACCTGGTACCCGATGATTATCGGTATTTATAATGGCGGTGATTTGGAGCGAGAGATTCACGTAAAGGCATTACGCGTCAACTCGTCCTTCCCAAGACGCTTATTCGATACCCAACTTATGGAAGTCCAGTATCTTCAATCTGAAGCAGCAAGTCCGGACCAATCTGTAGACGGTGAATTGAACGAGATCGAAAATACGATTAATGAATTCAGGAAAAGAATTGAGGAATGAGGTAGCTGTATGGGTTATGACACAAAGTATATTTTTGTAACAGGCGGGGTGCTGTCTTCATTGGGTAAAGGTCTCGCCTCAGCGGCTATCGGATCTTTGTTGGAAGGCCGCGGACTTTCGGTAACCATTCAAAAGTTAGATCCGTATATCAACGTGGATCCTGGAACCATGAACCCCTTTCAGCACGGTGAAGTCTTTGTCACCGATGATGGGGCCGAAACCGATCTTGACTTGGGTCACTATGAGCGATTTACCCGGGCCAAACTGGGCAAGGACAACAATTTTACCACCGGAAAAATTTATGATGCCGTAATAAACAAAGAAAGGCGCGGCGATTATCTGGGGGGCACCGTCCAGGTGATACCGCATATTACCGATGAGATCAAAAATAGCATCAAAATGGTGGCCGCAAATATCGATGTCGTCATCGTTGAAATCGGTGGAACCATCGGGGATATTGAAAGCCTCCCTTTCCTGGAGGCCATTCGGCAATTCAAAACCGATGCCGGCAAGGATAACGTCATTTATATACACCTGACACTGGTGCCCTACATCGGCACGGCCGGGGAATTGAAAACCAAACCAACCCAGCACAGCGTCAAGGAATTGCGCAGTATCGGTATTCAACCCGACATCATATTGTGCCGCACTGATCGGTATCTCTCCAAAGATATCAAGGCTAAAATTGCGCTTTTCTGTAATGTGAGTCAGGATGCCGTGATTACGGCCAAGGATGTGGATTGTATTTACGAAGTTCCGCTGGTGTTTCACCGGGAGGGTCTGGATGATAAAATCGTCGAGCTGCTAAAAATATGGACCCGGGCACCGATCATGGATGACTGGGAGGCCTTTGTCGATAAATATAAGTCTCCCCAGTATTCGACGAATATCGCTATTGTAGGCAAATATGTAGATTTAACCGAATCTTATAAGAGTCTCAATGAGGCGCTTTATCATGGCGGTGTGGCCAATAATTGTAAATCCAACTTAATTTTTGTTGATTCGGAAACTATCGATGCCGATACGTGTAGCGGCATTTTAAGTGAAGCCGATGGCATCCTGGTACCGGGCGGTTTCGGCTCGCGCGGTATCGAGGGCAAGATTTGTGCAGCACAGTATGCCAGAGAAAACATGATCCCCTATTTCGGCATCTGCCTGGGATTACATATTGCCGTCATCGAGTTTGCCCGCAATGTGCTCAAACTCGAGAATGCCAATAGCCAGGAATTCGATAAGCTGACCCCCCATCCGGTTATCTATCTGATGCTTGAATGGTTCGATGAACAACTGGGGACCATTCAAAAGCGAGACGAGCATTCCGACAAAGGCGGCACCATGCGTTTGGGCGCTTATTCATGCAACTTGGCAGATGATACTTTCGCCCTCAGCGCATATGCCAAAAAGGAAATTTCCGAGAGACATCGTCATCGCTATGAATTCAACAACCAATACAAAGACCAGTTCATGGAAAATGGCATGATTGTCAGCGGTGTTTCTCCCAGTGGTGAGCTGGTTGAAATTATGGAGTTAAAAGACCATCCATGGCATCTGGGATGCCAATTTCATCCGGAATTTAAATCACGTCCCATGGATCCACATCCCCTATTCAGAGATTTTATCAAGGCATCTCTGGACCATAAAAATCGGCACGGCTGATTATGGATCAGACAAAAAAGAGGCTACTGAAACGTATTGGTGAATATGTTTCGCCCGATCCCCAGGATCTCGAAACGGCAATGGCCCGCCAAGAACAATTACAGGCTGCCGGAAAGCGACCCCTTATCGGAAAGCTGCTGGTGGATGCCGGCGCGATTACGAAGTCGGAACTGGAATCTGCAATCGACAAACAGCGGCTGGATCGCTTGCGATTCTCCTCTGTTTTTAAAGGTATCAGCACCGAAGAGCTGATGTTGATCAGCGACTTTGTCTCGGATGTACGTGTACCGGCCGGTGACGTATTCATTCGCCAAGATGAACATGGAGACTGCTTTTACATCATTGTGGAGGGCGAAGTCGAAGTCTATCGAAGTGGCGATTATCAGGAGGAAATTTCGCTTTTCAATCTCAATTCGGGCGAAAGTATCGGTGAAATGGGCTATTTCAGCGATGGTATTCGCCTGGCTTCCGTTCGTACTCTAAAAAATTCCCAACTTCTCAAAATCAAATATGCAGATCTGGAGGCCATTTTTGTGGCCGTGCCGACGTTGACACGTAGTTTTTTACGTTTGATCACCGAAAGACTGCGCCGCACAAATGTTCGCCTTGAAAAATCAGTCATCAGGGGTCGTGAGTCAGAGCTTTCGTTGGAGAGTATTTATGACATGCTGGACATGACCGAAATACTCTCACTACGATCGGGCATCGAAACCCAGATTGAACGGATTGTAACCACGGCCAGCAAGATCATGAATGCCGAGCGGGCCACCCTGTTTCTATTGGATCGATTTTCGGGTGAACTGTGGTCATTGGTCGCAGAAGGGCTGGAGAGCCGTGAAATCCGTACGCAAATGGGGCAAGGTATCGCCGGTTGGGTGGCTGAAAACGATCAAATGGTCAATATTGTCGATGCTTATTCAGACCCCCGTTTTGACGACTCTCATGATACCCAAATGGGATTCAAAACCCGCAACTTGCTTTGTGGTCCGTTGAAGAATCTCCAGGGTGAAATGCTTGGCGTTATTCAAGCCATCAATAAAAAAGGGGGCCGTTTCCAGGAAAAAGATGAAGTCCTTTTCAAAGCTTTTGCCTACCAAACCGCCATCGCCGTAGAGAATTTAGAGCTTTACCGCCGATTACTGGCCGATCATGAAAAGATGGCCATTGTATTCGACGTGTCCGCTGCGGTGGCCCGGACCCTGAATCTGGATACCCTGTTTGTCGAAATTGTAGAACGGATTTCAAAAGCATTGAATGCGGAACGCAGCACCCTATTTTTAGTCGATTCCGCTAAAGGGGAATTGTGGTCGAAGGTAGCACAACAATCCGAGTTGACTGAAATTCGAATTCCGCTATCGGAAGGTTTGGCCGGTCATGTGGCCCGCACAGGGGAAGTTCTTAATATTAAGCATGCCTATGATGATGATCGTTTTCTGCCCTTGGTTGACCTACAAACCGGTTTTAAAACCGAAACGGTCCTTTGCGCACCGATTATCAACCGCAAGGGCAATATTATCGGTGTGACCGAAACCATGAACAAGAAGTCTGCAAGTTTTGACACCGAGGACGAAAACCTGCTTAAGGCCCTGTCGTCTCAATTATCGGTGGCGCTTGAAAATGCCCAGCTGTACGAACGCACGGTTGATATGCGGAATTACCTTGCGCGTGTACAGGACAGTATCACCAACAGTATTGTAACCCTGGATAGTCAGCGTTACATAAAAACGCTGAACAAGGCAGCAGAAGATTGGCTTCGCCGCACAATCCTAGACCCCCAAACTGTGCAAATCGCAGATGTCCTTGGACCGAAAAATCAAACGACACTCGATTTGATTGATCGGGTATATACTACCGGCCGGGCGGTAGTGGACGAGAATGTCCGCATGATAATGCCTTGGGGCAAAGAGCATTTCATGAACATCAACTTCGTGCCGCTGATCGGTCACAAAGGTGAGCATCAGGGACAGGTACTGGTTTTTGAAGATATAACCAGTCGCAAGCGCATGAAAGGCACGCTGGTTCGCTATATGGAACGGGATATTGTCGAAAAACTTTTGGATGACCCCAGCCAGCAAGTTTTGGGCGGAACCCGTAGCAAGGCAACTATCATGTTCGTGGATGTACGCGGATATACCGGTATGACCGAAAACCTGAGCGCTGAGCAGACCGTGACGTTTCTCAATGAATATTTCAGCCTGATGGTCGATATTATTTTTCAAAACAAGGGTGTATTGGATAAGTATATCGGTGATGCCATCATGTCTGTTTTTGGGGTACCTTATGTGCGTAAAAATGATGCCGTCCGGGCGGTTATAGCCGCTCTGCAGATGCGTGTCCGACTATCTGAATTTAACGATTCCCGGTTGGAGCTTGGGCAACAGCCGGTCCGGATCGGTATCGGCATCGGTACCGGCGAAGTGATTTCCGGTAATATCGGTTCAGAACGCCGGATGGATTTCACCGTGATTGGGGACAGTGTCAATGTGGCTTCACGCATCGAAAAACTAAATAAATTTTACGGCACGGATATCTTAATCGGTGAATCCACACAGCGGGAATTGGGCGATCAATTTACAACCCGGCTGGTGGATTTGGTACGCGTCACCGGCAAGCAGAAGCCCGTAAAAATTTATGAGGTTCTGGGTGAAAGCGATTTGGCGCTCACACAAGCCCAAGAAGATTTTGCCAGGGGGCTTGCATACTATCAGGAATTGTCATTTGACAAGGCCGCCGGGATTTTTGCATCCTGTGCCAACTCTGACTATTTATGCCGTCTTTTTCTGGAACGATGCAATCACTTCATGACCGCGCCGCCGGATGAAGATTGGGACGGATCCTGGGAACTCGCATAACCC
>Ga0180436_10006337_pt1 | contig 10294 bp, 7 predicted proteins | sample SS_ome_2_FD_132434 | JGI IMG/M metagenome (GOLD analysis project Ga0180436, IMG submission 132434) | Hypersaline lake sediment archaeal communities from the Salton Sea, California, USA - SS_3_S_2 metaG | ecosystem: Environmental > Aquatic > Non-marine Saline and Alkaline > Hypersaline > Sediment...
GACACCAGGGCGTAACGCAGCAGCACGTCTGGCTCTAGATCTAAGGCCTCGGCCTGACCGCGGACAAAGGCCGCCGAAGCCGCGCTGTACTCCTGCAGGACCCGGTTCGTCTCCCTTACCAGGGTCTGGAAGTGGGCATCCTTGCGGGGATGCCCGTCTGCTTCGGCGAGCCGCGCCCGAACAGCCTCGTGAATTCGTTCACGGTGCGCACGGACTTGCTCGCCGTGCTGCCGCCCCATAGTGTGGTGGTCGCCGCAAAGGGTGAGCACCATTGGACCGTTGCTGGATCTATGTGCCATCTCTAGCCTGGCCGGGCCCATCCTGATCCCCCGAGAGCTGTGGGGTGCCACGGGTTCGGCCTGTGCCTCCCGGCGGGTGCCGGCAGACCGCGGTGGTCGTCACTGACAACCGTGACATGCTACCCAGTGCTCCTCCCCGATCTGAACCAGAGCCGGTTCCTCCTCGACGCAGCGTCTACCAGCCTGACGGACGAAGCACCGCGTGTGGAACCGGCAGCCCGAGGGCGGATCGATAGGGCTCGGCACGGAGCCCTCGAGAATGATGCGCTCGCGTCGGTGTTCCTTGTCCACCGACGGAACCGCCGCCATCAGCGCCTGGGTATACGGGTGAATCGGGTTCTGGAACACCACGTCCGTCGGTCCGACCTCCACGATCTTCCCCAGGTACATGATCGCTACGCGGTCGCTGACGTAGTGCACGACGCTGAGGTCGTGCGCGATGAAGAGATACGTCAGATTGAACTCCTCCTGAAGCTCATCCAGCAGGTTGATGACCTGGGCTTGAATGGAGACGTCCAGGGCTGAGACAGGCTCGTCGCAGACGATAAACCGGGGCCGCATCGCCAGGGCGCGGGCAATCCCGATGCGCTGACGCTGCCCGCCGCTAAACTGGTGGGGATAGGCATCGATCTTCTGGTGCGGAATCCCCACTCGGCGGAGCAGTCGACGGACCTCGGCCTCCTGCGCAGCGAATCCCCTGATGCCGCGGTTTCGGAGGGGAACGGAGACGATCTGCCGCACAGTCTTCCTCGGGTTCAGGGATGAGTAGGGATTCTGGAAGATGATCTGGGTCATGCGGTAGAAGCTGAGGCCCTCAGGGGGTATATCCTGTTTGACCTGCGCGGCGTCCTCGAGGACCACTGCATCCGTTCCCGCGCCGTTTCCACAGCGATTGCGAAAGAGGACCTCGCCGGCCGTGGGCTCATACAGACGGGTCAGGACTCGGCCCAGCGTCGTCTTCCCGCACCCAGACTCCCCGACCAGGCCGAGGGCTTCCCCGGGGTAGATCGTTAGGTCGACGCCATCCACCGCCTTGACCCACTGATCCTCCCGCCCGGCCAGCAGCTTGATCAGTAAGCTGTGCCGAATTGGGAAGTACTTCTTGATGCCTCGCGCTTCGACCAGAGGTTCTCTCAACAAGTCATCCTCCTTGCTCAGCAGGGACGGTCGCTCCTAGCCCCTAGCAGGTCAAACAACGTACCAATCGCCCATCCTCCAACGGCTTCAGTGGGATCCGCTCCACCTCCGAGCACTCGGGCGTTGCCCTTTCGCAGCGGGGGAAGAAGGGACACCCTGGAGGGAGCTTCGCCAGGTCAGGGACCAGGCCAGGGATGGGCATGATTTTCTCCCGTCCCTCGCTGATCTTGGGCAGGCAGGCCAGGAGACCCTGCGTGTAGGGATGTCTGGGATCCCCGATGATCTGATCCACCGAGCCCTTCTCCATGAGCTGTCCGGCGTAGAGGACGATGATGGTCTCGCAGAACTCGGCTACTACGGCCAGGTTGTGCGTCACGAGGACAATGGCGGTCCCGTGCTCCTCGTTGATCCGGTTCAGCAGGTCGAGGATCTGGGCCTGGATGGTCACGTCCAGGGCCGTTGTCGGCTCGTCAGCCAGGAGGATCCGCGGCTCGCAGGCCAGGGCGATGGCGGCCAACACCCGCTGCTGCATGCCGCCGCTGAACTGGTGGGGATAGCGCAGCGCGTTGTCCGAGGGGGCCGGAATACCCACGTCCGTCATCGCCTCTAACACGCGGTGCCACTCATCCTCTTTCGCCCTACCGTTGAAGATGCGCGATAGGAGCCCTTTGGAGCGCGGCACGATGTGGTGGATGCGGAGGGATTCCTGGATCTGATGGCCGACCCGGAATGCAGGGTTGAGCGTCGTCATGGGATCCTGGAAGACCATAGCGACGTCCCGGCCCCGAATCTGACGCATCTCCCGCCGCGAGATACCGAGCACGTTCTCCTCGCCGTACCAGATCGTACCGTCCTCGATCCTGCCGGGATGGGGCACAAGCCGGAGGATGGACAGGAGTGTGACGCTCTTCCCGGAACCGGATTCTCCAACAATGCCGAGCCTCTCACCCTTGTTCAGGCGGAAGCTCAGCCCGTCCACCGCCCGCACCAGGCCGCGCTGGGTGGGAAAGACCGTCGTCAGGTTCTCCAACTCCAGGAGCGGGGCGGATGTCTCTGCCGACCGGGTGGGCGCCCCGCCGCGGATGGACGATCCTCTGCTGCCATTGTCTCTCATGCGGAACCGTTCCTTCTCTTGACTTCCTCAACGATGGCATCCAGCTCCTTGATGACGTCCGGGGGCAGGGGAGGGGGCACGTGACGTTCCAGCAACTCCTCCACGCGCTCCCGGGCGCGCGCTACCAGATTCTGCGCACCGCCGGCGCGCGACATGGCGCGCGGATGATGCTCAAGCAGCGCGCTGGTGAAGAGCTCGTCTCGGTAGTGCTGGAACGTATGGTCGGCCGAGACGAAGGTTCCCCCGGGCCCTATCTGCTGAATCACGTCGACCGCCAGGGTTTGCTCACCCACACCGATGCCGCGGAGATACCGCTGGACCATGCTAACCACTAGATCATCGATCACCAACTGCTCCAAGCTGAACGACATCTTCGTCTCCAGCGTGGAGAGATTGACTAGATCGACACCAGCGAGGGCCGGAGGCAGGAGGGTCATCAGTCGCTCCATCACGCTCTGCGCGCCGGGGAGGTGGGCGTCACTGCCGCTACTCATCACGCAGGGCAGGCCGCAGTGCTGGGCGAGCTGTGCCACCGCCGAGCCCATCAATCCGATCTCCGGGGCGCCGGAGAGGTTGGCGGCAGTGCGCATGTCCGGGACGGACGAGGACATGCCGTAGACGACCGGGGTGCCCGGATGGACCAACTGCGCCATGGTGACCAGGGCCAGGACCTCGGCATGGGTCACGACCAGCTCACCTGCCAGAGTTACGGGCGCTGTGAGCCCCGCCATCGGGTGGGCGTGGAGCGTCAGCGGTAATCGGCGCGACGCAAACGCTCTAAGTACCGCCATCTGGCTGGAGACGTACTGGAGCGGCGACGTGGACTCGGCGAGCGCGGTCAGTGTGGGACGGGCTGTGAGATGCGCGTCCCCACCCACCGTCGCTGCGACCATGGACAGGACGGGCTCGATCAGATCCTCGTTGAGGCAGACGTGCCCCAGGGGCTTGAGGGTGTTGAGTAGGGCGATGCGGACGGTGTGAACGTCGACCGTGCTGGGGGGCACGTCTGCCGGTTGGACGGCCATTGTACTGACGCCCTGCACGTTGGGTAGGAGATCGGCGACACGCACTGCATTGGCCGCGTCTATTGAGGTGGGTTCCCTTGGCTCGCCGGTCGCGAGATCGAAGACGGCCGTGGCGCCGCTCGAGCTCCGCGCGTGGAATCTGCCGCTGCCCAGGACCATCGCCTCCTCGCCGAGGCGGTCATAGAGGGTGACGGAGGATGGGGCCTTGGTCAGAGACTGTACCACCAGATCGCTGGGGATCGTCACGCGCGCAGCGCCGCTCTGGATCTGAACCCGGGCACCGGATCCGCTCAGGCGCGCCACGACATCACGATCTCGTATCACCACGCCGGTTTCTCTCAGTAGACGCAGTCCGCCATCATGGATCTGGATGATATCCTCATCTTGCAGCAAGCGCAGCACCGGTCGATCGTGCAGCTCTTCCCCCAGTGCGAGGTCATTTGCATAGGTCATCATGGTGTCACTCCAGTCTCAAGCGAGGATCCAGGATGTCCCGCAGTCCCTCGCCGAGCACGTTGATGGAGAGGACAAGCAGCAGAATGGCGACCCCAGGTATCGTGGAGGCCCACCAGGCGGTGAGCAGGTAGTCCCGCCCGGCGGCTACCATGGATCCCCACGCCGGCGTCGGGGGTTGGATGCCGAGGCCCAGGAAACTCAGGCTCGCCTCCATGATGATCATGTAGCCAGTTCTCAGGGTGGCCAATACGAAGACGGATTGGATGATGTTGGGGAGGATCTCACTGACGACGATGGTCAGTGGGGGCTGCCCCACGACCTTGGCTGCCGAGACGTACTCTTTCGTCTTCTCTGCAAGCATCTCCCCACGCACCAGTCGGAAGAACTCCACCCAACCCTTGAACGTCAGCGCCAGAATCAAATTGACGAAGCCCGGGCCCATAAAAGCCATCACCGCGATGGCGAAGATCAGGTAGGGGAAGGCGAGCAGCAAATCCGCGAAGCGGGAGACTACGTTGTCCAGGATGCCCCGATAGTACCCGGCGAGGGCACCCAGCGCTGTCCCGACGGCAACCGAGATGCCCACGGCCAGGAGACCGACGAGGAGCGAGATTCGGGACCCGTAGATAATGCGGGTCAACAGATCGCGGCCTTGTCCGTCCGTGCCTAGGGGGTGGGCTGCCTCGCCGCCTTCGAGCCACATCGGCGGCTGGAAGCGGAGTCGTAGGTTGCCGCGCGTCGGATCGTGGGCTGTGATGGCGGGAGCGAAGATGGCAGCGAGGATGTACACGAGTACGACCACGCCGCCCAGAGCGGCCAACGGGCGGGTCCGCAGGCCCCCCACCAGGTAGGCCAGGTTGCTTCCCAGCAGGCGCAGCCGCACGTCCCACGCACGCACGACGCCCTCAGCAGGTCTCTCAGCTGCGGTTGGTAGGTCCATACGCCTCCTCGGCAGTTCTTCCTTGTTCGACCTTGAGAACAGAGCGGCCACTCACAAGCGTTCCGAAGCCACCAAGCTTCCGACGGCCCCCCGCCTCAGAGCAGAGGTGACTGAGCTTCACAGGGTAATCCTCGGATTCAGGTACGTATAGAGCACATCCACGATCAGATTGGCTATGACGTAGGTGAAGGCATAAACCATCACCGTACCCTGGATCAGGGGGAAATCCCGGTTGAAGATGGCTGATACCACCATCCTTCCGAGGCCCGGCCAGCCAAAGACCGTCTCGACGATCATATTCCCGCCCAGGAGGGAGCCCACCTGGAGCCCGACGACGGTCACCGTGGGGATCAGGGCGTTCCGGAGGGCGTGCTTCATGACCACCAGGGTCTCCGTCTGCCCCTTCGCGCGCGCCAGGGTGATGTAGTCCTGTCTCAGTATCTCCACCATACTGGAGCGCAAGACGCGCGCCACGATGGCCGCCACCGTCGCTCCTAGGGTCACCGACGGGAGGATCAAGTGTTTCAGACTGCTTATCAAGGCTGCCCTGTTCCCGGTGATGATGCTGTCCAGGACGTAGAAGCCGGTGACCTCCTCCAGCATGGCGTCGAAGCTCACGCGTCCCTGCACCGGAAGCCAGCGCAGCCGGACGGCAAAGAGGAGGATCATCACGATGCCCAGCCAGAAGGCGGGCATGGACGTGCCGACGAAAGCGCTGGCCATGCTGAATTGGTCGATGAGTGAGTTCTGCTTGACGGCCGATATGATGCCGATGGGGATGGCGAGCAGCAGGGCGAAGAGCATCGCCCCGCCGGCAAGCTCAATGGTGGCCGGCAACCGCTGTGCGATAAGCTCTCGCACCGGGCGCTTCTGGACGTACGAGTATCCGAGGTCGCCCTGGACGGCATCCTTGAAGAACAGCCAAAGCTGGACGTGCAAGGGCTTGTCCAGATTGAACTCGCGCCGGAGGTTCTCGATCTCCCCGATGCCGACGGCGCCGCCCTGGCCCATCATGATATCCACCGGGTCGCCCGGCGTGAGCCGCATGAAGAAGAAAACCATCACGGCGACGCCGAACATGATAGGAATCGTGATCAAGACACGCTCTAGGATTTTGACTGCGCGCATACCATGCCCCTCGTGGTCTCTCTAGGTGAAGCGGACCCTCGGACGGCTACATTCCCTGAGTGCCTGGGCGACCTGGTGTTTCCTGGTCTGCCGGGGGCGGGCACACTGGAGATTGCCGCCCGCATTTGTCTGACGCTACCGGTCCCCTGTGCTCGGCTTGGGCGAGCCAACTCACGAATTCCCCTCGAGCCCAGCTGCTCACGTGCTTCGTGTCCATCCATGCCCTCGGTGCGTCGGACGAACTCGGTGGGATCGGGGATCGGACCGAGGCTTTGCCCGGGCGATCCCCGATCTGTCGCAGATCAGACGTGGCGGCAGGGCGACCCGGCCCTGCCGCCGTATCCAACTAGTCCATGACACACACGTCGTGCAGATTGATGCGGCTGTCCGATGCTGGCTCCCAGTTCTCGATGTCGTCCAAAGCCGCCTCCGCCTCCTCAGGAAGAATCAGGAAGACGGCCGGCGCCTCCTCGTACACGATCTCCTGGGCCTCGTAGTACAGCTCCCGGCGTCTCTCTGGGTTGCCGGTTGTTTCGCCTAGCTTGGTGAGTTCGTTCACGCGTTCGTTGTCGTACGTGGAGTAGTTGCCGCGCCCGTAAGGCTCGCCTTCCACGAGACCGTGCCATTTGGCCTCGAAGTGCCCCACCGGGTCGAAGGCTGAGTCGCCCCAGTCGTCCAGGAAGGTCTGTCGCTCGCCGCCTTTGAGCATGGGCGTGACCACGCTCTTGTCCCAGAAGCGGACGCTGCAGTCGACCCCGATGGCCCGGAACTGGTCGGCCACGGCCTCCGCCAGGGGTCGCCACTCCTCCAGGGTATCGAGGGTGAAGGCCAGGGGCTGACCGCCCTTCTCGAGTATGCCGTCCCCGTCTGTGTCCGTCCAGCCGGCCTCCTCCAGGAGGGCCAGGGCCTCCTCCGGATCGTAGGGATACGGGTCCAGCCCCTCGTGGGCGAAGTTGTTGTAGGGAGAGAGCGGCCCGGCCAGGGCGACAGCCCTGCCGTTGTAGATGGCGTCGATGATCAACTCCTTATCGACGGCGTAGTTCATCGCTTGGCGCACAAGTACGTCGTCGAAGGGCGCCGCGTTGACGTTCATCTCCATCCACTTCGGCTGCGTGCTCGGCGCCGTCTTGACTTGAATGCCCGGCGTCTGATCGAGGGTGTCGATCATCTCTGCCGGTGCTGCCGCGATGATGTCCACCTCGCGGGCCAGGAGGGCGGCCACGCGGGACGACGACTCGGGGATTACGCGGAAGACGACGTTCTGGACGCAGGCCGGCCCGACGGGCTCTAGATCTGGGGCGCCGCCGTAGTAGTCGGCAAAGCGCTCCATGACGATTTCATCCATGGTCTCGGCGGAGACGAACTTGAAGGGGCCGGTCCCGATGGGGTGCTCAACGAAGCCCTTCGTCCCCACCTCCTCAATGTAGTGCTTGGGTACGATCTGCTGGTGGACGAGCATCTGTAGGGCCGGCGGCCACGCGTTGGCAAAACGCATCACCACGGAGTAGTCACCCGTCTTCTCAATAGACTCCAGGGGCGCAATCAGACCCTTCCGCGGGGACGTGTGCGGCTCCGGGTACTCGATCATGTTCTCTTTGATGATTCGCTCGAAGGTGAAGACGACGTCGTCCGCCGTCATCTCAACCCCATCGTGGAACAGGACGCCTTCGCGGAGCTTAACATGGAGGGTCGTTTCATCGGGCCAGTCGAGAGACTCGGCCAGCTCCAGGTGGACTCCGCTCCGCGTATCGCGGGTCACCAATCCGTCGAAGATATTGCGGATGACGGTCTCAGACTCGCGGCTGCGGTGATCGGCAGGATCCAGGGTGTTCGGGGCCGCCGCCATCGCCACGATGATCGTGCTGCGCTCGGGGGGAGGCGTGGCGGTGACCACCACCTCGACCTCTACTTCGACGGGCTTGTCGACCTCGACAACCTTCTCGACCTCGACTGTCTTCTCGACGACCCTCTCCACGACCTCAGGCGTGGGGGTGGCACAACTAACCAGCGAGGCTGTGAGCAGCAGGAGGCTTGTCACGGCCAGAATCGTTCTCTTCACACTGAACATCTTACGTCCTCCTTTGTCAAGACGTGACCCTTAACCGGTGTGTCAGATTCTCTACAGCATCATCTGCTTCAGCAATCACCCCCTCTGTTCTTGGCTATGGAGTTTCTCAACGGTATCGTCCGTCTTGCACGCAGTTCTGCTCGGTTGCTCAGTGGTGGTCACCTCCTGCTGGTACTGAAGCTGTTCGTATGGCCCATGATGCACGTGTCGCATTGAACGCGTTCACTTGCAGGATGGGTCTTGGTGCATCAGGTGCCAGGCGTACGGTGTATGGCTGGATTCGTCCCCGGGCAAGCACAGGAGCGTGGGCGGCACCTCCCCAACGCCTACCAATGCGGTCTACTCAGATGAACTCGTTCTCGGAGTCTTCCGAAGGGTGTTGGATCGCCCCGTCCATGAGTAGACCGCTCTCCCGATACGCTGTGTCTACTTCGCGCAGGGCTGCCAGGGTCTCCTGGGGTCTGTTGAAAGAGAGGGCCGCGACGAAAGCTTCCATCAAGGCTGTCGCCGCCAGCGGGGAGACACTGTGACCGATGCCGTCCGTGCTGGCGATGAAGGCGTAGTCCGCCAGCTGCGCCAGTGGAGACACCTCACTGTCGGTCACGGCGATCCTGGGCGTGCCTCGAGCCTTGGCCCACTCCATAGCGTGGACGATGTGACGGAAATACCGCCAGAACCCAATCGCGACAAGCAGGTCCTCGGGGCCGAGCCTGCTGCGCTCCAGCGAGAGAGGGACGCCGCCCGTCGTCGCCTCATGGACGTTGAAGCCCATCACTTTGAGAGAGTGGGAGAGGAAGACGGCCGGGGACGCCGACAGGCCGCCGCCTACCACGACGATGTGGCGTGCGCGGCCGAACTCGTGAACGGCAGCATCGAAAACATCCGGCTGCACGAGGTTCATGAGATGCTTGATGTTGTCGATGTTGCGGCCGAAGACCCGTGCCAGGAGGTCGTCCTTGGGCACGGGGGCACGCAGACGTTCCTCGAGCCGCTGGGCAGTGGTCAGTGAGCGGCGAAACTTCTTGCGGAAGGCCGCCTGGAGGTGAGGGTAGCCGTCGAAACCCACGGCCTGGCAGAAACGAACCACGGTGGCGGCGCTGACGCCGGAGCGTTCAGCTAGTTCGGTTGCGGAGGCGAACGCGACCACGTTGTCGTTGTCGACCACGTACCGCGCCACCTGCTTCTGCCCTCGCGGCAAGTCGGGGAAGGCTGCGGTGATGGTGTCCAGGAGCTTGTCTCCGGGGGTCATAATTCAGTATATCACAGAATGGGCCAGATTGCAAGGGTCTTTTCGAAGAATATGGGATTGTAACGCTAATTGCATACGGGGAGGAGTGGTTCTTGTACGAGGTGCCCCGCTCCGAGAGGGAACCGCCCTGCGGCCAGGGAAGGGGTATGGCCACCAAGGGCACGAGGGACGTGAAGGATCTGAGGGGTAATGGTAGGTGTTCGCAGCGGTTGGGGCGGTTGGAGCCACCAATTCTTGCCGTTGTCCGTCGTCTTGAGGTTAACGATCAACCCCGCTGGGACATCCTGGATGTCGGTGGAGACCTGAGGGGTGCCCAACACGGTTCGCATCGTGGTCTCGCGGCGCTTTCTCTCCCGCGGCGTCCTCCTCACCTAGGATCCGCGGTGCTCGAAGAACGACAACGGCATGTGAGTCGTGGTCATCGTGATCTCTGGATGCGCAGCTCGGAACGCCCGCACATGCGCCTCGTGCGGGCCGACCATCGCGCGGGTCAACCAGGACGGGAGGGCGCGGGAGAACCCGATGGGCGCCGCGCTGCCGGCGTGGAGGTGCCAGCCGTCCGTGGTCTTGATAGCCATCCCACACTGTCCGCGCGAGTGCCCGAAGAGCGGGATCAGCCGGATCTCCCGGTCGAAGGGGAGGGGGATCGCCGGGAAGCCGAACCAATGGTCTCCGGTCTCCTCGTAGAGCAACAGCTCAGGATCGTGGGCCAGGTGGCGCTCCACGTAGGCGAGATCCAGGAATGACCGCGGAAAGCCCCTGAAGGCCTCGTATTCCCGCCGGTGGACGTGGACGCGAGCCCAGGGGAAGTCCGGGAGGCCGCCGCAGTGGTCAAAGTGCATGTGCGTCAGCACGATGTCGCGCACGTCCCCGGGGTC
>Ga0180436_10006339_pt1 | contig 10292 bp, 9 predicted proteins | sample SS_ome_2_FD_132434 | JGI IMG/M metagenome (GOLD analysis project Ga0180436, IMG submission 132434) | Hypersaline lake sediment archaeal communities from the Salton Sea, California, USA - SS_3_S_2 metaG | ecosystem: Environmental > Aquatic > Non-marine Saline and Alkaline > Hypersaline > Sediment...
CCATACCCGTAACCTGGATAGCTGTTGCTGTAACCGTGGCCACGGCCATCACCATAGGCACGATAATCACCACGGTAGTTACCATAGTAATCACCATCCATGTTTGCATCACCGCGTCCGCGGCCTTTGAAATGCATGGTGAATTCACTGTCCATGTCGCCTGAGCCGGAAGCATCACCACGACCGTAGCCATCACCATAACCGTAACCACGGCCATCAAAACGACCATCGCTGTTGTAGTAACCATTGTCACTGTCCCACCAGGCAGAAGCCTGGGAAGAAGCGGTAATTGCTGCAACGATCGCAATACTAAGTACTTTTCTCATTTGATTAATCCCAAATATCTGAATCTAAAAATTACTTAGCAGCTGGAGCCGGAGCTACCTGCGCTGGATAACTGTAGCCGTATGGTGCATAGCCGTAACCATAACCAGGATAGCTGTAGCTGTTACCATAACCACGACCATCGCCGTAACCATAAAAATCACCACGGTAGTTACCATAGTAGTCACCGTCCATGTTGGCATCACCACGACCGCGACCTTTGAAATTCATGCTGAAATCCATCTCGCCGTCAGCAGAACCGGAACCGTCAGCACGACCGTAGCCATCACCAGAACCGTAACCGCGGCCATCAAAACGACCATCGCTGTTGTAGTAACCATTATCACTGTCCCACCATGCAGAAGCACTAGTAGTTGCAACAACCAGAGAAGCAGCAAGAACAATTTTAGTCAGTTTCATAATTCGATCTCCAAAAGAAATATGCATCGAAAATTGTGTGATAGGTAAACGAGCGATGCCCCGTTTATTGGAGAAACAATATATTAGAATTTTATTAAATTGTCTATAAGTAAATTCGCATCTTGAGAAAGAATTTCCTATAGCGGGTATTTTTAGAAAAAAAATGGAAGCTTGTGCTTCCATTTTTCCGATCAGAAAAGCAAGTTATTCCTCTTCGTACTCTTCCAGGGGAGGAGCACCATCATAGACATCGTACTGGCGTTTCTGCAGGTAAGCATCACGGGTGAATTCATAAGGATCAAGTGCAGCCTGGTCAAGCACCTTCGAAGCACCGAGTAAATCAGCACGGGTATCAACCACACGCAATGCCTTGGTCCAGCGACGATGTGCATCAGGCTCAAGATAGGTGACTGGATCGGTGTACCAGTCAACGACAAGACCAACCGTATCACGCCCGTTGCTTGGCCCGAAGAATGGCAGAACGATGTAAGGACCTGGATCGACACCCCAGGCACCAAGTGTCTGACCAAAGTCTTCACCATACTTTGGCAGGTTCATGTTGCTGGCAACATCCACAAAGCCCAGAATACCGACAGTGGTATTGATCAGCACGCGACCAACATCTGAAGCCGCACGGGTCAGTTTGAACTGCAGCAGGTTGTTAACCGCTGAAACAACATCGTTTATATTGGAAAAGAAGTTGGTTATTCCATTGTCCACTGGCGTGGGTACGACTGCCTGGTAGCCTCTGGCCAGAGGTTTAAACAAAAGCCTGTCCCAGCCATCGTTAAATTTGTGAACATCACGGTTAAAATTTTCGTAGGGATCACGTGGATCAAGCTCTGTCTCACTGACAGTGGCACAACCACTGAGAAACAGGGTCAATAATAAAAACAGCAGAAAGGTTTTTGTGGTTTTCAGTTCCATTGGATTGTTGTTTATCCTTTTCTGTTTTCAAGAATTAAATTCAATTTTTTGGTATTGCATCAAGCATCGTCAACAAATGCAAGTTTTAGCCTCATTCCACGACAGAAATCGTGAATCCCCGCTGCTGTAGCAGGGCCAGGAGTCCGTTTTCACCTGGCAGATGCAGGGCACCGACAACAATAAAATTCGTACTGTTTTCTATTTCAGGCAACATCCGCTCCAACATGCGCTGATTTCGGTCATCCAGCAAACGCTCCATGAGACGTTCGATTGCCTGGGTAGCATCAGATTGCTGCTCTATCTGCTCCTCGGCAAGCTGCTGTAATTTTCCAAGATCCCGATCAAGATACGCTTCTAACAGGCTCTCAAATTGTTTCGACAGCAGAGGATAATTCTTTAAGGTATTTTCCAGCAAAATCTTCTGGTCTGAAATTGACATCTTGTCAAAAACATCGAATTGCTCCTGGAGGGTTTCCAGACCAACGATCCGCTGTCCCGCGGACATCGCCCGTTTCATCAATTCCACATCAACAATCTGCTCGTAGTTTCCCGGTGGCAGACTGAACAGCATCATGACAACCCACGGTTTCATGTAGGTGAAAGTCATTTCCGGCATACCAACCCTGTCACCCGTCTCAATAACCATTTGGTACAGATGTTCACCGACAATATCAGAGAGCTTGCGCCCGTCCATCAGCCACAAACCTGATAATGACTCAAGAATGACGGATTGATCCATGTTTATTTCCATCATGAACTGATCGGTGGACTGTAATCTCACGAGTAAATTATCTGAAAATTCCAGCACCCTCGGGTCACCCGAATGGATACTGCCGAATATATAGGAGACAGGTGTACCGGGACGTTCAATACTGAACAACAAGCCCTTTTCAATCCCCCCAGCATGGCTCCATAACGGCCATACAAGGAGCAGCAACAGAAGTTTTTTTAAAAACAGATTCGAATTTGTTTTCAAGTTACTTTATCCTTGCAGCGTGAACGAAATCAGCCACTATAACCCAATTATCGCCAACCGTTTCAGGGGCTTTCTGCCTGTCGTCATTGATATCGAAACCGCCGGCTTCAATGACAAGACTGATGCTATTCTCGAAATTGCCGCCGTCATCCTGAAGATGAACGATGATGGCGAATTGTCGTTACATGAAACGGTGCATAGCCATGTTGAACCTTTTGAAGGTGCCAATCTCGACCCGAAAGCCCTGGCATTTAATGGCATCGATCCAGAGCATCCATTCCGGGACGCTGTTCCGGAAAAGGAGGCTTTACAGCATATCTTCAAGCCGATTCGCAAGGCTGTCAAAGAATCTGGCTGCAACCGGGCCATCCTTGTCGGGCATAATGCTTTTTTTGATCTGGGATTTATTAACGCTGCTGTGGAGCGCACCAATTTTAAAAGAAACCCGCTGCACCCTTTCAGTACACTGGACACAGTTTCGCTCGCAGCTTTGCAATATGGACAGACTGTGCTGGCAAAAGCAGCCGAAGCGGCCGGTCTGGAGTGGAGTAATTCAGAGGCTCATTCAGCGGTTTATGACGCAGAACAGACAGCACGCCTGTTCTGCATCATCATGAATAATCACAAAATCCCTTTGAAGGATTCCTGATCAAGCTTCCTCATCAGGCCATTTTTCTGCAGCTTCCTTGACCATTTTCTGCAGATCGCCGCTGGCGTGCATTTCCAGGGTGATGTCACAGCCACCGATGAGTTCACCGTTGATGTAGATCTGTGGGAAAGTCGGCCAATCAGCATAGCGCGGCAGGTTTTCAAAAATTTCAGGATCGGAAAGTACATTCACGTAGGCAAATTTTTCACCACAATCCTGCAGCGCAGCTGCGGCACGGGATGAAAACCCACACATGGGAAACTGCGGGGTGCCTTTCATATAAATGACAACGGCGTTGCCTTTAACCTGCTGATCGATTCTATCTAAAACATCCATTTGGAAACCTCGTAATCTTAAGACTGCTTTGATATGGGGAGTCTAACTGAAATATACAACTCTCTAAAACACTATCTTAAGTGTTGAAATTCAAAATCATCTTTCAAAAGCCTGCCTGTTCCAGTTTTCTGAAGACGCCGTAAACCCATCCCTGGGGGCTTGGCCTCGGCATCCTTGCCTCGGACACTTCTGAAAACTGGAACTGACAGCCTTTCGCACCCATTCAGAGTTGAAGGCAGGTTCCGGCAGTCTCTTCAGAAAGTCTTACGCCGCAGGGATGCGGCGTAGAAGCTTACATGGATGTATTTACAGCGTCTTTTTGAAGAGATTTTCGGAACTTGCCTAAATCATTGGTCGTCAACAACTCTCTGTAACCAGAACTCCAACAAAGCCATATGCCAGAGCTTGCTGCCCTGGATCCTTGTATGATGCATTTCTGGAGCTGCCATAATGCGGTCGATGTAATCACGGTTGAACAAACCGCGTTCACGGCAAGCCTGCGAATCAAGAATATCCCTCATGAAATCGAGAAATTCACCACGCACATACTTTAACGCAGGCATTGGGAAATAACCCTTGGGACGATCAATCACAGCATCAGGAACTATCCCGCGGGCGATACGTTTCAATAAATGCTTTCCGGAAGTCTGGAATTTAATTTCCGGCGGACACTGGGCAACCAGTTCAACCAGCTTGTGATCCAGAAACGGAACACGCGCTTCCAGTCCCCATGACATGGTCATGTTATCAACGCGCTTGACCGGATCATCGACAATCAAAGTCGTAGTATCCAGGCGTAGAATAGAATCAATGAATTCATCGGCTCCTTCTTCCTCAAGACGCTGTTTTATGTATTCCCCAGTCACGTCACCGGTTTGATACGCTGCGCCGGCCATCTTGAGAAACTCGGGATGGTCACGATCAAAATAATGTTTTCTGAATCGATCAAGACGACTGCCTTCGGTCTCATTCATCATGCGTTCATACCAGAAGTAACCGCCGAAAACTTCATCGGCACCCTGGCCAGACTGAACCACCTTAACTTCTTGCGAAACCTTTTCAGACAACAGGTAAAAAGCCACGGCATCCTGGCCAAACATGGGCTCTGACATGGCATCTACCGCTTCGGGCATGCGTTGCAGGACATTTTCATTGGGAACCAGGAACTTGTGATGCTGTGGCTGGTAGCGCTCTACTACCTGGTCAGAATATTCGAATTCACTGCCTTTCTCTTCGGGCTGGTCTTCAAAACCCACGCTGAAGGTATGCATGTTGCTAATACCAAGCTCCGCCAGCAGAGCCACTAATAAAGAGGAGTCAAGCCCACCGGACAACAATACACCCACAGGTACATCGGCAACGTCATTACGCTTGCGCACAGCCTCACGTAACTCTTCATGAACTACATCGACCCACTGCTGTTCGCTCATCGCAGCATCCGGACGATGCGCTGTTAACTGCCAGTAAGGTTTTGATTCTGCTTTACCGTTGCTATCCACCCACGCATAGCAACCGGGTTCAAGCTTTCTTATGCCATTCAAAATGGTTCGTGGAGCCGGAATCACGGCATGTAGTGTGTATTGAAAATGCAGCCCAGAAGGATCTATGGAAGTATCAATATCACCTGATGCCAACAATGCCTGCGGCGTAGAAGCAAATTTGAACGAAGTTTCGTTCTGCGACCAGTATAGCGGCTTGATACCAAAACGGTCGCGTGCCATGAAAAGCTTGTTCTTTGACTTATCCCAGATAACAAAGGCAAACATACCATGCAGATGTTTCGCACAACCCTCACCCCAAAGGTGATACGCCTTAAGGATGACTTCCGAGTCTCCCTCGGAAAAAAAACTGTAGCCATGCTGTTGCAACTGCTGACGTAACTCGCGGTAATTATAGATCGCACCGTTAAATACCAGCACCAGGTCAAGTTGCTCATCCACCATTGGCTGATGAGAATGGTCAGAAAGATCAATCACAGACAGGCGCCGATGACCAAATCCGATATATTGATCGGTAAAAATACCCTCGTCATCCGGCCCGCGCCGGGCCAGCTTGTCATTCATGGCCTTGATCAGTTGCTGATCAACAGCTTTGTTATCGAAACGGTATTCACCGCAAATGCCGCACACGCTTTATTCTCCTGACTGGTATCCGCCACCACCTGGCGTTCGTATCTCAAGTACATCACCCGCACTGACAGCGGCCTGAAATTTGGCGGGCATTGGATTAGCATTTAACAAGTTCAAACCCGGTTGCCCGTCTTCTCCACCTTCACTGCCCCATGGGGCGATGTGACGTCGCTCGGTGAGAACGGAGAGATGTGCATCCTTCAAAAACTGGAATTGGCGGACAATACCATCACCGCCGTTACGTTTACCCTGACCACCACTGCCCGTTCGAAGCGCATACTGTTGCATTCGCAATGGGTAAGTACTCTCGAGCACTTCAACCGGGGTATTGAGCGTGTTGGTCATGTGAGTCTGTACCGCCGACAAACCGCCGCCATTTGCACCGGCTCCCATGCCACCCCCGATGGTTTCGTAGTAGTTCCAATGATTACCGGGGCTGTTATTACCCATTGCCACGTTATTCATACTGCCATGACTGGCTGCCGGCACCTGTTCAGGGATGGCCTGCGCCAGCGCTCCCAATGTAACATCCACCACACGCGTACTGGTTTCGACATTACCGGCTGCCACTGCCGCAGGATAGCGCGCATTGACCAGGCAACCCTCTGGTGCAGTGATTTCAATATTTCTGAAGACACCGGCACAGGCTGGCGTTTGCGGCGGCATTAAACAACGAAACGCAAAAAAGACCCCGGCGGCGGCAACGGAGAGAGGACAGTTTATATTTCCCGGCACCTGTCCTGCCGTCCCGCTAAAATCTGCCAGCACCCTGCCCTGTTTCACAGTCAAGGTCATAGCAATTTTTATCGCATGGTTTTGCTGACCATCATCATCCATGACATCTTCAAAGGTGTAAGTCCCCTGAGGAATTAAATCGATTGCCGATGAGGCCAGACGTTGGCCGTAGTCATTCAGGAATCCCAGGCCAGAAAGATATTGAGCACGTCCCATTGAACTGATGAGCATTGATAACGCATCAACTGCAAACAGATTAGCGCTCGTCTGTGCCGCAAAATCCCCACCAGCCTGTTCACCATTGAGCTGCGCAAACAAGGTGTCGACAAAAGCCTGATCAGGTAAGCCTTGGCGGTAATAATGAGTCGGGGATATGACAACACCCTCTTCTGCCAGCGACGATGAAACCGGCATGGAACCCGGTGTATCAGCACCGATGTCGGCATGATGTGCGCGGTTAACCACGAACGCGGTTAATTTGTCATCCACGAACACAGGTGCGATTAGCGTCACATCCGGCAGGTGTGTTCCACCCAGATAAGGATCGTTGAGAATAACCTGATCCCCCGCATGCCATTCAACCCGGGATACCACTGAAGACATCGCATACGCCATACTGCCAAGATGTACGGGTATATGTGCAGCCTGCGCACTTAACTCACCCTGTGCATCGAATATGGCACAGGAAAAATCCAGACGGTCTCGTATATTTGGTGAAAAAGCTGCATTACGCAGCACCTCACCCATTTGTTCACAGATGGACTCCAGGCGACTGGAAAACAGGTTGAGTTCAATTGGATTCATATCTTTAGTATTACATTTATAAAAACCCCTGGCATTCAGGTATTGCAAAAAAAATCCCCGTCGCTAATATAACCGACCTTAACACTAGGTTTTTCACCCATTATCCCTAAAATAATTCTTGAGGAGTAGAAACGATGGCTCACGAACTGCCAGCTTTACCTTACGAAAAAAATGCACTGGAACCTGTAATCTCCAGTGAGACCCTGGACTACCATCACGGTAAACATCACAACACTTATGTGACAAACCTGAATAACCTGATTCCGGGTACTGAATTCGAAAACATGTCTTTAGAAGACATCATCATGAAATCTGAAGGCGGCGTGTTTAACAATGCAGCCCAGATCTGGAACCACACTTTCTACTGGAACTGCCTGCGCAGCCCATCTGATGACAACGCTCCTACAGGCGCTCTCGCTGATGCCATCAACAGCACTTTCGGTTCTTTTGACGAATTCAAAACCAAATTTGCTACTGCCGGTGCCACTAACTTTGGTTCCGGCTGGACCTGGCTGGTACAGAATGAAGACGGCAGCCTGGAAATCTACAACACTTCCAATGCCGGTACGCCAATGACTGCTGGCAAGAAAGCACTGCTGACTGCCGATGTCTGGGAACACGCTTACTACATCGATTTTCGCAATGCGCGCCCAGCGTACCTGGAAGCTTTCTGGAAAATAGTTAACTGGGATTTTGTAGCTGGCAATATGGCTTGATAATTCCTTTTTTTATCCGGAGTTGAGGTCATTTTTCAGGGCGTACAAAAACAGGATGTTTTTGTAGAGCATACAGGGACGTATTCACGCGTCCCTGAAAATGATTCAACCCGGATAAATATCCGGTGAATTCACCACCGAAATTTCTAAAACTGTTTGAAATCCCCTCAAACTACCGCTAGGATTCGGTTTTAGGTGCAAAAAGCATCCTAAAAACGGAAATGAATTTCTGGGCAGGTCTTAACAGACGCTGCCTTTTTCTTTTTTAGGAAACAACCAAATGTCAGATCACTTGATGACGACCTATGCCAGGTTACCTGTGACCTTTACCAAAGGTAAAGGCAGCTGGCTATGGGATGAAAACGACAAAAAATACCTGGATGCCCTGACAGGCATAGCGGTATGCGGACTGGGCCATGCCAACGAGGCAGTGGCTAAACGCATCAGCGAGCAGGCTCATACCCTGGTTCATACCTCCAACCTGTATGGCATCGCCAATCAGACACAACTGGGTGACCGGCTTTGCGAGTTATCCGGCATGGATAATGTTTTCTTTGCCAATTCCGGTGCCGAGGCTAACGAAGCCGCTATCAAGCTGGCCAGGCTGTTCGGACACAAAAAAGGCATCGACAAGCCGGTTATTGCCGTCATGGACAACAGCTTTCATGGCCGTACCCTGGCAACGCTTTCAGCCACAGGCAACCGCAAGGTGCAGGCTGGTTTTGAACCTCTGGTGCAGGGCTTTGCGCGTTTTCCATTTGGTGATATTGAAGCCCTTGAAACGGCTGCCAAAAATGATCCGAACATTGTCGCCGTCATGCTGGAACCTGTGCAGGGTGAAACCGGTATCCGCATTCCTGAAGAAGATTATCTCAATAAAATCCGCCAGCTTTGTGATGAGCAGAACTGGTTAATGATACTGGATGAAATCCAGACCGGCATGGGGCGCAGCGGCAAGATGTTTGCCTTCCAGCATAACGGTATCACGCCAGACATCATGACCCTGGCAAAAGGTCTTGGTAACGGTGTACCTATCGGCGCATGCCTGGCAAAGGGTGAAGCCGCTTCGTTATTTGCCCCGGGCAATCATGGGTCTACTTTTGGTGGGAACCCGCTCGCCTGCGCAGCAGGTCTTGCTGTTATTGAAGAACTGCAAGCCAATAATCTGGTCGATCGCGCCAATGAGCTTGGCAATGCGTTAATCGAGGCATTCAACCAGGAAGTTGGCAATGAAGATGCCGTGAAAGAAATCCGCGGCCTGGGCCTGCTGATTGCCATTGAATTGGAATACAACTGTACAGATCTGGTTAAAACTGCGCTGGAGGACGGCCTGTTAATCAATGTCTGTTCTGGCAGCAGCATACGTTTACTGCCCCCGCTAAACATGACAGACGAAGAAGCTGAATTGCTGGTCAACAAACTGTCAGACCTTATTCGTACTTTTATCAGCCAACAGCAAAACGCAGCCTGATTATCTAACACCGGTACCTGAATGATGAGTGATAAACCTGTCAGACATTTTCTGTCGCTAATGGACTTAACGCCACATGAACTCGATAGCCTGGTAAAACGTGGCATCGAACTGAAAGCCATGCGTAATAGAAACTTTGTGCATGAGCCATTGAAAAACAAAACGCTGGCAATGATTTTTGAAAAGTCATCTACGCGTACCCGCATTTCATTTGAGGCCGGCATGACACAACTGGGCGGCCATGCGATGTTTCTGTCTCCCCGCGATACCCAGCTTGGACGGGGAGAACCTATCGAAGACAGCGCCCGTGTCATGTCACGCATGGTCGATGCCATCATGATCCGTACCTTCGACCATAAAACCGTACAAACCTTTGCCGAGTATTCCAAAGTACCTGTTATCAATGCACTGACCGACCTTCTTCATCCCTGCCAGTTACTCGCCGATGTCATGACCTACGTCGAACATCGTGGCAGCATTAAAGGCAAAACTGTCACCTGGGTTGGTGATGGCAATAATATGTGCCACTCCTGGACCAATGCAGCGCGTCAGTTTGACTTCAAACTGAACATTGCCTGTCCTGAAGGTTATGACCCGTTGCCTGAAATCATGGATCCGGCTGCCGGGCATTACGAGATAATCCGTGATCCCGTAGATGCAGCCAAAGGCAGCGACCTGCTCGTCACTGATGTCTGGGCCAGCATGGGGCAGGAAGAAGAACAGCAAAAACGTGAACAGGCTTTTGCTGGCTATCAGGTTAACAGCGAAGTCATGGCAGCGGCTAATTCTGATGCGGTATTCATGC
>Ga0180436_10006340_pt1 | contig 10291 bp, 7 predicted proteins | sample SS_ome_2_FD_132434 | JGI IMG/M metagenome (GOLD analysis project Ga0180436, IMG submission 132434) | Hypersaline lake sediment archaeal communities from the Salton Sea, California, USA - SS_3_S_2 metaG | ecosystem: Environmental > Aquatic > Non-marine Saline and Alkaline > Hypersaline > Sediment...
CCGTTTCGCACTGCCAAAATTATACCGGCTGGAGCAGGATTACGGGAGCTTTATCAGGGGAGCGGTGAAGAAACGAAAAGAGCCGAAGGATGCACTTACCCGGCGGGCCACCAGGGAGGTGTTCTCTGTGAAAGGCGGGCTGCAGGAACTTACAGAAGCTCTGGGCAAAAAGATCGGAAGGGCGCAGATCATTACCGGAGCGCAGGACCTGGGGATCATCCGGAGACAAAAAAAGTACGAGGCTTCATTTACTTCAGGCGGAAAGGAATACCAGGTATCCGCTGAAGATGTGGTTACCACGGTGCCCGGACACGCCCTTGAAAACATGTTCAGCTTTATCGGTGCATCAGACCTCCAACCGGTCCTCGACCTGCGGTATGCAAAAGTGGTACAGGTGATTGCCGCATTCAGGAATTGGCAGGGTCTTCCGCTGAATGCCTTCGGAGGACTGATTCCCTCGCGGGAAAAGCGGGAAGCACTGGGCATCCTTTTCACCTCTTCCATTTTTAACGACAGGGTCCCTGGAGGAGGAGCCATCCTCTCGGTATTTATGGGAGGCGACCGGCAACCAGGGTTGATTGAGAAGTCAGACGAAGAGATCAGGGCTCTCGCACTGCAGGAAATCTCCGAAACCCTTGGAAAACGAAGGGCACAGCATAAGCGGACTGAATCAGCCGGACAGCAGCAGGGACTTCGGGAAACTGCCGGCCAGGCAGGACAGCAGCAGGGACTTCGGGAAACTGACGGCCAAGGAGGACAGCAGCGTGGACTTCGGGAAACTGTCGGCCAAGCTGGACAGCAGCAGGGACTTCGGGAAACTGACGGCCAAGCTGGGCAGCAGCAGGGACTTCGGGAAACTGCCGGCCAGGCAGGACAGCAACGTGGACTTCGGGAAACTGACGGCCAAGCAGGACAGCAGCGTGGACTTTGGGAAACTGACGGCCAAGGAGGACAAAGGGAGACATCGATGGGGCCGGAACCGGTTTTGCAGCCCGACCACCTGGAGATTTTCCGATACCCGCATGCCATTCCGCAGTACGAAGCTTCCACGGAACAGCGCCTGGAGGCCATTGAAAAAATGGAAACGATGTATCCCGGGATCCACCTGGCCGGGAACATCCGCGACGGGATCGGGATGGCCGACCGGGTGAAACAGGGATACCAGGTTGCACAGGAGATCCTGTCGCGCTGAATGGAAGCGGAGTGATCAGCTTGCAATTCATCATCCGCCCGGAAGTCATATACAAACCTGTCATAAGGATATTATCTTTATGGAGAAATAAGCAACGTTTGCGGCAATGATAAGAAGGTTAACATAAGTGCAGCGTAATGTCAAAGAACCATCAGAATAAAACAGCGTGGGTGCTGGTGAATGTTGGCACCCCGGAACACCCTTCCAATATTGAAGTTGAAAAGTATTTGAAGGAATTCCTCGATGATCCTAAAGTGATTGATCTCCCGTTCCTGCTGAGAAAAATACTCGTCCACGCCATCATCGTCCCCTTCAGGTCGCCCCGTTCAGCAAAAAAATACAGGCAGATATGGACACCCGATGGCTCTCCCCTGCTGATCCACATGAACCGCCTGGTGGATAAGGTCAGGGCTGTGGCACCGGAAGACACAGATGTATTCGGACTGATGCGCTACGGTAAGCCGGCACTGAAAACATTTCTGCAGCAATTACCGGAAAAGCAATACAACGAAGTGATCGTGCTGCCACTTTATCCGCAGCATGCCGACTCCACCACGGGCTCCGTGGAACAACTGGTCTCATCCTTCCACGACAATTCACGCAATCGCACCAGCACCAGCAACAGCAAATCCAGCAACAGTGTCCGTGTGATCGACCAGTTCTACGATCATCCCGGCTTCCTTGACAGCTTTGCAGAGCGGATGCAGTCCCTCGACCTGTCAGCATTCGACCATATCCTCTTCTCCTACCATGGTTTACCAGTGCGTCAGATACAAAAGGGACATCCCGAACACCAGGTGGCGGACTGCACCTGTCAACGCAGCATGCCATCCCACGGCCACCATTGTTACCAGGCCACCTGCTATGCCACCACCCGGCTGCTGGCCGACCGCACAGGAATCGCACCCGGCCGCTGTTCCACCTCTTTCCAGTCGAGGCTCTCCCGCAACTGGATGAAACCGTTTACAGACGAGACACTGATCCGCCTGGCAACCGAAGGAAAGAAAAAAGTACTGGTTGTGCCTGCATCCTTTGTTGCCGACTGCCTGGAAACCACCCTGGAAATCGGCATCGAATACAGGGAACTTTTCCTCGAAAACGGCGGAGAGGAACTGGTTATGTCCGAGAGTCTGAACGGCAGCGACAGGTGGGTGGAAACGGTAACGGACCTTTTTACACACCTGCCCGCAGAGACAAACAGATCGCAATGACATGAAAATTTTCAGTACCTTGCATCCTGCATAAAATTGGTCTGCAATGATCAAGTCAACAGGATGAACGGTAACAAGGCGGGGATCTGCTACAGTGTGGAAAGCTGCAGCAGGGAGTAAAGCTGCAGCAGGGAGTAAAGCTGTAGCAAGGAGTAAAGCTGCAGCAAGGTGAAGAGCTGTAACAGGGTGAAGAGCTGTAACAGGGTGGAAAGCTGCAGCAGGGAGTAAAGCTGTAGCAAGGAGTAAAGCTGTAGCAGGGTGGAGAGCTGCAACAGGATGGAAAGCTGCAGCACAGGCAAATTCCCCGGTCAAAAATAACATGGGTAATTGAAAAAAACAGCATCCGGAAATCTGGTATTCATGGACCTCGATGGTACAATTACGAGGAAGGATACCATGTTTGCATTTGCCAGGTTCTGTCATCCCGGTGCCGGTTATTTTGTGCGCCTGCTGCGAACGGCACCGGTATTGTTGCTGAACAGGCTCGGCATATATCCTTCGGAACGGGCAAAGGAACGGCTGCTGACATCCTTCTTCCATGGAACCACCCGGGAGCACTTCGAACGCAAGGGAGATGAATTTTCACGGATCGTTTTACCCAAACTCGTGCGCAGGAGGGCCATGAAGGAAATTGAATGGCACCGGGACAACAACTCGGTCGTCGTGGTTGTGACCGCCTCCCTTGGTGCCTGGTGCAGGGAATGGTGCCGCCTGCAGGGGTTTGACCTCATTGCAACCCAATATGAAGCAGTGAATAACGTCATCACGGGAAAGCTGCAGGGAAAAAATTGCAAGGGCAGTGAAAAGGTACGGCGCATCAGGGAAAAATACAGTCCTGGTTCAGCGCACACAATCTATGCCTACGGGGATACCAAAAGTGATCTGCCGATGCTTGAACTCGCAGATGTGAAGTATTATAAATGGCGACAAATAAAATGATGAAGCAAATAACCAGGCTGATCAGGCCAACGCACTATGTGAAAAACCTGTTTGTTTTTCTGCCTCTTTTTTTTGCAGGACAAATCAATAACATGGAACTGCTGGTGCCCGCAATCCTGGCTTTTATTTCATTCTGCCTGATTTCCAGCGCTGTATATGTTTTTAATGACATCATGGACAGGGCTGAGGACCGCAACCACCCGGTCAACAAATCACGCCCCATTGCATCAGGTGAAATACGGCTGTCAACCGCCTGGCTGCTTGATGCACTGCTCTCTTCCCTGGCACTGGTCATCGCATTTTTCATCCACATCAACCTGTTCTTCGTGATATTGGGATATAAAGTACTGAACATACTTTACAGTAGCGGGCTCAAGCGCATCCCCATCTTTGATGTAATGCTCCTTGCCGTCGGATTTGTACTCAGACTGTACGCCGGATCCGCTTCCACAGGCATCGTGCTGACTGAATGGATCGTGATAATGACATTCCTGCTGTCGATGCTCCTTGCACTGGGCAAGAGACGCAATGATGTTGTTTACCTGGAAGAAGAGGGCATTGTGCTCCGGTCTTCCATCAGGCACTACAACACGCGTTATTTAAACTACAGTATGGTGATCCTCTCCTCCGTGGTGATCGTGGCCTATATACTTTACACCCTCGACCATGCTACCATTGACCGGGTGGGGAACAACCATCTATATATCACCTCCTTTTGGGTGATTGCAGGGATCCTCCGGTACCTGCAGTTGCTTTTCGTTGAAAATGCAAAAATGAATCCCGTGATGCTCCTTGTCCGGGATCATCCCCTGAAAATAATCCTGCTGGCCTGGATCATCAACTGCTTGTTGTTTATTTACCTGGTTTAATCCGCACAACAGATGAACACCCCGCGTAAACACTTCACACTGCTGACCCTGCTGCTCGTTCTCTGGCAGTTGCTGCTGTCTTTCCAGGGACTTGACCTGTCGGATACCGGGTTCCACCTGTCGGCATTCAGGTTCATCATCGATGATCCCTATTCGGTCCAGTACTCCATGTCATTCTATTTATCAGAGATACTCGGTTTTACCTGGATGCAACTGTTGCCTGAAGGCGGGTTGTTCTGGTGCAGGATCGGCGGCATCCTGTTTTTTACAGCCACATACCTGATGTATTACCGGATCCTCACGAAAGAGACAGGAAACGAAAGTGCCATTCCTGGTCTTCTCATTATTTCCCTGTTCATCATGAAAGGCGGATTTGAGTGCCTGAATTACGATCTGTTTACCATGTCAGGCTACGCACTGGTGATTTATTTGCTCTTTTCCGGTCTGAAAACCAGCAGGGGCTGGCTCCTCTTTCTCGGGGGCATGACCATTGGCATCAGCATGTTTTTCAAACTGACGAATGTAACCGCGGTCCTGTTCCTGCTCCTGGTTCCTTTCTATTTATACCTTGAAGGGAGCAGATTCCAAAAATACCTCCGCTATGGACTGCTCTCCGTGGCAGGACTGGTTGCCGGCATTTCGGTCATCCTGGTGCTCATCCGCCTGCTGGGACACTGGACGCTCTTCTTCGACAACCTGGCCTTCCTGTTCGAAATTGCCTCTGACGACCAGGCATCACATGGCATACTGCCGTTGTTGTCCTCCTACGCAACCGGACTGGCCAATGCTGTTGTTATGCTGACAGTGTTCCTCGCAGTGTTTCTTGTTGCGGCGTGGTTGTCAGGCAGATTCACCCGGCTGCAGAGGAACGTATCTGACAGGCGCACTGTGTTTCCTGTTGTTGCAATAGCGGTATTTTCCACGATCCTGTTGATGATCCTGTTCGGGAACGCTTTCTGGAGCAAGGTGAGGTACCTGCTCATCGGATTGGTTGTCCTTTCAGGAATACAATATGTGCTGGATAAAAGCAGGAGCAACACCTTCAGGTTGCTCTCGGCCTCAGGCTTCATCCTTTTTTTTACAGCTTCGCTGGGTTCAGATTCCTGGATTGGCAAATCATTGCATGGCATGTGGATCCTGGTACCGCTTGTATTGGCCGACCAACAGATCACCAGGATCTTCCTGCCGCTGAAAATGAAGCTGTCCGTTTCACAGGGCAGGATGATCATAGGCACGCTCGGGTGAGTTATACTTGTTACCGGCATCCTGTATGCCTGGCAGAACACCTATTTTGATGCCGGAAGCCGGTGGGTGAAACGGCACAGCGTGCAGCATGAAAAACTGGCGCTGATTTACACCTCAGCAGAACGGGCCAGGGCAATGGATGAACTCGTCACAGAGGCATTTCCGCAGCTCAGCGGGGAATACCTGCTTACCTTTATGGATATCCCGATGGTCAATTACCTTGCCGGCAAGCGGCCCTTTATTTCCACCTCCTGGCCAAAGCTCTATTATCATCCCGATACCTTTGCATCCAAACTGGCGGAAGCGGTGAACAAACGCAAGTGCCTGCCGGCCATCATCAGGCAAAAACAAAACATCGGCGTGGTCCCGTGGCCAGCTGAGCAACCCGAACCTGGGTACCTGTCATATCCAGCGCACCTGTTCAAATGGCCCGGTCATGGCACCATACTGAACCAGTTTATCGACAAGTATGAGTACAGGGTATTGTGGGAGAATGAGATGTTCCAGCTTTTGACGGCGGATCCGCTGACAGGTCCGGGTACCTGACAGTCAAACATGATAGAGAGGACCCAGGGTTGTTAATAAGATCATCTCACGGTAGAGAAAAGGAAAATCCCCGGCCTGCGAAAAGGACCGGGGAAGGATAGGAAAGCAGCATTTACCTTATATTTCCCACCTCCACATCCTCCTGCACATCGAAATCCAGCATGGCGTTGATCAGCCGGAAATGCCTGTAATATTTCAGGTCTTCCACGCGGATATCCCCTTCCCGGATCCTGCCCTCTTTGACCAGCCTGGCCCTGCAGGTGCCCTGCAGCAGGGGGTAGATCGGCGTGATCCAGATTTCGCCATTAAAAAGAACAATATTGGTATACGAGGTATCCGTGATCCTTCCATTCTGCACCACGAGGATGTCATCGCAATCTCCTTTCTGACTGTACAATTGTTCGAGTGAGCTGCGCCCGGTATATTTCATGGAATACTCGATGTGGTCGCCGTTGACCAGTTTCAGGGAACGGACCGTTTTCGGTGTATAAGATGAAAACTCGGCTGCATGCGCAGACCTGTTGTACAAAAACTTGCATTTCACGGTCCCCTGGCTGTATGCTTCAGGGACACGGATCACCTCCTCCAGTACCGGTCCGCCAAAACGCTTGAAATACCGGCAATACGAATCGTTCAGCCGGGCCTGGTGCCATTGCAGGTGTTGGGGTACCCCGTCAACGATCCTGATGGTTTCAAATAAATGGAACATATACTTTATCGATCATTTCATTGTATTCCTTTTGTGCCTCGCTGTGCCCGGTTATCCCCCCGCCACTCCTGAACTGCAATCCGCCGCCGGTCCGCTCAATATACCTGATCATCACCCCGCTGTCGAGCGTTGCACCATCAAATATGCCAAAAATTCCTGTAAAATATCCTCTTTTCTCTCCTTCAGCCTGTGCAATAATCTCCAGCGTCTTCTTTTTTGGCGCCCCGCTGATGGATCCGGCGGGAAGAAGTTGCAGCAATATTTCGCCCAGCCTGCCCTGCCAGCCCTTCTCCAGCCGCCCCCTGATCTCTGAACTCACCTGCAGCAATTCATTCTTGTTTGTTTGCAGCCTGTCGATGTACCTGTACTTTGTCACCTCCACATCACGCGCAACCATCGACAGGTCGTTGCGGATCAGGTCCACGATGGTATTGTGCTCCCACAGTTCCTTCTCATTGTTCATGATGGTCTTTTCTGCCTGCGGAATGGCAGCATCGATGGTCCCCTTCATGGGGTAACTGAAAATGAATCCGTCACGGATCCTGATGAACGTCTCGGGAGAGAACAGTACGAAACGGTTTTTGAACAGCAGCTTGTATGGGGCCGTGCTGCGCCGGAAAACCTGTTCCAGGGTGAGGTCCGTATGGAGCTGCGTGGGAAAGGTAAGGTTCAGCAGGAACGAATTGCCGTGCAGGATGTGCTCCCGCACCACTGAGAAAGCCCGTGCGTAACGGTCATATGACACCGGGGAGAGTTCGAACCGGAACCCGGCGGGGGTCGGAGCCGCATCCGGTGCTCCCGTTTTCCGTTGTTCACTGGCGGTGACATTCTGTCGATTCCTCCCGGAAACATCGTGCTGCCCTCCTTCAGTTGCTGTCCCGGATCGTTCAAGATCTGATGCGAAGCGCTGCTGACTGGTTGCCTCCTTTTCATTGGACTGTGCGCCCACCTTGAAAAAAACCTGCGCTTCCGCAGCATCCCCAGGTCTGATGATATGAAAACGGGTGAGTTCAAAATCGATCACGAACAGGAAAGGGGTTCCTGAAGCAGCCCATTGATTGCAGCGGTGCACAAATCCGGATCGGTCCATGTGGTAAAGATAGAAATTCTACATTTTTAGTAAGTTTGCACCCGCTAAAAATCAGTAAGTTTGCACCCAGTTATCTATGTATGTACCATTTTTTAATACGTATGCACCTGTTTAAAGTGCCTGTCCATCATGTCCGATCCTGCATAACCTGGTCCCGGACATCCTGCCGAGGTCACCGGTATTTGACAGGCACTGTGAATTGATATGCGTTTTTTTCCTGACACAATATAAAAATGTTTTCAAATCCGTACATACCGCATCCGCATACTGCCGGGATCATCCGATCGCTGGAGGATAAGGGCAACAAGGTGTTTCACCTGAAAGGATTGTCGGGCTCTTCCAGGGCAGCCCTGTTCCAGGCGGTGGTGTCGGAAGCCAAAGGAAACCACCTGGTGTTGTTCCACGACAAGGAGGAAGCTGCCTATTTTTACACCGACCTGGTGAACCTGGAGGGAACACCGGATCGGACGTTGTTCTTTCCTTCCTCCTACAAGAGGTCGGTGCAGTATGGCCAGACCGACGAAGCGAACATCATTACACGCACCCAGACCCTGAAGCGGCTGAATGAACAACGGGTATCCAGCTTCATTGTCACCTATGCCGAAGCGCTGCTGGAGCGGGTGATGACCCGGGCCGAACTGGGAAGACACACACTGGAGATCAAAACCGGGGAAACCCTGGGTATGGAATTCCTCCAGGAGGTGCTGGAGACCTACCATTTTCAGCTCGTGGATTTTGTATTCGAACCGGGTCAGTACGCCATCCGTGGCGGCATTGCCGACATCTTCTCCTATGCATCGAGTCAGCCCTGCCGCATCGACTTTTTCGGCGACGAAGTGGATTCCATCCGGTTGTTCGACGTGGAGACACAGCGATCGCAGGAGCAGCTGAAGCGCATCCCGGTCATCCCCAATGTGCAGTGGGAGCAGGAAATGGGCGAAAAAAGAGTCTCCTTCCTGGAATTCATTCCTTCCAATACCACCATCTGGCTCGACGACCTGGAACTTGTGCTGGACCACATCAGAGACATCTGGGAAAAAACTACGATCGGGGACGGAGGGAGCAGGGAAACGAAAAGTGTGACCGCGGACGGGGGGAGCAGGAAAAAGAATGAGCGCGGGACAAATGGAAGCGGTATGGAGGGAGGCAGTAAAGAGGGAGGCGGTATAGTGGAAGGCAGTAAAGAGGGAGGCGGTATAGTGGGCGGCGGTATAGTGGGAGGCGGGCACAGCACCACGCTTCGCGAAAAAGACGGTCGCTCAGCTGTTGAACACACTGCCCCTGGAAGCCAAGCAGGTTCAAAGGATGCACTCCTGGTGCGTGCGGAACTGATCCGGGAAAAACTGGCAGACCATGCCAGGATTGAATTCGCCCGTCCGGTGCTGCCTGCACCTGCCCATGTATGGAAGTTCAATACTGTACCACAGCCACCCTTCAACAAGGACTTCGGACTGCTGGCCCGCATCCTGAACGAGAACAAGCGGAACGGCATCCACAACTACATTCTTTCTGAAAGCAGCAGTCAGCTCGAGCGACTTCGTTCCATCTTCGATGAAGTGCATGCCGGACTGGCCTACACGGAAGGGACCACCACGGTGCATGAGGGATTCACCGACCATGACCTCGGGGTGGCGATCTATACCGACCACCAGATCTTCGACCGGTACCACAAATTCAGGCTGCACGACCGCTTCACCAAAAAAGAGGCACTGTCGGTCAAGGAACTCTCGGGCCTCATGCCGGGCGACTACGTGGTGCATGTGGACCACGGGATCGGGAAGTTCGGCGGACTGGAACGGATTGATGTGAACGGACGCAAGCAGGAAGCGGTGCGGCTGGTGTATAAAGACAACGACGTACTGTTCGTGAACATCCATTCGCTTCACAAAATCTCCAAGTACAAAGGCAAGGAAGGACAGGCGCCCCGGGTGTACAAACTCGGCACCGGGGCATGGCAAAAACTGAAGCAGAAGACCAAGAGCAAAGTCAAGGACATCGCCACCGAGCTGATCGCACTGTATGCCAAGCGCAGGGAACAGAAAGGATTTGCGTTTTCCCCCGACACCTACCTGCAACGGGAGCTCGAAGCTTCCTTTATATATGAAGACACCCCCGACCAGGAAAAAGCAACCCGGGATTTCAAGACAGGCATGGAAGCAGAATTTCCCATGGACCGGCTGATCTGCGGCGACGTAGGGTTCGGAAAGACCGAAGTGGCCATTCGTGCAGCCTTCAAGGCCGTGAGCGACAGCAAGCAGGTGGCAGTGCTCGTGCCGACAACCGTACTGGCCTTCCAGCATTACAACACCTTTAAAAACAGGCTCAAGGATTTTCCCTGTACCGTCGACTATATCAGCAGGTTCCGGACCGCCGGGGAACAGACAAAAATAGTTAAACGGCTGAAAGAAGGATCACTGGACATCATTATCGGCACCCACAAGCTGGTGAGCCAGCAGGTGAAATTCAAAGACCTGGGGCTGCTGATCATCG
>Ga0180436_10006341_pt1 | contig 10290 bp, 15 predicted proteins | sample SS_ome_2_FD_132434 | JGI IMG/M metagenome (GOLD analysis project Ga0180436, IMG submission 132434) | Hypersaline lake sediment archaeal communities from the Salton Sea, California, USA - SS_3_S_2 metaG | ecosystem: Environmental > Aquatic > Non-marine Saline and Alkaline > Hypersaline >...
AGATTCTATTTGATGTTGTAAGTAAGTCATCAGAATGGAACCTCATCGTCGAAGCCTCGGGGCGGCTGATGATACCCAGCGTTGCTCTGATAAGCCTGCTGCCCAGCTGGCACAGGATGCTGTTGCTGTTGCTTGTACGGCACAGGTCCGTTGTACTGCCCTTGCTGCTCTTCAACCGGCTTCTTGTCTAACATCTCAAGCTCTTTCACGTTCACACTAACAGCACGTCGTGTAATACCATCTTTGTCAGTGTATTCGCGCGTTCGAGACTCACCGCAGACTAGAACCCTCGAGCCTTTATGCAGATACTTAGCCGCTGTTTCTGCAATCGCACCGAAGAATTGCAAGTTGTGCCACTCCGTTGCTTCGCGTTTTTCGCCGGTTTGTTTGTCTTTCCAGCGGTTGTGTGTTGCAAGCGAGCAGTTAACAACAGTGCCAAAATCTAGTTGCTTAACTTCTGGGTCTTTGCCGAGATGGCCTTGAAGTATATGTTTATTCATTTGCTCAACCCCGCGACTGCTGATTCAACCATGCGTTTCATTGAACTCTTCTCCTTTTCCATGTTCAACTGTGTAAATAACTGTAACTTTCGGCGTGAGAGTAAGTCAACCGTCTTTCCCGATTGATAAACTTTCTGAAATTAGTTGTGATTAAGTGTTGACACGTGTTACCACGTGTTGTACTATGCAACACATAAACAACACAACGCAGAGAGATATGACATGAACAAATTAACACAACAAGAGCTGGATAAAATCAAGAGTTTAGCGACGCGAATGATTTCAATATATTTCGAAAACATTGACTTTAGAAAGTACGTTGACACTGAGTTTTACAACAAACATCACACGCTAGTTAAAGAAAATAGCGCTGTGTTTGATGCAATATATGCGATTCGCATGTTCACCGGCGGAAAAGTTTATCCAATTTTTGACTTACTAGACCAGGAGAAAGTCTTCGCTGACATCAAGATTGAGATAACCGACTTTGAAGATGAGGAATTTTGCTGGCTCATAACAAATTACTTGATGCTAACAGGCTACTCTAAAGAAAGTTTCGACGAAGATGATTTCGAAGATCTAACAGAGGAAGATCACGAGAGATTCGCACACTTAGCAGAGCGTTTTAGATATGAGTGTGATGAATTTCTTGCTGAGAAAATCAACGATATAACGCTCGATGAAATTAACAAACACATTGAAGAGAGAATGACATGAACAAATTAACATCAACACAACGATTGATTAGGGATGTAAAGACACTTGAAGAATCATTTAGAGGTTTAGTTACTTATCGAGCGCAAACTGCATTGCGAGATATTCGCTTTTATATTGAAGACATCTTTTTCAGCTCTAACGACGTGCTTGACGACTACGATGAAGACGTGCTCGACGGCTACGAGGCTGTCAGAGAAGCGCAACATTTAGCTGTGCAAAGGTTGTGTGATTTAGCTGAAGAAGAGATTGAGAAATCACTGAGCAATCCAAGTGATGAATAACACAGAGAGAATGACATGAACGAATTGAGCAGGGGGTGTGATACCCCCTTGCCATGCTAGGTTGTGAGTGTACGCCCTGTTGGGTTATCAACCAGTAACTGGTGTGGCTTCTTCTGACCGTAGCGCGACTTCATTGTGTGTAAGAAGCACTCAGAAAGCTGATTCTCTTTATTGAATACGGTCTCTTGTTCGGCGTCTCTACGTTTAATCGCAAGAACCTCTTGAGCAATATGAAATATGTAGTCAGAGCCGGCAATTTCTTTAAAGCTTGGGGGAACTGCGGCATCAGGATTGACACCCTCTCGGTTTAACTGGGCTAACAAGAGCAGTGCAATACCGTTCTTTCTTGCAAACGCATCAAGCGCATCAAGGTTGTCATTGATAATCTGTCTAGCATCCTTGGGTCTCAGCACGTTCTCATTCAAATCACGCATGCGCTGAATGTAGTCAACAACAACAACGTTAATGTGAACGTCTTTGGCCCTTAGCTTGTTAACTGCATGCATAATATCATGCGTGGTCATCTGCGTCTTGCAAATTTGATACAAGTTCTTAACAGACTCTCGGTTATCAGCGTAGCGTTTCATGGCAAGCTCACGAAAAGACTCAGAACCATCGCCTTTGTGAAACATTTGGAACGGCATGCTGGTTATATAAGCAAGCGTCTTATCTCTAAGCTCATTAGCGTCAATCTCACACGAGACAAACAGAACTTGGTTTCCTCTGCCCGCGGCTTCAATCGCTGCGTGCAACCCGAGTGTAGTCTTGCCATCTCCACTGCGGCCTGCGAGCACCGTAATCTTTCCGTCTGTTAAGCCTCCTGCAGCTTCATCGATAACAGATCCGGTCTCGATGACCGGGCTTACATCTTTTACGAACTGCTGTTCACAAAACAAGTCGAGTGCTTCAAGTGTTGCCATGATTTCTTTCTCGTTTAATTCTTCAATTTCTTCTTCAAGCTGCTCAGCAACTCGCTTAATTGCATCAGGTGAAAACTTCTCGAGGCTTCCAGAGTTTCCAGCTATAGATTTGCGTGCAAGATTCTGCGCATAGTGTAACCTTAATGTCCTAATAATTTCAATGAATGTTTCTGATGTTGCGGTAGGCGCGTCACATAATCCTTTGGCAATGTCTGCTTGGTAGGCTACTAACTTCTTGTCGCCAAGAATTGTTGCCAGCTGGACTGGCCGACCAGCGCCATGCATTTCTCTAAGTGCTCGCGCAATTCCCTGCGTGTGAGGGTGTGAGAAGTCTTCAGTGGGGATATTGCAAATCGGTATCTCAGATGAATGCAGAAGCATGTGCTTCAATACAACAAGCTCATGAAATAGAACTTGATCGGGGGTGAGTAAATAGTTGTCAGAAGATTGACTTACTTCTTTGGTCATGATATAATCCTTCCTGTTTTCAAGTTAACCCCTCCGTACAGAGGGGATACTTATGCTAACAAGGACGTTAGTAGATCACAACCTCTAGTATGTCTCTCCCATTTCCCTCATCAGTTTCTTGAACTCCAAGCTATCAGCGAAAGCATCTTTAACCCCTTTACTCTGGTCGGCCTGTCGAGCCTCGTTGTTTGAATGCCCCTGAGAGCTAATCTGAGCCGTTTCCTGCGACTTTTGTCCGGACCTAGGGGGTTTGTTGGCCCCAGCTTGGTTTGAGGCGCTACGGGGCTTAGATTCATGCCCACAACTTTCACACAAGTATCCTCCCCTTGAGACCATGTAGGGTATCTTCTCTAGGTGAGCCTGAAAGAGTACATTGAACTTTCCCTTCTGCCCATCAGGAACTGGTTCCCCCGCTGGAATTGCAAGCTTGCCTCTCGCCCAGTTGTAGGCCTTCCACATATTCTTCTCGTGATGCTGTTGCAGAAGCTCTTTAAGCTGAGCCGTGTAGAGAGCGGGGTATGTGTTAGCCGTAAGCAAGTCAAATAAATTCGCTCTCTTTTCTTCTTGGCGAAGCCCTTGGTTGTCTGTCCCGAGGCGTCCGTTAGGTAAGCCATCGGGATCAGACTGTACACAAGAATCACTTAACTCAGGAGATATATACTTGACGATTTCTTGTTCGTCAGTATATCTATTGTAAGTACTAGATATATTACCGTGGTCCAATACTTGATCGAGCACTTTATCCACCCCTTGAATCAAGTATTGGGTTAAGGTACTGGAACCAGTCCTGCAATACGAGGTGTGGAACCAAGGTTGAAGAGCTAACTTCCTGGTATGCCTGGTGATAGTGTCAATCTGTTTGGCCGGCTCAGGCCGCTTTGAGTTAATCAACTCCCTCGTTGCTCTGCACACCCCATCCTTGTCGGACAGGGTGGCAATAGATAGTAAGGTTTGAAACTCACTTGGGGAAATAGTTGGGTTTGGTTTAACGGAAGCATCAAACTGAAGCTTGGCTTTCTTGACGTCAATCATTGGTGCCCCCATGAAGCTCTCGGATGTCAGCTAAACCTCGCAAGAGTCGCGCCAGAAAAACTAGTCCGGCATCGCACTCTTCAAGGTGATGCTTTTCCAGGTCATGGAGTCGTTCCAGTCTTTTCGCGACAGCCCAAACCGTGGCACACCCATAGTTATCAATGATGGTTTGAATCTGATCTTTACTATAAGCCGGGAATGTTTTTTGGGGGATCAGCTTAAATAACTCATCCCGCATCTCACGGTCGGATACGGACTTCAATCCGCCGCCACACCCTTTGTGGGGTGCTAGTTCGTTGATACTCCTTGCAACAAACTCAGCCGATTCTTTCGCGTAAAGACTCACTTTGTCGTAAATCTCTTGTTCTGAAAGACAGTACGGCGCAGGCAGTTCCTGGAGCGACAAAACGTTTTGCTCGACCTGCATCCCAAAGAACTCAAAAGCTTCGCTAAGTATTTTTCCATACTTCTCTTCTTTTTCCGGACTGAAAAGCTGCTGGACAGGTTTTTTATTATGTGACATAGTATCCCCCGTTGAATGTATTGATGCTTCTTTCATCGGTATGTTCTCCTCAAGCGTTAGTGATTGAATTAATGTTTGGTAATGCATAGTAGTTATGCATGCGTTATGTCCATTGAAGTTCATGCATATAGAACTCCAATTTCAAAGGGGCACTCGAAGCCCCTTTTTTTTCTACGTTGCCTGTCTTTGCCTTGGCAAAGCTTGAATCAATTGACGAATCATTCGAGCATGCTCATCCTGTCGTCGCTTCATCTCATCTAGCTCAGCAAGTATCTGTTGCAATGCCCCAATCATATGTTCTGCTCTCTCAATGCATTACGCACAGCAAATCGTGTGAACATAGATGCTGACATATTCTCGCGCTCACAGAACTCCATAATCTGAAGCTTCTCGGTTTCAGACAACATGAAAGAACCTTTGTCTAAGTGCGGTCTACCTGTGCGCTTAGAAACAATGGGGCCTTTGGACTTGGGTTTGGACTTAGATTGATTAGAGTTTGACTTTGACATAATTGCTTCTCATTCATATAACTAATACTACTTATTGAGCACGAAAGTATCACATGCAGCTTGCTTAATCAAATCTCCATTAACCCACTCCTCTAGCATTCTTCTAACTAGGAATGACATTGTGCATCCGCCGGTTCTTGTGAGCTTCTTGTCTACCTTCTTCTTCAAAGCAACAGGTACACGCACGTGAACAACAGAGTAATCTACGCCGTTCTTTTTCATTAGTTTCTCCAGATTAATTAATTAACTGTGTTGCATGATACAACAGCCTGTGTTAATATGCAACTTCAATTTGAGGAGTACAACCTATGTTAACTGAACAACAATTATCTGAACGCCTAGACTATGTCTGCGGCTCAGACGCTGGAGTGATTGCTGGCTACAGCAGCTTCAAAACGCCCGTTGAGCTATGGGCTGAGAAGACGGGGCGATGGACACCCCCCGATATATCTGACAAGCCACATGTTAAGGCTGGCAACATGCTAGAGCCAACATTAATCAAATGGTTTGAAGAAGAGACAGGGCTAGAGGTCGAGACAGATGAAAGACTCATTAAATCAGACATATACAAATTTGCTGCAGCGAACATTGACGGACGTATACGACAAGATAACGCAATCGTTGAAGTCAAAACAACCTCAAGCAACCAGGGTTGGGGAGACGGCGGAAGCAATGAAATTCCCGCAGTTTATTACTGCCAAGTTCAACACTACCTCGCTGTCACGGGAGCTGAGCGAGCATATGTTGTGGTGCTCATCAGAGGAAGCGACTTCAGAATCTATATCGTCGAGCGAGAGCAAGCATTCATCGACAGACTCATGCAAATCGAACAGGAATTCTGGCAAGAACACGTGCTCAAAGACATCGCACCGGAAGCCATTCAAGTATCAGATCTCCTGCAGCTCAAGCCCCGGCTGGAACGAGAGAGCATCGAGGCCAATGAAAACGTTATTGACCAACTCAGACGACTCTCATTACTAGAAGAACAGGCTAAGCAAATCAAACAAGAAGCGGATTCAATCAAGAGCGCACTGATATTATCCATGAAAGATGAGTCGCAATTCGTTGACATGCACGAAAGGGTGCTTGCAACCTGTGCACGGGTAAAGACTAAGCGTTTCGACTCGGCGCGTTTCAAGAAAGAGCAACCGGATTTGTATGCTGAATTTGTCAAGGAATCTGAATCTATCCGTTTCACACCGAAGAAAGTAGACTGGAGTGAGTATGTCTAATCAATTTAAAGAGTTGCTTGTCAAAGCACAAGACCGTATTGCCATCTCACTACCCAAATCTTCGCCAATTTCTGTCGAGCGGTTCATCGAAGTGGCCAGCAATGAAGTCAAAGCAAACCCAAAGCTATCGTTGTGCAGCCCTCAATCATTAGGTGCCGCTGTTATGCTCGGCGCAAGACTTGGCCTAGAGCCGGACGCAACTCTTGGACATTATTATCTGGTTCCTTATGGCAAACAGTGCACCCCCATCATCGGCTACCGTGGACTGATTGAGTTAATCAGCAGAAGTGAACACATCAAATCCGTCTATGCCCAAGCTGTCTATGAAGGCGATACGTTCCACGTGGAACTTGGCACCTCAAAGTCCATCAAACATTGCCCAGCTTTTTCCAGCAGTAACGTTAAAGCTGTCTATGCTGTGGCTGAATACACAGATGGCACCATTGAGATGGAGGTGATGTCTCGCGCGCAAGTTGATGAGATTAAAACACAACAGCGCGGGTGGGAACGCGGGCCGTGGGCTAAGTATTATGAGTCAATGGCTCGCAAGACAGTGCTTAGAAGAATGGCGAAGTACTTGCCGAAAGCTTATGAGGCACAACGAGCAGCAAGCATCGAAGAGTCCATCGAGTGCGGGGCAAAGACTGTAAACGATTACATTGACGGCGAGCTAGACGCGCCAGTACAATCACAGACTCAAGGACAACGGTTGATGGAAGAGTTAAATGTCAGGAACAGCAAGCAAGAAGCCAACAGCGCCAAGCTGCCAACACATCTACATAGTGACAGAGTGGAGAGTGTCGGGCGGCATCAAACAAGCAGTCAAGATGAGATGCCAAAAGTGCCTCAAGGAAATTGACTTAGATGCGCTCAAGTTCACTGAAAAGACTGGCTAAACGCGTCGATGAACTCTACAGCAGGGTGCGACCAGCGAACGGCACAAAGGTGCTCATCAAGGATGGTGAGCATGTCATACTTGAGACAGCGGATGTCACATGCGAGAAACTCACAATCATTCAGGCAGATTTGAGCCTGCCGAAGAATCCTTCAAGCGAGAACTCTATCTAATTTTTCAAGACACAGCAGACTTTCCCTGCGCCAAATTCTTAACCAAAGGATTCAAGCACGTCTTTGCCATCGAGAAACAACCCCTTGGCTGGACTTGCATTGACCCGAACCGCTTCGATTTGATGCTCGACATCCTTCCCGCACGCTGGGAAGCAGACCTTATGGCCCATTATCTGCGCAACAAGCCAGGCGATACCATCCTCAAAGTTATGCTCACACCTCGCAATGAGGCGACCATCCTGCGACCTTCTATACTTTCATGTGTCAGCTTAATTAAATACGTCCTTGGCGTCTCATGGCCTTTGGTTTGGACTCCTTGGCAGCTTTACGAGCAATTAATCACACAGAGCAATGATGGCATGGAGGTCAGTCAGCTATGGATACAGGAAGACACGCAAGAAGAGAAGCAAGAGCCGCAGCAGAACGAGCAGAAGTTCAAGCACAAGAGTTAAGAAGAACAACTCAAGCACTTAGAGACAGAGCGTCTCAAGAAACAACACGCAGCAACACCATCATTCAAAGAGCACTACGTTCAAGAGGTGGAGGCTTCTTTGAGATGGCAGCAAATCAATTAGGAGCTGGCGGCCAGGGAGGCGCAGGACTATGAGCGATGTCTTAAGCAAGGCAAACAAATCTATTGAGAAAACCAGGAAGGTTGACACCAAGCGCTTACTCAAGCGACGCGATGAAGCAAAGTCAGACATGGATATGTGGCGTTCTCTTTTGGAAAACGCTTATCATTACATCATTCCGAATTACAACCCGTGGGTTAATCATGGCCGAGCAGGGGCTGTTGCACCCGGCCAGCAGCGAGATGGTGACGTCTATGATTTAACATTGCCTGTCGCGCACACAAGATTTGTCAACAAGATGATGGTCGGCATGGTTCCACAGGGACAGCATTGGTTTGAGTTTGTACCGGGCGATTCTTTCGGTGATGAATCCAGTGAACTTTATCAAGCCGCACTTCGCATCACACAGCAAATCACAACGCGCGTCTTTAAGATATTAGAAGCCTCAAACTTCTATGTCGCTGTTCAAGAAGCCATCAGTGATGCCAGTATTTCTACTGGTTTTCTCGCGGTAAACGAGGGTGACAGAGCAAATCCGTTGCAGTTTGAAGCGGCACCTGTGTCTCAAGTTATGATTGAAGCTGATGCAAAGGATGGCTTTAGCGCGGTGTTTCGCGATTGGATGCAGATGAAGTGCGAGCAAATTCAACAGGTTTGGCCAGATGCCAAGCGGCCTGACAACAAGGAATATGACAGCAAGTGTGACATTTATGAATGCTCTTATGTTGATTATGAAGCTTCAAGCAAAGAGCGCTATAAATATGTTGTGATGACAAGTAAGGGCGAGATTCTATTAGAGCAAACCAGTGCGTCATGGCCTTGGGTTATCTTTAGATTCCGTAAACTTGCTGGAGAATCTAGGGGAAGAGGCCCATCGCTTGAAGCAGTACCAACTGCAGCCACTGCCAATGAAGCTATTGGTGATGAGTTAACAGCCGCGGCCTTCCAGGCAAACCCGATGTACATGGCAGCCAGCGACAGCGCATACAATCAAGACACGTTTCAGGCAAAGCCCGGCTCAATTATTCCTGTGCAAATGATTATGGGCAACTGGCCTATCGCCCCATTCCCACAGGGCGGCAACATTCAGTTTGGTCAGCTTCTGGTTGCAGATATGCGACAGCAAATCAATGACATCTTGTACACCGCACCGCTGGGTCCTATCACGGCACCGGACATGACGGCAACTGAGGCCAACATTCGCTTTCAGGAAACCAACGAAAGCTTTGCAGCCATGGCACCCAGACTACAGCGTGAGTTCTTTGACCCACTGGTTAAGCGCATCATGTTTCTGATTAACAAGGTGCTACCCGAGACGTTTGGCGATATCCCTGAAGATTTCAGAGAGAAGATGTTGAGTCTAGATGGCGAGGTCTTGCAGCTCAGATACAAGACACCACTGATGATTTCTCGCGGCCGCATACAGACACAGAACTTATTGTCATGGTACAATTCTTATGCGTCGATGGTTGGGCCTGAAATCGCGTCCGCTACACTCAAGACCATCGAGACAGCTCAGTCGTTGGCGCAGAACGAGGGAATTGATTTGAGTAACATTAAATCAGCAGAGGAAATGCAGCAGACAGCAGAAGGGGTTGCTGCTGCAGCTGAAGAAGCAGCGCAAGGAGTGCCAGGATGAGCCAAGAGCCAACCGAATTTCATCAATATTGTTACGAGCTATTCGAAGCCAACCCAAAAGGCAAGGAATTTCTAGAGGGTTTGGAGAGACAGTTCTTCTATCAAGCCACCATTGTTCCTGGTGCCGACGCTAGCGAGGCATGGGGATACTTTAACGAAGGCCGTAACGATTTGATTCGCGCATTTAGAAATGGCGTGAATGTTGTTAAGGCTAAGCCAAAGGATAATTCATGAGCGAAGAGTCAGGAGTTGACACGGGTGAGAGCGTGTCAGATACTGAAGTTGCAGCCATCTCCGAAGAACAAGGAAGTTCTTCGGGGGGTTCTTCTTCAGCGGAACAATCTCCCACATTATTTCAAGACGATACCCCGCCACCGGCGCCAGCACCAGAACAGCAAGAAGCAACACAGCCAGATTGGTTTCTCAAGGACAAGTACAAGTCCATGGAAGACCAAGCTGAGGCGTACTTTCATTTGCAGAAGAAGATGGGTGGTGCATGGGGTGCACCCAAAGATGGCTATAACTTCGAAGATGCAGGGCTTACCAAAGATGACCCGCTGCTTGGAGCCATGGCCCCCAAGCTTCAAGAGATGGGCTTATCACAGAAAGGCCTCACCGATTTAACCAAAGCATATAACGAAGCACTAGATGCTGCGGCTAAAGACCTGGAAGCCAAGACCGTCAAGGAATTAACTGAGAACGATGCGATGACGGTGAAGTCTGTAAACGACTGGTTAAATCAGTCTTTTGATGACAGTACCAAGCAGACACTGCGCAACATGGTTCAATCGGTTGATGACTTTAAAGCGCTTAATTCATTGCGATTAATG
>Ga0180436_10006346_pt1 | contig 10283 bp, 9 predicted proteins | sample SS_ome_2_FD_132434 | JGI IMG/M metagenome (GOLD analysis project Ga0180436, IMG submission 132434) | Hypersaline lake sediment archaeal communities from the Salton Sea, California, USA - SS_3_S_2 metaG | ecosystem: Environmental > Aquatic > Non-marine Saline and Alkaline > Hypersaline > Sediment...
ATTGCCTGTTCCAGTTGCATGGCTGCACCACTGATAGTTTCGTTGCTACGAGTTAAGCTTACTTGCTGTATTCCCGGGTCCGGTTGATGATGAACTCCTTCCACGACGGGTCGTCGTAGGCGTGGGCGATGGTGAAGATGTCCTTGTCGCCCCGGCCGGACATGTTGATGATGATCGCGTCATCCGCAGACAACTCCGGTGCTTCCTTGAATGCCTGTACGAATGCGTGCGCCGATTCCAGTGCCGGGATGATCCCTTCTTTTTTCATGGTCAGGTCGAGCGCTTCGATAACTTCTTTATCGGTGGCAGCTTCAAACCGGACTGCTTTCTTCTCCCACAGGTCGGCCAGGATCGGGGAGACGCCGATGTAATCGAGTCCTGCTGAGACCGAGTGGGTATCGAGCATCTGGCCGTCGCTATTCTGCAGGAACATGGTCTTGTAGCCCTGCGCGATGCCGGGGGATGCGTCGCCGCCGACCAGCCGGGCGGCGTGCTGCCCGCTGTCCAGACCGAGGCCGCCGGCCTCGACGCCGATCAACTCAGTGTCGTCTTCGTCGAAAAAACGCTGGAAAATGCCGAGCGAGTTCGACCCGCCGCCGACGCAGGCATAGATCCGCCTGGGCAGCGAGCCGTGCTGGGCAACGATCTGTTCAGCCGCTTCGTTTCCGATGATCGACTGGAGCCACGACACCATTTCCGGGAACGGAGCCGGACCGCAGGCGGTACCGAACACGTAGTGTGTGTTATCCATGTTCGTGACCCAGTCCCTGAAGGCCTCGTTGATAGCATCTTTCAGTGTCTTCGAGCCGTCCTGGACGGGAACAACGGTGGCTCCCATCTTCTCCATCCAGAACACGTTGGGGCGCTGCCGCAGCACGTCCTCCTCACCCATGTAGATCGTGCAGTCGAAACCGAACTTGGCCGCCATCGTGGCCGTCGCCATGCCGTGCTGGCCGGCTCCGGTTTCGGCGATCACCCGGGTCTTGCCCATGCGCTTGACCAGCAGACCCTGGCCTATCACGTTGTTCGCCTTGTGGGCGCCGGTATGGTTCAGGTCTTCGCGTTTGATGTAAATCTGTGCTCCGCCGAAGTGATTCGAGAGATTCTCCGCATGGGTCAGCGGTGTGGGCCGGCAGGAGTAGGTGGACATCAGGTGGATATATTCTTCCCAGAAAGCGGGATCGTTCCGGATCTCCTGATACGCGGCTTCGAGCTGCTGAAAGGTTTCATACAATGCCTCGGGGATAAAACTCCCTCCCCATTCGCCGAAATACTTCTTGCTGCTCATCGGTAACTCCGTCTACTCTGGATATTTCCATGACAATCAGGAGACTGATTTTTTTTCGCGTTCTGTGCGAAAATCATTCTGTCCCCACGTGACAAGCATGGAATAATAAATTCAGTCTCCTCATTACTTCGGAAAGCTGAACAGTACAGGTGGTCAAAAATAATTCGATAAAACACTCAGTTTACACTACAACGACGGGTTTTCACAAGAAGGAAATCAGGGTGATGGGCGTCGAATATCGGGCTCAGCTCCTATCGGTCAGGCTCTCTCTGCAGACCGACGCAAAGTCTTCCGGGTAGTGGCCGTTGATGAAGCGCAGCTGGGTTTCGCTGAACGCTCCCGGTGAGTGCGGCAGTTTCGGCATGAAACAGTAGATCAGCGGGTGGTCGCTCCTGGTCGACGAGAACCGTTTCGAATACTCGATCGAGGTGACCATCTTCGCACCCCTGCCGGCGAGGGCCCGCTGGGCCATCAGGATACCGGTGTCGAGCGAACGGCGCACAGGCGATGCTGCTTCGATGATGTTTCCGACGAATGTGCCGTTGGTGTCCGGCCGGGTCATCAACTGCAGCTCCCACTGCGAGGTCTGGGCTTTGGGTACGAACAGGATGGCGTGGTCGTCCTGCCAGACCACGAGGCTGCGCTTGCGGTCGGTGTGTTCGTCCATACGCCTGTTTTCGACGATGGAGTGAAAATAGTCGTTAAAAAAACTGCTGTGCATATACTGCTCGTAGGCGGCGATCACTTCGTCGATCATGTCGCCGGAGGAGAATGGCCGCCCGGCGGTCTGAGTGTCACCGCTCCCGTCTCGGAAGACGTCAACGGTTGCCGGTATCAGTGCATACTGCTGGTGTACCTGCTGGTGGGATGCGTGCAGGCGGTAACCGGAGGAACTGAAATCGAAGCCGAAGTTCCAGCCCCACAGGGTCGAATCGACGATGCTGTTCGCCAAACCGGGATGTTCGAGGATCGAGAGCCGCATAGTTTCCAGGTCGGCTCCGGTCAACGGCCGCTCCGGAACAGGGATGCCGAGTTCATCGGCGAGTCTCGTGAAACTCCGCTGATAGTAGAGGTAGCGGAGGCCCTCCATGTCTTTCCCGCACAGCTCGCCCGCCTGATACCGGATCGCGTCATCCGCCATGTTTGCCGCGTAGTGGCCGCCGCCGATATACGAGTTCCGGCGCAGGTATTCGTAGATGTGGGTCGAGTCGTCTCCATGGTAATCGCCGACGATCTCACTGCTCCCCTGCGCGCCCGGGCGGATGACCATTGCGATTTTATACTCGTCCGGCAGGTGGGTGTTGTTGGCGACGGCCTCGAACAGTTCGAAGTCTCCGATTACTGCGCGTGTGCCGGATGCGTCTGTGTAGAGTAGCCCGCGTGGTTGATCGTCGTTGTCAAATTCGAACCGGCAGCTCATCTGCGCCAGAACGATGAGGTCTTCGGGGTCGGTGGAGGTCGTCGCCAGGCCGAGAAGCAGGGGCCGGGGAAGGGCTTTGATAACGGCCGGGTCGATACGCTGCTCTTTGAAACAGGAGTGGAGCGAAACCTCCGGGGGCTCCGGCAGCCTGATCCGGTCTGGGTTTTGTGCAGCGCGGTCAGCCCAGCTCTTGCCGATATAGGTGGTTCCCCTGAACGGAAACGGGTTCGCAATTTCGTAAATCCAGTCAGCTTCGGCGACATTGACATCGCCTTCAGGATAATTTTTTTGATTCAGGATCCGGTTCATTTCCGGGTCGACACCGAGAGACTCACAGCGCGTGCGATCTCTCAAATTCCTCACGGTATAGGACGGTTTATGAATCGCGAAAATGAAATCTCTGTGAGGGGTTACGCAGGTCCGCATAGCTGTCTCTTTATTTCTTGTTCCAGATGACCAGCGCCTGCTGGTAGATTTCCGAGCGACCGATCCCCATGTCTCCGGCTACTTTCCTGCACACATCTTTCATCGAGAGTTCGCTGTTGTCCCGGTACCAGCACAGAATTTCCTCCAGTGATTCCTGCGGCGGCTCTTCTTCGTCACCGGGGTGGATGATGATCACCAGTTCGCCGCGAATCTTCTCTGTGGAGATGGAGGCGGCCAGCTCTGCGAGGCTGGTCTCTCTGATCTCCTCGAATTTCTTGGTCATCTCCCGTGCCCAGAGAAGCGTGCGGTTACCGAACACGTCATGGCAGTCTGCGATGAATTTTCTGATGCGGTGCGGGGACTCGTAGAACACGAGCGGGTAGGGGGATGAAGCGAGTGAGTGCAGCAGTTTTTTCCGTTGTGCGGATTTCACCGGGGCAAATCCGAGAAACAGAAAGGATCCGGGTTGGAGACCGGCACAGCTCAGGGCGGTACCGAGGGCTGAGGCGCCGGGGATCGGTACGATCGGGACATCCGCCAGCCTCGCCCTCTGCACCAGGATCGAGCCGGGGTCGGAGATACCCGGAGTCCCGGCGTCGCTGACCAGGGCGACCGATTCGCCGTCGCTGAGTCGGTTGACCAGTTCTTCCGAGCGCTGCATCTCCTTTTCACGGTAATAGCTGATCAGCGGCGTCGAAATACCGAAGTGGGACAGCAGCTTTTTCGTGTGCCGGGTATCCTCTGCGGCGATCAGGTCGACTTCCTGCAGAATCCGAACTGCACGATAACTCATGTCCTCGAGGTTGCCGATCGGTGTGGCGACGATATAGAGGGTTCCGGTCATTGTTATTCCAGTGGTATCCAGTGGCAGCGAGTTTGATGTGGAGGTTGATGTGCATCCTTGTCGAACGGTTGAGCGGCTTTCATTATTGCGAATGGCGCTGAAAATTGCATCTTCTTTGTTGCATTGACTGCGGCACGATATAATATATGAACAAATATTCATATAATGGAGGGTCGATGATCCAGGAGGTTTGTGAGCGCAGGGTGATACATGTTGATCGGGTGGAACGGGCCCGCGACCACCTGTTGCGCTATCCCAGTATCGATGCAATGGCTGATCTGCTCAAAGCCGCCGCTGATCCGGGCCGCTTGAAAATCCTGCTTGCCCTGGCGGTCCAGGAGATGTGTGTGTGCGATATCGCCGCACTGCTGGAGGTGTCAGAGTCGGCGGCAAGTCACCAGATCAGGATCTTGAGGAATATGAATCTGGTGAAAAATCGACGGGAAGGGCAGGTGCTGTACTATCGGCTCGTAGACGATCATGTGAGGCAACTGGTGCAGGTCGCGCGTGACCATGTGCATGAAATGAATACAAACGGATAAGTAATGGAACCACTCATCAAGATCGGCGTGGAAATGTGGCATATTCTGCTCGATTCCTCTTTTTATATCATCCTGGGCATTATCGTCGCCGGCATGATCAAAGTGTTTATCAACCCGCAGTTCATCAGCCGTCATCTCAAGGACGGCAGGTATCGCTCGGTCATCAAGGCGTCGTTGTTCGGGATCCCGCTGCCGCTCTGATCGTGTGGCGTGCTGCCGGCGGCAGCATCCTTCAAGGAGCAGGGGGCCAACCGGGGCGCGCTGGCGTCTTTTCTGGTCTCCACCCCCGAGTCGGGCGTTGACTCCATTGCCGTCACCTATGCACTGCTCGATCCGGTCATGACCGTCGCCCGCCCGCTTGCCGCTTTTTTCAGTGGGATTACCGCAGGATTTTTGGAGAATACCCTCAGCTGGAACGACGACGAGAGGAAAGAGGGCTCCGGCGAAGGTGAACGGGTGGCCCATGAACAAAATGATGACCGAATTGACATCTCCCTCGCTGAAAAACTAAAATATGGTCTGAAGTACGGATTCAAGGAGATCTGGGCGGATATCGCATTGTGGTTTTTCGTCGGACTCCTGCTGGCCGGGATTATTACCGTGTACCTCCCGGAGTCGCTCTCCCAGCTGGTGCTGGGTGGTGGAGTCCTGGCCATGCTGGCGATGCTGTTGATGGGGATGCCGATCTATATCTGTGCGACGGCATCGACGCCGATCGCGGCTGCGTTCCTGCTCAAGGGGGCAAGCCCCGGGGCGGTGCTCGTGTTTCTGCTGGTGGGCCCGGCCACGAATATGACCTCTTTGTCGGTGCTGGTGAAAATCCTCGGCAAGATGGGGACGATGCGCTACCTGCTGGTCATTGCTGTGGTCTCGATTCTGTTCGGGCTCGGGCTTGACGCGTTTTATGATGCATTGAACCTGGAGGCCCGGGCGCTGGTTGCAGAGGTGCGGGAGACGATACCCGGCTGGCTGAAATTTATATCCGCCGTGACGCTGCTCGTCATGTTCACCGCCAACCTGTATGAGCGGTTTCGGCTCTACCTGGTCACGAGAAAGCGAACGATGTACGTGAGCGGATTCCCGGATATCAGCGCTCAGAACGGGACCATGCAGAACAGCACGAAAAGGGGCGCGTCGATACCGGTCAGGACACCGGTTGATAGAAGTGTTAAGAAATCATGAGGAGCGTATTATTTTCAGGCAATGCAAGACGCTTTTCAGTATACTCCCGGTCTGAATTGGACCACCGAGATCGATCTTTTCGAGGGAATGACAGGTTATGCATAAACATATCGGAGTCTTAACTGCGGGCGGGGACAGTCCCGGCCTGAACGCGGCGATCAGGGCGATCGGCAAGGCGGCACTGGATACCGGTCATATGGACGTGGTCGGTTTCCGTGACGGTTTCCGCGGTTTGATGGAAAACCGGGTGATGCGGCTCGAACGGTCCATGCTCTCGTCAATCCTGACGCTCGGCGGAACCATTCTCGGGACCAGCCGCGACAAGCCGCACAAGATGCCGGTCGGCGGCGAACTGATGGACATGACTGAAGTGATCTGCGACAACTATCATAAGCACAATCTGGATGCGCTGGTCTGTATCGGTGGCGGTGGAACTCAGAAAAATGCCTACCGTCTGGCGGAGAAGGGACTCAACATTCTCACGCTCCCCAAGACCATCGACAACGACGTGTACGGAACCGACGTGACGTTTGGCTTCGATACGGCGATGGAGATCGCGACCGAGGCTATAGACCGGTTGCACTCTACCGCTCACAGCCACCACCGGATTATTGTTGTCGAGGTGATGGGGCATAACGCCGGCTGGCTTGCATTGGGTGCGGGCGTTGCCTCCGGTGCCGACGTCGTGTTGATCCCGGAAATTCCGTACAATCTCGAAAACGTGGCGAAAGCAATCAGGCAGCGGCAGCAGCGCGGCAACAATTTCAGCATTGTTGTGGTTGCCGAGGGGGCCTTGTCCATCAGCGAGAAGAAAAAACGGGACAAGTTACGGGAGAAAAAGTTCGAGGCCAAAGAGTCCGGCGACCTGAAATTGAGGAAAAAAGCGCAGGATGCCTATACGAGGTTCTCCAAAAAGCGACAGGTTCACACGATGACATTGTCCCAGCAACTCGAGGAGATGACGGGGCTTGAGTCGCGGTTGACCATTCTCGGTCACCTGCAGCGCGGTGGAACGCCGTCGGCTACCGATCGCGTGTTGGCGACCAAGTTGGGCAGTGCCTGTGTCAGGTATATCGATGAGGGGATCTCCAATGTGATGATCACCGTCCGGGGGGACGGAACCGAGGCGTTGCCTCTCAAAGAGGTTGTAGGTCGAAGAAAGATCGTCCCGCTCGATCACTGCTGGATCGAGAGTGCCCGGGACGTCGGCACCTGCATGGGAGATTGAAGCCAGCACCAGAAAATTCGGTCCGCATGACTGCGGTTTTGATTCAGAAAGAATGGGTGGAGGAGTGTGATGAAGAGTTCGGGATGGAATAACGGCTACATGAAATCGTTGGTATGTGCGCTTACCGTGTTGCTCATCTCTTCCTGCGCATCGACAAGGCTGACGACGAGCTGGTACGATGCGGAGTACTCCGATAAAAATCTTCTCCAGGACGTCCTGATCATCGGGGTCTCGAAGGACGAAACCGTCCGCCGGCTCTTCGAGGACAGGTTTGTCGCAATCCTCGAGGAGGCGGGAGTTGATGCGGTTCAGAGTTACACCCTGAAGGCATCCGACATTGAGCCAACCCGGGCTGCTGTGGAAAAGGCCGTGGCGGAGGCGGAGGCGAAATTCGTAATTGTTACCAGGCATCTCAGCACCGACACCACCCAGCACTATAGACCGCCGGAACGGGTATCCGTGTATGCCGACCCCTATTATTCCCGCATGTACCGCTACTATCCGATGGCCTATCGGGAGGTCTATTACACCCCCGGCTACAACTACGATGTGACCACCGTGTCGATGGAGTCGAATCTCTATGATGCCGGCACAGAGAAACTGGTCTGGTCGGCCCAGTCGCAATCCACCGATCCTAAAATGACCCGGAAGTATATCGACGCACTGATCGATGTTTTCACGAAGAATCTACAGGCGAATGGTCTGCTCTAGATCTTTTTATTCTCGCGAATATCGTCCCTGATACATACGGGGCACCATTATTTTTTGAAGAGTTTTCTTTTACACTGGATTCAGAATAATCCCTGTGGTATACGATTTTGTCCAGTTGTGGATGTTCCCCGAGCATTTCCCTGAAGGTTCTCGTTCATCCCCCACGCTACGCACGGTTGTGAACAGTGGATGGTTGTGGAATTGGTCCATTTCCGGATGAACGGTTCCAATCGTTTCTATCGACGGTTACGGGCATTCCGGGACAATCTGTGACGGTGTCGTACGAAACAGAAAGACAAAAATATAAATATTGATAAGGACATAGCATACCATGCCGGCTTTACTGAACAGTGTAGACCCAGACGGTCTTCTCGAATATTCGGTTGTTTTCACCGATCGATCTCTTAACCACATGTCGCAGTCGTTTCGCGATGTCATGAAAGACATTTCAGCAAGTCTGAAGCGCGCCTATAACGCCGACTCTGTTGTCGTGGTACCGGGCAGCGGGACCTTCGCGATGGAGGCAGTGGCCAGGCAGTTTGCGACCGACAAAAAGTGCATGGTTATACGCAACGGGCTGTTCAGTTTCCGCTGGTCGCAGATTTTCGAGATGGGTGATATCCCGTCGGAAACGACGGTGCTCAGGGCCAAACCGGTCGACGATTCAGCTCAGCCTGCGTTTGCTCCGGCCCCGGTCGAGGAGGTTGTCGCGGCCATCAAGGACCAGAGACCTGACCTGGTGTTTGCCCCGCATGTGGAAACCTCTGCCGGGATGATCCTCCCGGATGAGTATATCAAGGCAGTCAGTGATGCGGTCCACGCGGTAGGCGGCCTCTTCGTCCTCGACTGCATTGCATCGGGAGCAGTCTGGGTCGATATGAAAGCATGCGGCGTGGACGTTCTGGTAAGTGCGCCCCAGAAGGGGTGGAGCAGTTTTCCCTGCTGTGGGCTGGTGATGTTGAGCCCGGCCGCACGAGAGGTGCTTCAGTCCACGACCAGTACCAGCTTTGACTGCGATCTGCGCAAATGGAACGATATTATGCAGGCCTACGAAAACGACGGTCATGCCTATCATGCGACGATGCCGACGGATGGGCTCCGCCGGTTCAGGGACATGATACAGGAGACCGAGGAATTCGGGTTCGAGAAAATAATGTCCAAACAGCATGAACTGGGCGACAGGGTGAAGGCCGTCCTGCAGAGTAAAAAAGTCAAGATCCTTGCTGCTGAGGGATATCAGGCTCCCTGTGTTTTTGTCTGTTATACTGATAACGATGATATTCAAAACGGGCAGAAGTTTGTAGACGCAGGTGTCCAGATAGCACCTGGCGTTCCGATCCTGTGCGATGAACCGGGAGAATTCAAGACCTTCCGCATCGGCCTGTTCGGCCTTGATAAGCTGAAGGATGTGGATGGTGCGGTTGCTCGCCTGGTAAGAGTTCTTGCAGTTGTTTTCTAATTTTCAAGCATTTGGGTAGTCCACGCTTCGCAAAGCCGAGTCCGTGCTTTGAGTGCCCTTCTTTATTTCTGAATTGAGCCCTCCGGGATACCTTCCAGGGGGCTCTATCCTTTCCAGGATCTCCGTATCTCCCTCATAGCGGTCTTCATTGATGCAGGTTCATTTTCAACCACACAATCAACGCCGTCCGGCGCTCCAGAGCCGCCGTTTGTGATACTGTGTCTTATTGCTGGAGCCTCTCTGTTCATTTTTAAAAGGCTGGAGAAACAAGAAGAAAATCAATTCAGAGAGTTTTCCAGATGAAGAAAAAATATCTCTTTCTGCTGAGCGCCGTTGTTCTTGTGGGTGTTGTCATAATGGTCCTTTTGCTGATGCCGGCGAAGGAACACCAGACAGACGTTGCACCCACAATTGATGAAATCGAACAACTTGTCCAGGCAAACAAGGTTGACCAGGCCAGATCCGCTCTTACAGAGATTGAGCCGAGCAACCTGAAGGACCCGGAATTCCTGCTGCGGCTGGCAAGAGTGCATATTCAGATGAGGGATTTGGCGGTCGCAAGCGGTTTTGCCGAACAGGCCTGGGACAACGGAGGAAAAAACCGCGCAACGGTTGATATCCTTCTTTTTACGAATCAGGGACTCGGGAAAGAGTTGCTCTTTTCATATATTTCCCGCTTTCTCGATGAGTTGCCGGAAGACAGTGAGAACAGCAATTTTATAGCCGGAGTCTATCAGGATCTTGGCTATCCGGCCGAGGCGCAGAAAATCTGGCTGCGCTACTTTGAACAGACGAACACCTCACCGTCGAAACGTGCCGAGTATGCCCTGCAGGTTGCCAGGAGCCGAGTGCTGGACAATGATCTCGAGGGCGCGCTGGCTATGATGCAGGAGGCTCAGGACGAGGATTGCATGAATCTGCACTCCTATAACTTCTCTATCTCGTTGTGTCTCATGACCGACGATTACCAGAAGGCCAAAGAACTGTTCAACCTGGCGGAAAAGAAATACTCATCGCCGGAGATGCTTTTGAAAAAAGGTCTCTCATACATCTATCAGGCACAGATGGATGAGGCAGAATTCCTGCTCAAACTTCTCCATGCTCCCAGCAACTCGTCCATATCGTCTCTGGCGGTGAACTATAATGCGAGAATGTATCTCGCTTTGATCCATCTCTTGCAAAG
>Ga0180436_10006347_pt1 | contig 10281 bp, 6 predicted proteins | sample SS_ome_2_FD_132434 | JGI IMG/M metagenome (GOLD analysis project Ga0180436, IMG submission 132434) | Hypersaline lake sediment archaeal communities from the Salton Sea, California, USA - SS_3_S_2 metaG | ecosystem: Environmental > Aquatic > Non-marine Saline and Alkaline > Hypersaline > Sediment...
ACTCCAGTTCCCACGTGGCATTTTCTCCCAGCGCTTTGTTGATCTGACTGCGGGTCGATTCCAGCTTTTCGAACATCTCAAGGCGTTTGTCGAGATTCCGTGTTTCGATATCAATCCCTACAAGCGCGGTGACCTCATCGAAATGGAACCGCAGGTTCAGTGCATTGATGCCGGTCTTGTCGAGGATCCATTTTCCGGTGCGGCCCTTGCCCTTCCTGCGTTTGTTGGTAAACTCCCGGAACTGGTCCCAGAATTCGACACGTAGTTTCTTTGCTTCTTCACGGGAATACATTGTGACTGAATTTGATGTGCCTAAAGATAGTTGAATCATATCTAAGGAAAAAAGTAAATTTTTGCGTGCACCAGGCCTTCCCGTCGCTGTTGCGTTGCATTGAGGCGCAGCATATCAAGTTTTAACTCCTATCCGACTTTCAAAGAATACCTGCGCAGCGAAAAAAACCGTATGATTTCGTGATCGTGGGTCCCGGGTTCGGGAAACCAGTTTCCGCCCTCAGGTTTGCCAAACGGGCCGCAGCAAAGATTTATTTGTCATAGTAGTTTATTAGTCCCAACTTTACAGGTCCAAACAGCAAAATCTGCCTATGGACAACATGACAAAAGACTATAAGGAGTCGCTGATTGCCATGCGACGGCACCTGCACAAGTATCCGGAAACGGCCCATCGGGAAAAGAAGACGGCGCAGTACCTGCTGGATTTTCTCAGGCAGTTCAATCCCGATAAACTGATCAGCGGCATCGGCGGTCACGGGATCGCGGCCATCTATAACGGGAAAAACAAAGGTCCGGCGGTACTGATAAGATGTGAGCTCGACGGACTGCCCATTAAGGAAGAGAGCAGGGCAGATCATCGCTCTGTGAACGAGGGAACGGCACATCTTTGCGGACACGACGGACACATGACCATGGTGGCCGGACTGGCACCGCTGCTTTCGGTAGCACGCCCCCAATCGGGATCAGTCATACTGCTGTTCCAGCCCGCCGAGGAAACCGGCGAGGGCGCGGACCGTGTGCTCGGCGATGAAAAATTCAGGCATATACAACCTGATTATGTATTCGCTCTGCACAACCTGCCCGGCTTCCCGGAGTCGTCCATAATTACCAGGAAAGGGGTGTTTGCCTCTGCTTCGAAGGGACTGATCATCGAGCTTGAAGGCGCTTCGTCACATGCCGGTCACCCAGAAGGCGGCAACAATCCCGCAGTCGCAGCGGCCCAGATGGTGCAGTCTGTGCTGACGATTCCCCAGAAACACCTGGCGATGCATGATGCTGCGCTGATCACCCCGATCCACCTGCGGGTGGGACAACCGGCTTTCGGGACTTCCCCCGGCGATGGCGTGGTGATGTTCACCGTCAGGGCCCACAGCAATGCTTCCCTGGAAACCATGGAGACTGAGATTCTGCACCAGGTGAAGCATATTGCCAAGGCCCATAACCTGTCTTACCGGTCCAGGTGGATCGAGCCGTTCGAGGCAGTGGTGAACGATACCGGCTGTGTGGATGTGATCGAAAAATGCGCTGGTGACCTGGAGCTGCAGGTGGTCCGGCAGGAAATCCCGTTCCCGTGGTCGGAGGACTTCGGGGTATTCACCAGCAAGCACAAGGGCGCGTTGTTCGGACTGGGTGCCGGGGAAAAGACCCCCCAACTGCACAATGAAAATTATGACTTTCCCGACCAGCTGCTGGAAAAAGGAACCATGATGTTCTATAGCATCATCGGTGAATTGCTGAATACAGAAAGTAAAGATTGAACACTGTAAACAAAAACCGGAACAGAGAGCCAACACTAATTCAGTCAGCAAACTCTGACACAAATACATCGTTTTTAAATATGCTGCATACGACATATATCGAATTAAGCGCCAACGCGTTGCAGAACAACATTGCCTACATGCGTGACCAGTTGTCCAATGGAGCCCGTTATTCGATGGTGATCAAGGGCAATGCATACGGACACGGGATCGAGACGATCATCCCGGTGGCGGAGCGCTTTGGTGTGGACCATTTTTCCGTTTTTTCGCTGGCAGAAGCCCAACGGGCGCACAAGGTGGCATCGGAGGACAGCGAGATCATGATCCTGGGATGGATCGACAAGGAGGAACTGGGGTGGGCCATTCAGCACAACGTTTCTTTTTATGTATTCACATTCGATCGCCTCACTGCCGCATGCAAAGCTGCAAAAAAGATGAAAAAGCCGGCGCGGATCCACCTGGAGCTGGAAACCGGGATGCACCGCACCGGTTTTTCTGAAAAGGAAATGGAGAAGATGTTACGGTATGTCAGGCGTTACAGTGACCAATTCTCCATTGAAGGGATGTGCACCCACTATGCAGGGGCAGAATCGATCAACAACTACACCCGGATCAGGAAACAGATTGTCAGCTTCAACGAGAATGTGCGCAGGGCGAAAAGCGAGGGGATTGTCCCGCGATACCGCCACACAGCCTGTTCGGCCGCGGTATTGCGTTATCCTGAAACCGTGATGGACCTGGTGCGGGTGGGGATTGCCAACTACGGGTTCTGGCCCAGCGATGAGTTGCGGATGAACCACTTTATCGACAGTGAGAAGAAAGGTGTCGCGCCTTCTGATCCGCTCAAAAGGGTGCTCTCCTGGAAAAGCACGGTGATGAGCGTGAACCACGTGGGGGCAGGGGAGTACATCAGTTACGGGACCACCTACCTCACCAACCGGGAGACGACCATTGCCACAGTTCCCGTAGGATACGGGTATGGCTACACACGAACATTGAGCAACATGGGGCACGTGCTGCTGCACGGAAAACGTGTCAGGGTGGTGGGCACGGTGAACATGAACATGCTGGTAATCGATGTCACAGATGTGAAGCGGCCCAGGATCGGCGACGAGGTGGTACTGATCGGTACCCAGGGCAACCTGGATATCTCCGTGAGTTCATTTGGTGACATGACCAACAGCCTGAATTATGAACTGCTCGCACGTCTTCCCAGTCATATCCCGCGCAAGGTGGTTGACTGATGCTGTTTTTTTTACTACATTATTTCCCGATTATTGAACGAATATTCAAAAAATAATCTACTTTTAGCGATTCAAAAAACGAATATTTAAAGGGCTCTTAAGTTATTGTAATTAAGATCAATACAACAATTGATTGATGAAAAACACCTATTTTGACCTGATCGAACAGAGTTTTTATTTCCCACAGGAGGGATTTGACCTCAGGGATGATTACCTCACGTTTCACGGGGTTGCCCTGAAACACCTGATCAAAAAGTACGGTACGCCATTCAGGTTCATCTACCTGCCGAAGATCGGTGACCAGATCAAAAAGGCCCGCAACCTGTTCAACAGGGCCATCAAAGCCAGTGGTTACAAGGGGAAATACTATTTCTGTTACTGCACCAAGTGCAACCACTTCTACCATGTGATCCGTGAGGCCCTGAAACATGATGTCAACCTGGAGACTTCCTCTTCCTACGACATCGATCTGATCATGGACCTGTATGAAAAGAAGCTGATTGACAAGTCCAGGATCATCCTGCACAACGGCTACAAGACCGACGATTACCTGAAAAGGATCATCAGGATGCAGGAAGCAGGGTTCAAAAATTCGGTGATCATCCTCGACAGCAAGGCGGAGCTCGACAGACTGGAGGCGTTGCAAACGAAGGAAAAGATCAAGATCGGGATCCGTATGGCCATCAACGAAGAAGCGCAGTCGGCCTACTACACCTCGCGGCTGGGCATCCCGGAAGGGGAGGTGATCGATTTTTTTACGACCCGGATCCGTGACAATGAGCGGTTTGAACTGAAGATGCTGCACTTTTTCATCGATTCAGGTATCAAGGATACGCTTTACTACTGGGGGGAATTCAAAAGGGCGCTCAAACTCTATATCGAACTCAAGAAGGAGAGCAAGAACCTCAATTCCTTCAACCTGGGCGGCGGTTTCCCCATCAGGAACCACCTGGGATTTGAATACAACTACGAATACATGATCCGCGAGATCATCAACGCCATCAAGGAGGACTGTCAGAAAGAGGGTGTTCCCGATCCGGATATCTATACCGAATTCGGACGTTACACGGTGGGTGAGGCCGGTGCGATCATTTTCGAGGTACTTGAGCAGAAGAAGCAGAACGATAACGAAACCTGGTACATCGTCAACAACAGCCTGATGAATACCATTCCGGATGCATGGTCGATGCACGAAAAATTCATTCTGCTCCCGGTGAATAAATGGCGCCACGAATACGGCAGGGTGAACATCGGGGGGATCAGCTGCGACCATTCAGACTATTACAACTCCGAGGACCTGAACCAGGAGGTGCTGCTGCCCAAATATACCGACAAGGACAAGGAGCCGCTGTACATCGGGTTCTTTCATACAGGCGCTTACCAGGATTCGATCAGTGGCTATGGCGGGATCAAGCATTGCCTGATCCCTGCACCCAAGCATGTGATCCTGGACCGCGATGAAAAAGGAAACATTATCGATTACGTCTACAGGGAGGAACAATCGGCCGACGATATGTTCAGTATACTGGGATACAACCATTAGTCATGAAACCCTTCTCATTGGGTATAGATAATTAAGGAAGATACATACGAATGAAGAGATTCGGAGGCATTGATGAGGAACTGACCACGCTCGAAAACGCGGAGGTTGTACTGCAATCCATTCCTTACGATGGTACGAGTACCTGGGGGAAGGGAGCCGACCGGGGCTTCGGAACCTTCCTGGAAGCTGCCGAAAATATGGAGCTGTATGACATTGAAACCAATTCGGAAGTGTACCGGAAAGGGATCCACATCCTGGATCCCGTTGAGGAGAACAGCTCCCCCGAAGCGGTGTACCGCGCGGTGTTGAAATCCACCCGTAAGGTGTTATCAATGAATAAGTTACCGACTTTTTTCGGGGGTGAACATGCAGTGAGTATCGGCATTATTGATGCGTACATTGAAAAATACCCGGGTATTACCGTGCTGCAATTAGATGCACATGCCGACCTGCGGAGCAGTTATGACGGGAGTCCGTACAACCATGCCTGCGCTCTGCATGCAGCCAGTCAGAAGACCAACCTGGTGCAGGTGGGGATCCGCAGCATGGACAGCAGTGAACTGCCTTATTTCGACCGGTCGAAGTCTTTCCTGGCAGAAGAGATGCACGGGAAAGCAGACTGGATGCAGCGTTCCCTCGACCTGGCGGGGGAGCAGGTGTACATCACCATTGACCTGGATGTGTTCGATCCCTCGGTGATGCCGGCAACCGGCACGCCTGAACCGGGCGGGATGTTGTGGTACGAGATGATGATTTACCTGCGGCGCGTTTTTTCTGAAAAACAGGTGATGGGCTTTGACATCGTGGAATTTGCTCCCATCGAACAGTTGCATGCACCCGGTTTCATGGTGGCCAAACTGTATTATAAAATGTTGTCATATTATTTTGCATATGGAAAGTAAAGGAAATATCAGCCGTTTTATCGAAGAGCATTTCAGGCACTTTAACGCTGCGGCCCTTGTGGATGCTGCAAAGGCATACATCGGACAACTGGAGAAGGGCAACCGGATGATGGTCACACTGGCAGGTGCCATGAGCACCGCTGAGCTCGGCAGGTCGCTGGCAGAGATGATCCGCCGGGACAAGGTACACATCATTTCCTGCACCGGTGCCAATCTGGAGGAAGACCTCATGAACCTGGTGGCGCATTCGCATTACAAGCGGGTGCCCGGGTACCGCGACCTCACCCCGCAGCAAGAGTGGGATTTGCTGGAGAAAGGACTCAACCGGGTCACGGATACCTGCATCCCCGAGGAAGAGGCATTCAGAAGGTTGCAAAAACACATATTCGAAATCTGGAAAGCGGTCGATGAGCAGGGGGAGCGTTATCTTCCGCACGAGTACATGTATAAAATGATCCGTTCGGGCGTGCTCGAACAATACTATGAGATCGATCCGAAGAACAGCTGGCTGCTGGCAGCGGCGGAGAAGAACCTGCCGATTGTGGTTCCCGGCTGGGAAGATTCCACCATGGGCAATATTTTTGCATCGTACTGTATCAAAGGGGATTTATCGCCACAGACCATGAAGTCGGGTATTGAGTATATGACCTGGCTGGCCGACTGGTATACGGAGCAGACACAGGAGCACGGGATCGGCTTTTTCCAGGTCGGCGGCGGCATTGCGGGGGATTTCCCGATCTGCGTGGTGCCCATGTTGTACCAGGATCTGGAGCGGACCGATACACCCTTCTGGAGCTATTTCTGCCAGATCTCGGATTCCACCACCAGTTACGGTTCCTATTCCGGTGCGGTCCCCAATGAAAAGATCACCTGGGGGAAGCTGGACATTGACACCCCGAAGTTCATCATCGAGTCCGACGCCACCATTGTCGCCCCGCTGATGTTTGCTTATATACTTGGTGATTAATTTATTAATGCTTTTCATTTCAACTAAAGCATCAGTTATTGAAGACCACGGAATTTGACTGTTGGTTCTAGTCGAACCTTATTCCTGTGAAGGGCATTCCCGGGGTACTTGCTATTGTTTCGGAAGCGCTTTGATCACGATCTCGGTGCCGCAGTGCGGACAGATATAGATTTCGCATCCCACGCATGCAAAGCAGTTGCCACAGGATTTGATGATGTCGTCTGTTTCGCTTGATTGTCCGCAATCAGGGCAGGTGACTGTTTTGTTCTTCATTTCACTGTAACATTCATTATCCTCTCGCACGGGCGCGTTCAACAGGTGGTTGTATTTAACATGATCGGGCGGGTCCGGGTCAAATGGTTATTATCAGCTCTGCAGCAAACAAGAATATATTTTTCAGCATAACACCTCCCCGGCTTTTCCAGCAGACAATGGGGTTGCCAAAATGGATTCATGTCTACCTGCTGTTGCTGTACTTCACGATTAATTCATCGTGTAGGCGGTTGTACATTTCCAGCACCTCGTTCATGTTCGCCTGCACGTATTTCGTGAGGTAGTTTTTCGCCTCCTGTTCACTCTTCTGGTAGAGGTCGAGGGCGGTGCTGTCCACCTCGTTACGTTCATCGAACAGCCGTTGTTCGAAAGGATCGCGGACGGCCCACACATCCTTGATCATCTCCTGCCATTTGAGGTACAGCAGGTTATCGACAAAATCGATGGCCCAGGCGGCCGATTCGCGGCTGTATTTCGTGGGATCGTAGTTTTGGTTGCATTCAGCAATTTCCTCAGTGCCGGCATAGATAGGGACATACGGACTTGTATAGGCATTGTCGAGGAACACCCAGTAGATGCCACCGATGGGATCGGGGTACCATCCGCGCAGCTGGGCGATCATGCCGTAGAATCCCTGCGGGCGTGCCACATTCCGGCGGTTATTGATGTCCAGCAGTTCCCGCATGTCCCGGGAAGGGAAGGGCGTCGCCAGCGGGCTCTTTTTGATGCCTCCCTTTCCATCCGGCACATACCAGTCATAGTCCTCCGTCATGTCATAGATCGTCCCTTCGAAAGTGGATCTCTGGAATGCCATCACATCCTGCAGGCTGAGCTTTTTTTCCACCTTCACAGAAGTGGGATACATGGAGACAGGTTCCACGTACTGGATGTACTGGTTATATCCCATCATGTGGCCGTCTTCGAGGCTTCTTTCGGGCCATTCGGCATAATTGGGGGCATAGGTGCTATAGAAGAGCCACAGGCGGCTGGAGGCCCATTCACGGAATGTCGGGGCGTACACCTCCTGCAGGCTGAAGGGTTTCGTGCCATTCGGGTCGTACCATCCTTTTTCCACGGCGTAGGATTTATAGTTTGGGGAGAACATGAAATTCTCTTTATCCTTTTCATTTATCTCTTTGATGATGGACCAGTTGGCCACCACCAGTGCGTGGTCGTCGGGAATCCGTTGTGCCACCCAGATAGCGCCGGGTTTTCCGCTTTCCGGTTCCCAGTCGGATCCCACGCTGAAGATCTCGATCACCCAGATCTCCTCCGTATCGCCGATCACCAGTGTTTCCGATTCACCGACGCAGGAGGGCAGGAACCCGAATTTGCTCATCAGGTTCCCGATGAATGCAACCGCTTCACGGGAAGTTTTATAGCGTTGCAGTGCGAATGCCTGTGCCTGTTCCACCGTCATGATCTGTTTACAGGTTGCCATATCCACCTTCATTTCTTCCCGCTGGCTCGTCGTACTTTCCGCGATGGCCAGCTGGTGTTCGTTCATATGGGGGTATGCTGAATGGAAGTACTTGTAAGTGCGCAGTGCCTGGGGAATTTGTCCGATCACATCCCCGAAATCGTTCAGGGGGCGGTGGATATCCTGGATGCCCCAGTGCACATCGGCCATCATTCCTTTTTTGTGGAGTTCACCCGGGATCACCTGGATCCTGCAGTCCGCCCCGCAGTCGGTATGCGAGATGATCACCGACCCGTCGGCCGACGCATTTTTCCCCACGGCAATGATCGTGCAGGCATGGGCGGCAGGGTGGAGGAGGAGCAGTGCAATCGCGAGGCTGATGGTTCTGAGTAATCTGTGGTAATTCATGGTACAGCGTTTTATAATATTACAGGTTCTTATAAAGGTTCGGTATTTTGCGATGGTACATTGATTTATAATGGTAAAGTGTTTTACAATGGTACAGTGTTTTACGTAAGTACAGTGTTTTTAAATTGGTACAGAGTTTTTACAATGGTAAAGAGTTTAATCTGGTGCTACATTTTCATTGGAACAATGGTCATCCGGGGCATTGTTTGCTGTCCTGTTTTGCTGGCATCGTTACATTTTTAAAAAGTTCAGTACTTCTATCATGGTTCCATGGTTTTTACTGTCTTTAGCATTTTTCCCCCAGCATCTTTTGTATGGTCAAAGATATTTTGTGCCGGGAGATAAAAATAGCACGAATCGTTGAATGATCGGCACGCCGGCGATAAAATGTTCATAAACAGCATAAAGAATAACCCTTGTGTTGCCGATTATTTCATACATTTATTTCGAAAGCTACACAGGAGGAATTCAGTCCGGTCCATCACCGGCAGAAAAAGCGGGGAACAATCAACAGCCAGGCCATGCTGTTGCCGAAAGCTTTTTGAAAGTTCTGAATATGAAACGACCCCGGCCATACATGACAATATTTTTCTATTCGGCTGATATTGGAATATATATGCCACTGCATTCAGAAATTACAGGCACCAATAAAGTGAAAACATATACCGTAATTTAAGGCAACCTATTTCCAGGTACTATTTGACTTAGAAGGATATTTTATCATTATATAAACGTGTTAGGGCAAATGCTAACCTCTTCCCACTAAAACAAAATATGCTATATTTGTAATTATGAATGAATATCAAAATATCATCACAATTAATCCTGAGAAAAGATTCGGGAAACCATGTGTCAGGGATACCCGAATTTCGGTATTTGATGTTCTTAGCTGGTTAGCCTCAGGAATGTCACAACAAGATATAACTAATGATTTTCCAGAGATCACTGAAGCAGATATTTCGGCTTGTCTTGCATATGCAGCTGAGCGGGAGAGAAAACTCAGAATTAAATCATGAGGCTTCTTTTTGACCAAAATATATCTTTCCGAATCATATCCAAAATTAAAGACATTTTCCCAGACTCAGTGCAAGTAAGAATGGTCGGGCTAGAAAATAAAACCGATCTAGAAATATGGCATTTTGCAAGAAATAATGATTATTGTATAATTACTTTTGATTCTGATTTTTATGACCTTAGTTTAGTAAAAGGTATTCCACCAAAAATAATTTGGCTAAGAAGCGGAAATAAGACTACTCAGGCGATTGAAAATATTATCCGAGATAATCAACTGATAATAAATGAATTTATCAATAATCCTGATTACTCCGAATTAAGTTGTCTTGAAATATAAAGGCAAATGCCCTAACATACGATAGATGTAATCCCCTTGTCACGCCTTTTGCAAAACAGCTTTGATGTATTCTGATAAACTATTTGTTAATTCATTCTTCGAACGAAGCTCAGAGATGGGCAAAAGCAGCGCCAGCCTTCCTATCGTCAGGCACGGGCACTCCACATATCGTCGAACGTTGTGGGTATTTGAAGAAAAGACAATGAGCAAAATAAAGTTGATAATAATATTGAGTATTTATTTTTTCATTAATTCTTGTCAATCACAAGATAAAGGAATAACAAAGAGTGAAAGAGTTGAAATATTTGAACAAGTTTGGGAGAATGTAAATCAGCATTTCTATGACCCCAATTTCAACAGAATTGATTGGGGTGAAAAGCACTTTGAATACAAAACCAAAATTG